>Ga0209012_1003044_pt1 | contig 13210 bp, 10 predicted proteins | sample RS3BMetagenome_FD_184735 | JGI IMG/M metagenome (GOLD analysis project Ga0209012, IMG submission 184735) | Ferric oxide microbial mat and aquatic microbial communities from Rainbow Spring, Yellowstone National Park, USA - RS3B (SPAdes) (version 3) ...
CATACAGGGCAAGCAAGCTCGACGTTTTGATGCCTTCTGAAATGGGCATGGGTGTGGATTCTGAAATATTGATGCGAGCCAAAGAGAACAATTTGGTGATGAAGGAGGCTTCGGTAACCGTGGCCTATGGTGAGGACACATCCACTCACAACCCTGTGTTCCACACTCTCGATGTTATAGCGAGTACCCTCAAGCTTATGTCGATAAGACACCCGCTCATGTTCTACGGCTTGCCAGGCGGGTGCCTGTTCGTCGCGGGAACCACGGTGGGGTCGTATGCGGCGGTTGAGTATCTCACTCAGCGCTATGTGTCATTCGTACTATCGTTCCTTTCCATTACCCTAATAGTAAGTGGTTTGCTATCTATGTTTACAGGGCTGATCCTCTTCACTTTGACCACAATGATGAGGAACCAAGTCGCCACCGACAAGCACGTCAAAGAACTCAATAATTCAACGGCAAACTTTGATAACACCACCGACCCCTAAGAGACATTAATCGTCCAACACTCTTTTTTTTGGTCTGACCCGAAACGCCGCAAACCCTTACGCAACAAGTGGACGCATGTTCACATACCTTACGTAGCTGTGGAACAACTTGCAGTGGTAATGAACACTGTTTTTGAACATTCGTCGACCATAATACGCTTGCCATTCAACGTTTCCGCGTCGAACCCAATGTAGATGACGACCTATATTTGGGCGCTAAACTCAAACACATAACTGTGAAGTGTTCCACCAGCTCGAATGTTCAAATACCCCCTCATGTACAGCGTTAAAACTCTTTACCCAAACCAAGCTTCCAATAATAGACAAATGAAAGGATATTCTGACCATCACAGTTAAACCGAGTTTCAACGCGTCCGCGGACCTTGAAAAGAGACACACGGGGACATCATGCGTGCCCATAATAGATTGCGCCGATGTTGGTACAAATCATCATTTAAAAGGGTGTGCTTGAGCAGATACAGCGCACATTTTGACTACTGAGAAAGATGACCGTCACTTTGGGACTTCGAAAATAAGTTGGTTTGGTCAAGCGTACCTCAAACAGTTTGAAATGGCAAAAGCAATGGACTAATAAAATCATTCATGAACAAAACTTAGGCTTAAACCGCTTAACAAAAATTAGAAAAACATGATTTTAACTATATTTATTATCAATAAGCATTTCCAAGTGTAAAGAAAGAATTAAATAATGGTAAATATTAACCGCTTTTGGTCGCCTTGTATACGCGCCCAATTGCGTTCGGCTTGCTTGTACTACTCATCGCACAAATACTGGTAGTGGCTGGGGTTCCCGTGGTGGTTGGAGCAGAGGAGCCCTTTGTAAGACCTTCTACTCCCAGCTTTGTCCTATCCTTGAGTGATGCTTTCTCGGCTGCACTGCGCCACTTTATTGTTTTATACATGGGTCCGTTTACGGGTCTGCTTACAAAGGGTTTCCTACATTACACCCAAAATTTTCTTCAAGGCGGTGCCAAATCAGTGGTGACTGCAGGTGGAAATATGCACCCACTTATATCCAAGACCGATGCGTTAACGGGCAGCGTGGGTATCGGCTCATGGCTAACAACAGAGAACTATCCGTTCGCGGTCACGGGTGAATCATGCGCCGCGAGTTCCTCATACGTTTACTGCGTGGGAGGCCAAACTTCATCTTCCGGAACACTTACAAACTCTGTGTACTACGCCCCACTTACCGCCTCTGGGGTAGGCGTGTGGACTCAGACAACCAGCTACCCCATACCCATCGTGGCGTCATCCTGCGTAATAGCCTCAGGATACATATACTGCGTTGGGGGCTATTCAACCTCGCTTCTAAGCAACGCCACAGCGGGTCCAGTGTACTATGCCCCGATTTCACCCTCCGGAGTTGGAAACTGGACCGCTACAACGTCTTACCCAATAGCGATATCCGCTGAAAGCTGTGTTCAGGGTTCCGGCGAGATTTATTGTATAGGTGGGACAAACGACAACTCGGCTAGCGCAACGAGTGCGGTGTATTATGCCTCCCTTAGTTCAGCCGGCATTGGTGCGTGGACCACTACCACCAGTTACCCTGTACCCATTTCTGACGAGTCATGCGTAATTTGGACGGGCGAACTCTACTGTATAGGGGGCGACACTAATTTTGCGACAACCAACTTGGTGTATTACGCATCAACCACGGGTAGCGGTCTGGGGGTTTGGTCAAGCGCTACGCAGTATCCCATTTCAGCCCAAGACGAATCGTGCATAGTCTCATCCGCGGACATATTCTGCGTTGGTGGATTCAACGTGGGAACCCAGAGCACCTCTGACTCCGTTAACAGTGCTGCTGTGTCACCATCAGTGGGAAGTTGGAATTCGGCAACCAGTTACCCGCTTTCAGATGCGGGCTTATCCTGTGTAACGAATTCGGGTGATATTTACTGCGTAGGTGGTCTTTTGAATCCCAACCAAGAAACCTCTGCGGTTTACTATGCCGCCATCCAGTCCACGGTTACCAGCACAACCACGCTGGTGAGCTGCTCTTCTTCCTCTATGACTGTGGGCTCCGCGACGCTTTGCACGGCAACGGTAAGCGGCAACTCACCCACAGGCACTGTTTCGTGGTCGCAGACCGCTGGAACAGGCAGCGTCTCATTTTCAGAGTCAACGTGTACTCTTTCCTCGGGTTCCTGCTCTGTCACAGTCAAAGCCACATCGACTGGCAGCGCAACGGTGAGTGCGTTCTACGGCGGTGATTCCAACAACGCTGGCAGTTCGGGCCAAATCACTTTGTCGGTCACCCAAGCCACCCCTTCCCTATCGGTAATTTGCAACCCTTCTTCCTTTACAGTGGGAGGGTCAACCTCTTGCTCCGCCACCCTGACAGGAGGATACTTCCCGACGGGAACGGTTACATTCACGGCTTCCGGTTCAACCGGCTCCTTCAACCCATCCAACGGGGAATGCACACTGTCTCAGGCCTCATGCGCGGTTTCCTACACGGACAACTCGGCCGGCACCATCACAATAACCGCCGAGTACAGTGGAGACACCAACACCCAGCCAAACTCTGGTCAAACCACGGTTACCGTATACGCACAGCAAAAAACGGTTGAACTGCTCACGCCTTGCATCAACCAGAACACCGTAGACATCAACGGCGTTGCCTCCCCCGGCTCACTGGTCTCAAGCATTTCTTGGTCGTGGGGCGATGGACAGGTGACGACGGGATTCTTCCCGCAGATCCACGACTATTCTTCGTCGGGCCGGTTCACAGTCACCGTCACCGCGGAATTCAACGACGGGTCAACCGCGTCGGCCTCTGTAAACGTGAGCGTGGGCGCACCCGGCGAACTAACGGGTTGCGACGCAGTTGTGATAAACTCGGGATACCTTGTTTCACAGACAGGAGAAGGCGGCTCGGTTACGTATTCCTCGGTAGCCGGTTCAGGCTCCGTTGCACCCGGAACATCAGCAGTAGTGTTTTTGGCGCAAGGTGACCCCCTCTTCCTTTCAGAGACCCCTCTATTCGGATTTAACTTCAACAACTGGTCTCTGAGCCCGGATATCGTTAGCAGCGACGCGTTGAATTCTCCCTCGCTCAACGTTGTTGTAAACGGCTACGGATGTGTGTCAGCCAACTTTTTACCCGAGAATGAATTCCAAATAACCACAACGTGTCTCCCAACAGGCGCATATGGAGACTCATACTCATATGCGCTTCAAGCCACAGGAGGGCCGCCTCGTTACAGCTGGCAACTCATGAGTGGCTCGTCTTTAATCAGCGGTTTATCACTGTCCAGCTCGGGGGTAATATCCGGGACACCGGAGAACTGGGGTTCCGACTCCTTTATCGTCCAAGTAACCGACTCCAATGGACTCCACGCCTGGTTCTACTTCACAATGATAGTCACCCAAGGTGTACAGCTCAAATGGTCTTCGCTTCCAGTGGCCCACCTAGGGGAACAATACAGTTTTGACTTCTCGGCCAGCGGAGGGAAACCCCCTTACTCCTTCTTCGACGCATCACCGTGCTGCGTTCCACCAGGGCTCAGTCTGTCTTCGTCGGGAACCCTTTCGGGAACACCCACACAGGCGGGTGAGTACACGTTTTCAGTGGGCGTCAAAGACAGCGCCGGTGGATGGACCACTCAAACCTATATACTAATGGTTCCCCCGTTTATAACTGGTCTATCAGAAGACTCTGGCGCTGAGTCGGGAGGGGAGACCGTGGTTATCACCGGCCTAGGCTTCAGCGGCGCCACTTCGGTGAACTTTGGAAGTCAACTAGCCACGTTCACAATCGTCTCGAACACCGAAATCAAGGCGGTTGTGCCAGCCGCTTCTCAGCCGGGAACGGTAAACGTGGTTGTGGGCGTGGGGGCCTATACCAGCGGAGTTTCGGTGAACTGTGGAGACGTTGTGCCAGGAGCCCCATCCTGCAACCAGTTCGTCTACCTTCCCCCACTATCTGCCTCAACACCGATCTGCGGCTCCGCCAACTTCGGCTACACGTTCCCATCTGTCAGTGCGACTCCTCAGGGACTTCCCACAGGTGTGAGCGTCCAGCTGTCGGGCTCAGCGGCTTTTTCGGCGAACACGCAGGTGTGCCTCGACGTTTCAGGGTTCAGCATTGAACAGGCAACCTTTACTGAGACACTGAACCCGAGCGTGACAGCCCAACTTTCAGCGACGCTGACCAAGGGGTACACGAACACCTTCCAAATAGGCGACCCCATAGAGTTCGACCCGTTTTACATACAGGCGGGACCAGTCCCCATAGTGGTTATTCCAATTGTCACACCCGTACTCACGGTTAGCGCATCGGCGACCAGTTCGACGACAATATCGTTTATCAGCAGCCCGCAGCTCACGCTTAACCTTCAGTGGACCGCGGGAAGCGGCTTCGAGCTGACCCACTCTTTTGCTTGTGAAAACAACGGTGGAAACACTGCCTTTCTCTGCTTCGTGATCCAAAGCTCAACCGTGGTCTCTGGATCCGCGAGGGCCTCAATCGGCTTCGAAGTCACCCTCAGCTTTTATGACTTGGGTGGCCCGACGATGACACCCGAGGCCTACCTACAGTTCAACGGGGGCGACTCCACAACAACGTCGACTCCCGCATACAACTGCAACGGAGTGAAAGAGGGGATGTTACCGGGTGCTTGGTGGGCGATTTGCGGCGGACTCGGCTTGAAGATTGGCGGGCAGCTGGGACCCGCTGGCTACAGCTCAGCCTCCGTAGCGAAAACTTTCGCTTTGACCCAGCAATTGCTTGCGGCCTCGGTTCAGGTTTCACCCGCCACCGTGACGCTGGGGCTGGGTCAAAGCCAGCAGTTTAAAGCAATAGTCGCGGGAACAAACGAGTACCCAGGAAGCCTTGTGCAGTGGAGTTTACAGCAGGCGACGGGCTGCGGAACATTGAGCTCTTCAAGCGGCGTAGAAACCAAGTTTGTCGCACCTTCCTCATTGGCGGGCCAATGCACCAACCAAGTGATTGCCCACCTGAGCAGCGCACTCACCGGACTTCAGAGCAGCGCCGCGGTGACCGTTGATACATCAGCGCTTCCCAATACATCCGCTTTAACGGTGGCAAACGACCACCTCAAAAACCTTGTCTTTGAGCCAGTGCCCAGCGGTCATCAGCGGCCAACTGGTTCAAAGCGGTCTTAGCCTGATCCGCAGCCAACCATCCCCAGACCCTTAAAGCAACTGGACTCAGCGGTGCCCGCTGAGCTGATTCTTGAAACCGAAAAGCCGTGTATGATCTGGAACCGAGCGGTGGATCTGTTTGTCGGCGGCCGCAAGAAAACATATTATTGATTCGCTTACGATATACATACGTATGTACTCTTTCTTAACTAGAACCTATCAGAATACAACCAGTTTATATATACTTACGGGGCTCGGTAAAGTGTCTCAGACCGCTGTGGAAACACGCAGCGTACGAGGCGCACACCAATGGTTGGAGAAATAGACCCGCTAAGAGACCTGCTTGAAACCAGAAGGTTTCGGAGAACCAGTGCCGAGATAATCCGGGACATACTATTGGCGGCAAAAGACGGTGCGAAGAAAACCCATATAATGTTCAGGTCAAATCTGAACCCAGCGGTCATGCAAAAGTATATTCGCTTTTTATTAGAAGAAGGGTTGATTACGATAGAAGATTCAGACTATGTCACAACCCAAAAGGGAATCAGATTTCTAGAGTGTTTGACCAGATTGGAGGAGCTCAAACAGAAAATAGATGATGTGCAGGCGGAGATGGGTGAGCTTTTCAGAAAGCAAAAGCCTCACATCAAACAGGAAGGATGATCACCAGATAGGCTTGACGTTACTACAGTCAACCCATGATAAAAGGTTCCGGTGAATGGTATAGATATACTCTTATCAATGATATACCAACGCAAGTTATATATAAGACGAATATGATCCGTCAGAATTTTCTATAAAATATATAATCGTCAAAAATCTCTTGACTTTAGCTAAGGTGTATTATGAATATTAGCAAAAAACTAAATATACCTCAAATTAATACATATCAAAGATTGACTTGCTTCTAAATTCTTTTTATGGCTACCGACAACTCTATTCTATGTTCAAAGTGGTCCATCAACCAGACGAGTCGCCGGCGCAAAGTATAGTGGAGCCGCCGACAAAAAGAGACTCTTCGCCCAACACAGCCGCGGACAGCGGAGGCGGGGTAGAGGTCTCTTTCCTTCTTCGTTCCCTTAGACAAAAGGCAAGAAGGCTGAAACTTTGGTTGACCGCTTTGAGCGAGACCGAACGAGGACTCGTGAACGCATCGCTCAGTTTGGAGTCGGATTCCATGGGCGACAGACTCAGATCCATTTTGGCGCAGATAGCCAGCAAACTCAGGGAGAGCCTAAAAACCAACTATTTCAGACAGCTCGAGGCAAAAGGCGCCGAAATACTTCAGAGAACCGCGACGTTTTTCTACGGTGCTTCACCCAAAACCGAGGAGCTCCTACACGATACATGGCTACTGCGATACAACGGACTTCACCTAGAGAGCGCGTCCAAGCTGGGTTTGGCGGCAGCCTAATACACAGCCCTGTTTTGAATCGTGGTTGATCAAAAATGAAAATCATACTTTATGTCATGGACGGATGCCAAGTAGACGCCCTGAACAGGGTCGATTCATCCGAAGCAAACGAAGCCAAAAGAAAAGCTCTCATAGTGGAACCCACAAGCACCATTTACCCTTCTCTAACGGGACCGGGACACGCCTCGATTCTCACCGGTGTGCTACCAGCCAAACACGGATTGATAAGCCACATGTACTGGGACTGGGGAAGCGGCATACATAACATTTACAGCGACCAGTCCTTCGAGGCACCCACCCTCTTCGAACTCCTTTCAAAGCGCGGATTCAAAAGCGAAGGGCACGGAAACTATTTTAGAAGAGGAATAACCGACCCTTTCAGCAAAAAGACTCTAAAGTGGGTTGCCAACAGAGCGGAGAAGAGCACGTTCATAACAAACACCTTAGAGTCCATGCCCGGCTTCGAAAAATTCCTTAAAAGAAGCGTTGCAGGCACAGTGGAACGCCTAGACGAGAAAGTAGCGGACTCAAACGCGCCGCTGCACTATGTCTTGGACAACAGAGTGGACAAGGCGTCACACAAACACGGCCCCAATTCAACCGACTATTCAAACGCAATACAAACAGCCATGGCCAATCTGGTCGGGCTAATCAACGCCTTGGAATCCCGAAAACAGGACTATGTTATATTCGTCACCTCGGACCACGGCCACACAACCGTGGACGACAAAGTCAACGCGGCGGACTTGGACCTCAGCGAAGTGGGGTTACCCATCAAAAATTCAGAGGTCATCAACGCCAATCTAATAGTGGAGTACGGACAGAGCTCAACCGAGGCGGTTGCAGTAGTGGTTTCCAGACACATACAGGTCTATCTGAAAGACAAGTCCAAAACCGCGAGGGTCACAGAGGCATTGGCAAAGAAGCGCTTCGTGGACAAACTACTCATAGGAGATCAAATAGCCGGCACCGGAGTCGCCAATCCCCGGACGGGCGACATAATAGGTGGATTCAAAGATAACGTGGGCTTCATAGAGCTACCAATAGGCGAAAAAGGGGACCACGGCGGCTTCACGGAAAAGGAGATGCTGGTTCCCCTATGGGTGATAGGTTCAAAGGTGAAACCCGGAACCGTTCACGGCGAAGGCACAGTGGACATAGCCCCAACCATATTCTCGCTTTTGAAAACGGATGAAGCAAGGTTTGATGGAAAGCCAATCAACATTCACTCTTGAACCGACCTTCTTCCACGGCGACGGGTGGCTCAAACTCCTAGAGTCCACCTACTCCTACCAGCGCTTCGACATACGCGGAGAGGGCTTCTGGATGCCGCTTCTCAAAGTTGGCCCCCTGTTTGGAAGAAGACTCGTATCCATACCGTTTTCGGACTACGGCGGACCCGTGGGCCAAATAAGATGCGACGACTTAACGCAGCACGTCAAACAGGTGCTTCGCCAAAGCCGGTGCGACTACGTTGAAATAAGAACATCCAGCCAAGAACTCGCCAGCAAACTCGTAGAATCGGGATTCGTTCAGGCCGCAAGCTACATCACAAGGCTCAGCGACACGGATTCCTCGGATACGGAGCAGGCTCTGGAGAAAAGAGTTCTGGGCAAGACCGCCAAGCGCTACATAGCCAAGGCTGAGAAAGCCGGCGTGGCCATAAGAGAAGTCGAGTCCATCTCAGACCTGACCAGAGCGTATAAAACCTATTTCAACGCCGTCAAGGAACTCGGCTCACCCTGCCACTCCAAGACGCTTTTACTCAACCTTAAAGCGATGCTGGGCGACGCCTGCAGAATATTCATCGCTTCAATGCAGGGCAGAGATGTGGCGGTCGCCGCCTTCCTAGTTGGCGCCGACAGAGTCCACCTATGGCTGATATACTGCTCAAAAGAGTACAAAAAGCTGGGCGTCATATACCTGCTCGACTGGGTGGGAATAAAGCTCGCAAACCAGCTTGGACTCAAATACTTCGATTTCGGGCGAACACGCTCAAACAGTGGGGTTGACATGTATAAACATCACTGGCTGGGCCACGACGAGGCCATCTACCACTTGGCCTACTATGGTAGCACACCCAGGGAGCCCCCCGACCCGATGCAGCCTCGTTTCCGCGCGTACTCCGCGGTGTGGAGAAGGTTGCCGGACTTCGTGGTTGGCTTCGTCGGACCCAAAGTGATTAGGAGCATCGCGCTCTGATGTGGACGCCCAAAGTGGCGATGATAACCCCCTTCTACCCGCCCAGTACAGGCGGCATGGAGAGATTCGTGGCCCAGCTCACAACCAAGCTGAGAAGCCGAGGGGTTCACGTTAAAGTGATCACTGGGAACCACTTTGGCTCAAACGGATACGAAGAAGACGTGGTACACCTGAACACAAGGCTCGTGGTGATCGGCAACCCGGTGATACCCTCGCTGATCAGCGAACTCACAAGCGACGACTACGACATAATGCACGCACACGACGAGCACGCCCTCACAAGCAACATCGCGGCCTTCTCCAAAACGTTGAAGGGCACACCTTTTGTGATGCACTGCCACGGCTCCTTCAGCGGAGGAAGCCTCGCCTGGAGAATATTCGTCCAAGCATACATGGCATCCCTGTGCTCCTACACTTTGTCAAAAGCGGACGCCACAGTGGCTTTATCCCCTTCGGAGGCGAAGTACCTAACGAAGTACAAAGCTAAAAACATAAGAATAGTGCCCAACGCCGTGGACCCCCAGGAGCTAGACACGAACGCGGACCCAGATCTCTTCTTGTCTAAATACGGCCTCAAAAACAAAAAAATAGCCCTGTTCGTGGGGCGACTCATCCCCCTCAAAGGGGTAATGTACGTCCCGTCTCTCGCCCAACGTTTCTCTTCCACGCATCCAGACCTCGTATTCGTAATCATCGGAGACGGCCCACTCCGCCAAAAACTCACACAGGAAATCAGAGCCAAAAGACTCAAAAACGTGTTGGTGACAGGCAAAGTTGATCCGCAGACCTTGTCCAGCGCCTACGAAGCCAGCAACTTCGTACTCGTGCCTTCGACCGCTGAGGGAATGCCTTCTGTGGTACTCGAAGCCCTGCTCTTCCGAAAACCCGTCGTGGTGTCCGACCTGCCCAACATAAGAGACTACTTCGAAGGTGTATGCAGATTCATCCAAACAGGCGACTCACACTCAATGGCTGAAGCCGTCAGAAGCCTGTTAGAAAAACCTCCCAGTGAAGTCGAATTGGAGGACGCACGCCAAATGGTTCTCACAAGATTCCGCTGGACAAAAGTCGTGGACCAAATCTTGGAGACGTACCAAGAGGTTTCCGACACGCGTTGAAGACAACGCCCCAACGGTTTTTAGAACACTTTTCGCTTTCGAGTGAAGGCTAACCTTGAGCAGCGTGTGCTTCTTTCTACCGGTCTCCAAAGCCACCCGATTCGACGCCAAAATGGGTGGCGGCTCCGAACTCGCCCTGTTCTACCTGACAACGGAACTCGCCAAAATGGGGCTTGATGTACACGTAGTGATTGACGAGGGCACCAAAGAGGACTATTCTGTTGACGGCGTCCAGGTTCACCCGCTCCCTTTACCCGCAAACCCCGTGGGAGCCTACAGAAACACTCTCAACAAATTGTCCAAACTCATGGACAAACACCGCTACGAGGTTCTGGTGGACTTCGAACAGGCGGTCAAATGGGACAAGGCTAGCTGCGGCAAAGCCGTCACCAAGTTTTCGAAGTCGAGAGGAGTCAAACTCGTATACTATTTTGGCAACCACTATCCCTGGCTGGTTCCCAAATCCGAGATCAACCCTTGGATACTGTGGAGGATACTCAGAGAGGTAATGGACGAATCGGACAAAGCGGTGGCAGCCAGCTCCGTTCTGGCCAGAGCTGCTACTCAGCGAATGCGGTGGGAGAACCGTCGAGTCGAAGTGGTTCCCTTCGGAGTAAGGCTCACAGAGTACTCAGACGGTGACCGCACGTATCGAGCTGACAACTCTGGCAAAGTACTCTTTGTGGGCAGAATAATCAAACACAAAGGATTGGACGAACTCGTAGAAGCCGCCTCCATCCTCAAAGAAGAGGGACACGAATTCACATTCACAGTGGTCGGCCCCAGAGGAGGGGACTGGGACGATGTGCCCACTCAGTATTATCAAGAGCTGAAAACCAAAGTGGACAAACTGAATCTAGCCGACCGCTTTAAATTCACGGGTTCCCTTACAAAAGAACTGGTCGTGTCCAAGATGGCTGAATCAAACGTGTTCGGGTTTCCCAGTCACGCCGAAGGCTTCGGAGTCGCGCTCATCCAAGCCATGGCAGCAAACCTCACCCCGGCGGTCTACGACTTGGAGCCCATGAGCGAAATCGTGGGTCCAGCCGCGGTCAAAGCCAAACCCTTCGACGCTTCAAGTTTGGCTCAGGCCATTCTAAGCGCGGACCACGACAAAAACATGAAAACACTTGTGGCGGAACGCGTCAAGAGATTCTCCATAGACAGGGTCGCCAAAGAATTTCTAAGCAAAATAGAGACTTAGCGAAAATGAGTTTGAAAACTGGTCCCTATACACAAGCGTTCACCTTTAACCCGAACCAGTTCAGCGATCCATTTGCAACCCAACCCGAACGCCTTGCGAAGCGACTCGAAGCGACACAAGTGTGAATACGAGTAAATCATCCGGAGCCAAAACCCGAAACCGAGACATGGGACGTTAGAAGTGCAACCGAAAAGTAAAGATAGGGACCCGACGTTGCTCGCAGCAGTTGCTATAGTCGCCTTGGCATCAATAGTGTTCGTGGGCATAGACGTCGCGGGCTACTACAACTCGTTCAACGCGCCAACTCTGGCCCTCCTCAACCAGCAAGGAGAAGCACAACTACCCAACACCACCTACAACGGAACAACCATCCAACTGCTTATTCAACTCACACAGCGCCACTCAACAAATCAACGCTTCGCACTCATGGTCTATGTGAGCAACGCCACTGGATTCCTCAACGAGAAAAATGGGCCCATAGGCAACGAAACAGCGGTGATACAGCTACCACAACAACCAAACCTGAGCCTGCCCCTTAGGCTGCAGGTCTGGTACACCAACAAAGACGGAGCCTTGGACGCCTACCTGCTTAAGATAAACGGTGACAACTACCCGTTGAGCATTCCCATTACCCACGGCTTGGTGGGAATCTTCTTCCAGCTGGTCGAAGCAAAGAACGGCTCATACGTAGCTACGAACACGTGGACAAACATTTGGCTAAACGTGAAACAATAATGACCAACAAATCCCTCGCACTGATAGGCATCTTCGTCCCCGTTCTCGGAGCATTCATGTTCTACTACGGTTTGCTGGCAAGCTACGTCACACTCAGCATAGCCGGAGCCGTCCTAGTAATAATCTCGATTCTATACGCATTCACCCCCCGAGCAGCTCTACCCGGCGAAGACGCTTTGAAGACGTTTGTCAAAGAAACCATCGACGCAGCCGCGCTCACACCCATGCTCACCAAATACGATTACCGAGCCAGGTTTACACCCGCAGGCAAACTTATCCTAGAAAGGTTACAAGAAGCGTCTTACAGCGGCCCCGCAAACGGTTCCCACCAAGGTCTCACCGTCGACGTTCCCACCGAACGCATAAAGCAACTTGTTCCATTTGACACCAAAAAAGCTGGTAAGGGTTACAAACTTACGAAGCGGTACGGAAACTTCTTACAGGACAAGCAGCTGATATCCGAGTTCAAAATATCTTCGGACGGCGCCAAAGTGGATATAACTGTGGGTAACCCCCTTGCAGCACTTCCCGAAATGAACGGCAAATCTGGGCACCCCGCGAACATCGCGCTTTCCCCCATGCTTTCAACCTTCTGCGCCTTCGCGTCAGCGGACCTCAACAAAGAACTCACACTCACAAAACTAGAAAACTTAGGGGACGCGACGCGCCTAGAACTCGAAATCAAGGAATGAGCCAAGCCAAATGAATCCCCTAAAGAACCTTGTTTCGGGAGACAGGGTGTTCGGCTCACTGCTCGCACTAATCACGGCAAGCGCCTTAGCCATGAGACTGCTGGCACCGCTCACAACGCAGGGGCTTCCATTCTTCGATTCATGGGGGTACTACCACAACGTCCTTACAATGCAGCAAACCAACACCGACCCCCTCTACTCCTCAGCGGGCTACTTTGGAG
>Ga0209012_1003046_pt1 | contig 13202 bp, 11 predicted proteins | sample RS3BMetagenome_FD_184735 | JGI IMG/M metagenome (GOLD analysis project Ga0209012, IMG submission 184735) | Ferric oxide microbial mat and aquatic microbial communities from Rainbow Spring, Yellowstone National Park, USA - RS3B (SPAdes) (version 3) ...
TCGATGGTGTTGGGTGTACGTGAGCGGGGCATGGAACCACCCTTCCTGTTGAGGAAGAGCCTACCACCACAGTGTCACGTCTACAAGCGTAACTCGTCATTACGCCACCAAAATGGCCAAACACGAGCGGCCGGACGCCCTCCCGGGGGCGTCCGGCCGTGTCCTTCGCGGAACCATTGCCCGCCGGTGCGCCTACGTTGCACCGGGAGGCGATGCGCTGCTTCGCGGGATCGACGTGTCCGACTTTCAGGGCGTCGTGGACTGGTTGCAGGTACGCGACCACGTCGGCTTCGCCTATGTGCAGATCGCCTACGCGAGCCCCTCGCACCTGGTCGTGCCGGCGCGCGCCCGGGTCAACGTCGAGGGGGCCGCCAGGGCCGGCCTGCTCGTGGGAGCCTACATGTATGGCGACCCGGGCGGTCCCCCCGCCCATGAGCAGGGTGCCTTCGCCGCCGACACGTTGCGCAAGATCGGCGTCGACACCGGCCTGCCCCTCGTGCTGGACATCGAGGTCAACCCGTCCGGGCACGGGCCGACGGCGTTTGCCGACTGGGTGGAGGCGTGGCTGCGGGGCACGGGCCTCGACGCACACCGGCTGGCAATCTACAGCAATCCCGGGTTCTGGAACGCCAGCACCGACGGACGGCTGGTGAACGCCCACCTCTGGGTGGCCGCCTGGGGCGCACCGCGACCGCCCGGCCTGCGCGGTCTGCCCGACCCGTTCTGCTGGCAGCACTCGGATCGCGGTCACGTCCCCGGCACCGCCGGTCCGGTGGACATGGACGTTCTGCTGTTCCGTCCCGCGTCCTAGGGAACGGTCGGCGGAGGGTTTCGGGGGCGGCTGTCGTAACCGCAGACAAACGATGTTGCGAAGGGGGACTCGTCCTGTCTAGCGACGGCGACGCCGCCTATCTGTTCGAGGTACGCCCCGACACGACGCGGTCATTCTTCGCCGTGTGCGCGTACTGCGCGCGACCCCTTCAGGTCCAGGTCACGGCCCAGACCCAAACCCTGACGGTCACCACCGTCGCGGCCGGCGAGGCCACGCCGCTTCCGTTCTCGGGATCGACCGGAGCGCAGGGGCTGGCCTGCCCGGTCTGCCGAAAGAGCTTGGAAGGATTCATCGTCGTGCGCCTGCGCGCCGACGCGGCCGAGCCCTGCCCACGCTGCGGCGGGCTCGACCTGGAGGAGCAGGATGTCGTCCGCATGGTGGACGGCATGGAGCAGGGAGACGTCGACCTGCGCTGCCTGGGCTGTGACCTGCGGCGATTCGACGGCGCCTGGTACGAGGCATACGCCGGGGCGTAGGCCATGTCGCGACCGACCACTTGACGAACGCTTTCAAGTTGGTGGATGCCTGGAATCACCCCGCCCGGATTCGAGCCCCCGCCCCGACCGCTGGCCCACGCCCGTCCTGGCGCGCCCTTGCCGACCACCCGGCAAGGGCGTCTTTGCCGTCTCTGCCCTCTCCTCCCTAGACTGGCAGCAAGTCGAAAGGAGGACAAACCTTGCCTGGTCGCCACTGGCTCCTTCCTCTCGCCACCTTCGCCCTGGGCGTGACCGGGATCGCCACGGCCGCCGCGGGCGCGCCGGCCGCCGCCGCATCGTTTGGAGCGCACCTCGAGATCGTCGCGCCTCGGGGGATCGAGACCGCCGCCTGGTGGTCGAACCGCTATCACAACGACCGGCGTCACGAGGACCATCAGGGTGAGCACCGGTGGGACGGATCCGCAAAGGGTGATGCCAGCTCAGGCCACTGTGGCCACCACGGCCACCACGGCCACCACGGCGAGGGAACCGGCAGTGCCGGCAACAGCGGGGCCGGCAGTGCGGGGAACGGCAACACAGGCACGGGCAACGCCGGTACCGGCAACGCCGGCACGGGCAACGCCGGTACCGGCAACGCCGGCACGGGCAACGCCGGTACCGGCAACGCTGGCACGGGCAACACAGGTACGGGCAACACAGGTACGGGCAACACAGGTACGGGCAACACAGGTACGGGCAACACAGGTACGGGCAACGCCGGCACGGGCAACACCGGCACGGGCAACGCCGGCACGGGCAACACCGGCACGGGCAACACCGGCACGGGCAACACCGGGACGGGCAACACCGGGACGGGCAACACCGGGACGGGCAACGCCGGTACCGGCAACACCGGTACCGGCAACACCGGTACCGGCAACGCCGGTACCGGCAACACCGGTACCGGCAACACCGGCACGGGCAACACAGGCACGGGCAACACCGGTGCCGGTAACACAGGTACGGGGACCACGGGGAACACCGGCACGGGCGGACAGAACGGCGTCGCCGGGCTGAGCGCGCAAGACCAGCAGGTTCTCACGCTGCTCAACCAGGCACGCGCGCAGGGGGGCCTCAACCCGCTGGTGGTGAACCCGACGCTGCAGTCGCTGGCGCTCAAGAAGGCCAACGACATCATCCAGTACAACTACTTCGGCAACACGTCCCCCGATCTGGGCACGCCCGCCCAGATGGAGACCGCCGCCGGCTACTCGGCCGCCTACATGGGTGGCGAGGACGTGGCCGAGGCGCCGACGGTGACGCAGGCGTGGAGCGAGTTCGTCGGCAGCCCGATCCACTGGCAGAACATCATGTACCCGGCGTACACCCAGGTCGGCATCGCGGTCGTGCCGAACGGCAACTCGCTGATCGTCGAGATCCTGTTCAGCGGCAACCCGAACTAGCCCGGGATCGCACCCTCGCCCCGGCCGCCTCGCGGCCGGGGTCATTCGTGCACGTCGCCGCACCTCCGACGCCGCCGTGCGTAGGCTGGCAACACCGGCGGAAAGGAGGTGGCACGTACGCAATACGTGCAGGTGGTCGGAACCGACGCACCCTGGCGACGCGCGCTCGATCTCGAACCGTTCGAGCCCCTGGCTGCCACGGTCGACGTCCAGGTCGACGTTGGCGCCGTGCCGGAAGGTGCCGAGCCCGACGCCCGCCTCGTGATCGAGCGGGTCGAACGTCGAATGGTCTGGCAGGTGGCCCTGGCCATGCAGACGGGCCTCACGATGGGTGGCTTCCCATGCAGCGTGGAGGTGGCCGGAGCCGGTGGCGTCGGCAACGGCGCGGCGACCGGTCGACCGCCGCTCCGGCTCGAACTGGCGGTGCCGGGCGAGCCCGATCCGCAGGCGCTGCGCGCCCTGGTCCGGCGCGCCCTGTCGGCGGTGTTGCGCCCCGGACCGGCGGCCGCGGCGCCCATCATCGCGCCGCCTGTCGCCCCTAGCCTGGCAGCGCCCGCGCCGACGGTGCCGACGGCGCCCAACGAAGCGCCCGGGGCAGTTCCGGATGCCCCGCCGCCGGCACCCGCAACCATGGCATCGGGCCCGGACGACGGAGCGCGCGCCCCCGAGCCGGTCCTCCCGCCGGCACCGCCCGCCCGGCGGTCGCGCGCGCGGACCGCGCCGCCTTCACGGCCCGATAGCGCCCACCCAAAGGTGCCCGCGGCCCCGACCGAAACGACGCCGCGCGGTCGCCGCCCCCGCCAGCGCAGGGGCCAGCCCGTGCCGACGCCGCCCGTCACCGTCGGCGAGCCCCGGCTCGTGTCCACGGGCGGGCCGCCCATCCCGGCCGGGGACGACCCCTGGGTGGCCGCCGAGCCCTGGGGTCCGCCCGCCGCTGCGTGGCCGGCGGCCGCCGCGCGCGGACCGAGCGCGCGGCCGACGGCGCCGACCGCCGTCGCGTACGCGCCACCGCCGCCGCCGGTACCGTCCGGAGCCTTGCCGACGCCAGCCGCGCCCTCGGAGGTCTCCTTCGCTCCCCCCGCGCCGCCTGCCCCGCCCGCGACGCGGATCGATCGCACACCCCCATATACGCCCTGGTCGCGCGCGGGCGCGGCCACGTTCCCCCGGCCAGGCGGACAGCGGTCCGGTGGCGCCGCGCCCCCGGCCGCCGCCGCGATGCCCGGGGCGCGCCGGGGTGGCGGACGGCCAAGCGGCGGCGCCTTCCAGCAGGGCGTACGGCCGGGGACATGGACCGGCATCATGCCCGTCCCCGTCCCGCCCGTGGCCACCCGTCCAGGCGGCATCTTCATCCCGCAACGCGCGTCGTTCCGCTTCGGCCGCCCGGGCGGCTGACGCCAGTAGGCCGGACGGTCGTCCGGCTGGCCGTCGATGCGCACCTCGACCCGCCGCGACATAGTCCTACCGCGAGCGGTCGGATCGCGGCGCACAGCGCCAAGGCAACGACCCTCGCTACCGGCCGCGCCCCGAAGGGAGGATTACCGCGATGGCGACCAGTGTGACGCCGGGTCCCTGCCCCGACAACTGCTGTCCCCCTCCGACCCAGATCGACTGCATCGAGGTGACCAAGGTCTACGACTCGTGCTTCCAGATGCAGACCTTCAACAACCTGTGCGCAACGGTCCCCACCACGGACAGCTGCACCGCGATCGCCGGCACGCCGGGCACCGTCGCCACGTGCGCAGTCACCTCGACGACCTGCACCCTGATCTCGTCGACGGCGACCGGTGTTGACGAGGAGTACACGGTCAGCTTTGCCGTGGCGATCACGGAGACGATCACCCTCACGAGCCCCATGGGCACAACCTGCACGATCGACGTGCCCGTCAACTTCGTGACCACAACCACGCTGTGCATACCCAGCGGTGCAACCCCGAGCTGCACGGTGGCGACCAGCTGCGGTCCGTGCGCCATCCTGCCCACCACCACGGTGCCCTGCCCCACCTACATGGTGTGCTGCCAGCTCAGCGTCTGCCTGCTTCTGCAGTCGACCGCCACGGTGCAGCTCCTGGTCCCGTCGTACGGGTTCTGCGCACCGGCCGAGTGCGCCGTCGCCGGCGTGCTGCCGTGCCCGCCCTACCCGGCCGACTGCCCCACGACGACCACGTCGTCGGCCACGAACTAGCGCCTCCCTGGGGCATCCGCCCCAGTACATGCTGACGCAGCGCGACGCCTGGGCACCCTACCTTCCACGGAAGGAGGGATCGCGTGCCCCATCGCGCGCTCGCCCTGGTCGTCGCTGGGTTCGCCTGCATGGCCGCTGTCGCATGCACCGCCCCGCTCGCCCTCGCGCAGGGCCCCGCACCGACGGTGCGGGGCCTGCCGACGGCGGACAAGATCGTCGCCCTCACCTTCGACGACGGCCCGAGCCCGCGCTACACACCCAAGGTCCTCGCCGCCCTGCAGGCCGGTGGCGCCAAGGCAACGTTCTTCCTCATCGGCCAGGAGGCCAACCGCTACCCCGAACTGGTGAAGGCCGAGGTCAAGGCGGGCATGGAGATCGCCAACCACGGCATGCACCACCTGACCCTCAAGGGCCGTTCGGCGGACGAGGTCAAGATGGAGGCGAGCGAGGCCGCCGACACCCTGTTCGCCATCAGCGGCAGGCGGCCCACCCTGTACCGCCTGCCCAAGGGTGTCGGCGACACCGTGGCCTACGCCGCCCTCGGCGACCTTGGCTACGTGGTGGTCAACTGGAGCGTCGACACGCGCGACTACATCCGCTCGACACCCGAGCAGCTGTACCGGCGGGCGATGGCCCAGGTCGCTCCGGGCCGGATCATCATCTTTCACGACGGCGGCGGCAACCGCCAGGCCACCGTCGACGCCCTCGCCCTCCTGCTCCCCGCGCTCAAGGCCCAGGGCTACCGCGTCACGACCGTAAGCGACCTCTTGCGCGCGGCCGGCTTCCAGCGCTCGCGGCGGTCGCGCATCGCCGACCTGCCCCCGGTCAGCGCGTAGGCCTCAGCCGCCGAACGCGGACAGTCCCGTGATCTCGCGGCCGACGATGAGGGTGTGGATCTCGTACGTCCCCTCGTAGGTGTCGACCGTCTCCAGGTTCGCCATGTGCCGGATGGCGCCGTACTCGGTCGAGATGCCGTTGCCGCCCAGGAGCTCGCGCGCCATCCGTGCGACCTCCAGGGCGGCGCGCGCGTTCTCGCGCTTGGCCAGCGACACCTGCGGGTAGGTCATGTCGCCGGCGTCCTTCAGCTGGGCCAGACGCAAGACGAGGAACTGTCCCCGCACGATCCGGGCCAGCATGTCGACGAGGCGCTCCTGGGCGAGCTGGGTCTGGGCGATCGGGCGGCCGAACGACAGCCGCTCGCCGGTGTAGCGAAGCGCCTCTTCGTAGCAGGCCTGGGCCGCGCCCAGCGTGCCCCACGCGATGCCGTAGCGGGCCTGGGTCAGGCACGACAGGGGAGCACCAAGGCCCTGCGCTTCGGGCAGACGCGCCGTCGCCGGCACGCGCACCTCCTCGAGGACGAGCTCCGACGTGATCGAGGCGCGCATCGACGCCTTGGTCTCGATCTCCGGCGCGCTGAAGCCCTGGGTCCCGGCCTCGACGAGAAAGCCGCCGATGCGGCCGTCGTCGTCCTTGGCCCAGACCACGGCGACGTCGGCGATCGTGCCGTTCGTGATCCAGCGCTTGGCACCGGTGAGGACGTAACCGTCCCCGTCGCGCCGGGCCCGGGTGCGCATCGCCCCGGGATCGCTGCCGGCGTCGGGCTCGGTCAGGCCGAAGCAGCCGATCGCCTCCCCCCGCGCCATCGGGGCCAGCCAGCGCTCGCGGTGCGCCTCCGAGCCGTACCGGTAGATGGCGTACATCGCCAGCGCGCCCTGGACCGAGGCGAACGAGCGCAGGCCGCTGTCGCCGCGCTCCAGTTCCATCATCATGAGGCCGTAGGCCACGCTGCCCAGGCCCAGGCCGCCGTAACGCTCCGGTAGCGTCGGGCCGAACAGGCCCAGCTCCGCCATCGCCGGCACCAGGTCGCGCGGGAAGCGGCCCGCCTGCCAGGCGGCGCCGATGATCGGGCGCACCTGCCGGTCGACGAACCCGCGGACAAGGTCGCGGACCTGGCGCTCCTCGTCCGAGAGCAGGGCATCAAAGCGCATGAAGTCGGTCGACATCGCTTGTCTCCTTTCATCGAACCGGGCCATCGGAGCGGGCCATCGGACCGGCACTCGTCAGGGATCGGACCGCGCCTGTGCGCCCGCCAGCGCCGCCAGAAGCCGCTCGCGCAGGCGGGTGTGACGGGCGGCCACGCGATTGTTGCGAAGCGCCATCGCCACCGCCCGCCGCTGGCCCACCACGGCCACGCGCTCGCGGGCGCGGGTCACGGCCGTGTACAGGAGGTTTCGCTGCAAGAGCATGTAGTGCTGCGTCAGCATGGCCAGGACCACGGCGGGGTACTCGCTGCCCTGCGACTTGTGCACGGACACCGCGTAGGCGAGCACGACCTCGTCCAGTTCGCGCCCGGCATAGGCCACGTCGCGGTCGCCTTCCGGATCGGGGTAGCGCACCGTGATCGCCGTCTCGCCCGCATCGACCGCCACGACGATGCCGCTGTCGCCGTTGAAGACCGCCTTTTGGTAGTTGTTGCGGATCTGCATCACCTTGTCGCCCAGGCGCAGCGGCACGCCCCGCAGGGCGAGCTCGGGCCGATCCGGCGACGGCGGGTTGAGCGCCGCCTGGAGGCGGGCGTTCAGCGCCTCGACGCCCGCCGGCCCGCGCCGCATCGGGGTGAGCACCTGCACGTCGTCGACCGAGCCCAGCGCGATGGCGCGCGCCGTCACGCGCGCCGCGCACGCGTCCGGATCGGTCACCTCGTCCAGGCTGAACTCTCCGTCCGCCGCCGTGAACCGCGGCATCCGGCCTTCGAGGATGTCGTGGGCGCTGTCGACGATCCGGCTGCCCTCTTCCTGGCGGAAGATGCGGTGCAGGGCCGTCGTGGGCACGACGCCCGCGCCGATGAGGTCGCGCAGCACGTTGCCGGCGCCGACCGACGGCAACTGGTCCTGGTCGCCGACCAGGACCAGCCGGCCCTCCGCGGGCAGGGCCTCGACGAGACGGGAGAACAGCCACAGGTCGACCATCGACACCTCGTCGACGATCACCGTGGCCGGCGGCAGCGGATTCTCCCGGTCCCGGTTGAAGCCGCGACCCTGGCCGGCACGCGGCCCGTACTCGAGCATCCGGTGCAGCGTGCGCGCGCTCCGGCCGGTCGCCTCGGCCAGGCGCTTGGCCGCCCGACCGGTGGGGGCGCCCAGGAGGTACGGCTCATGGTGGGCCTCGAGCGCCGCGAGGAGCGTGCGCAGGACGGTGGTCTTGCCCGTCCCGGGGCCGCCCGTGAGGATGAACACGCGGTGGGCGAACGCGCCGCGCACCGCCTCGCGCTGCTCGTCCGAAAGGGCGATGCCGCTCGCCGCCTCGACGTCCGGCACGCCCCGGCCGGGCGGATCGGGGCGTAGCAGCAGCGCGGCGAGATCGCGCGCCACGCCTTCCTCGAGCCGATGCATGCCGGTGAGGTAGACCGCCTCGTCGGCCTCCCCGTCGGGGCCGACGATCGGCTCCACGACGATCCTGCCGAGGAGCCTCAGGCCGTCGACGACCGCCGCCATGTCGAGCGGGGCGCCCTCGTCCTCGACCGGGTCGGGCGGTGGGGCCTCGCCCGCCGCCGGTACGGCGCGCAAGAGGTCGGCCAGGCGCAGGGCGAGCGCGCGCCGCGGCAGGAAGCAGTGGCCGGCGTCGCGCGCCTCGCCGAGGACATACTCGGCCGCCGCCCGCGACCGCAGGGGGGAGGCCGGGTCGAAGCCGCTCCCCTGGGCGATCCGGTCGGCGATGCGAAAGCCGATGCCGCGCACCTCGTCGGCCAGGCGGTAGGGGTTCTCCTGCAGCACCGAGACCGCGGCCGGGCCGTACTGGTCGTAGATGCGCTGGGCCATCGCCGGGCTCACCCCGTTGCCCTCGAGGAAGACGAATACGGCCCGGGCCGCCTTGTTCGCCACCACGCGCTCGCGGATCGCCGCCGCCTTGGCCGCCCCCACGCCGGGCACCTTGCGCAGCCGGGCGGGGCTCTCCTCGATGACGTCGAGCGTCGCGGCGCCGAAGCGATCGACGAGGCGTCTGGCCAGGGCGGGACCGACCCCCTTGATCACGCCGCTGCCCAGATATGCCTCGATCCCGGTGACCGACGTCGGCACGAACGACTCGTACGACTCGGCCTGCAGCTGGTCGCCGTAGGTGGGGTGCTGGACCATCTCCCCGTGCACGCGCAGGCGCTCGCCGATGGAGACGGACGCGAACCTGCCGACCACCGTCACGAGGCGCTCGTCCGTGCGCAGCCGCAGGACCGTGTAGCCGTTCTCCGCATTGTGGAAGGTGACGCGCTCGACCTGACCCTCGACGGTCACGCGGCACCGCCCGCCCGTCCGGCGGCCACCTGGCGCAGCCCGTGCAGGGTCAGCCAGGGCTCGACCCGGTCGATCGTCTCCGAGGCCGAGGCGACGAGGTCCGCGAGGGCGCCCGTCGCCACGACCGGCGCCCTCGCGCCCAATTCGTCCCGCATCCGGCCGACGAGGGCATCGACCTGGCCGGCCGCGCCCAGGACCAGCCCCGACTGGAGCGCGGACGCGGTCGTCGTGCCGATCGCCCGCGCCGGCCGGGCCAGCGCCACCCGCGGCAGCCGGGCCGCCTTGGCGAACAGCGCGTCAGCCGAGGTGCCCAGGCCCGGCGCGATGGCGCTACCGGCATACGCGCCGTCGCCGTCGACGGCATTCACGGTCGTTGCCGTGCCGAAGTCGACAACGATCACCGGGGCGCCGCACAGCGCCCTGGCCGCGATCGCGTTGCACAGGATGTCCGCGCCCACCTCGGTCGGTGCCATGTCGACGCGCACCTCGATCCCCACATCGCCACCCTCGCCGAAGATGAACGGCGGCCGACCGAACGCATCCGTCGCGACCGCCCGCCACACGGGCAGGAGCGGCGGCACGACCGAGGCGATCGCCACCGCCTCGATGGCGGCGGGCGACACCCGGCCGGCGTCAAGGAGCGAGCGGACCAGGACCGCATACTCATCGGCGGTCCTGTCCGCCTCCGTCGACAGCCGCCAGCGCCGGACGAGCGCCTCGCCCTCGAACAGTCCGAGGACGATGTCGGAGTTGCCGACGTCCACGGCGAGCAGCACCCGTGTCCCTCCCCGACGGCCGGCGGCCGGCGGTCCGATGAATCGATCGGCCCGAGTGTACCATGCGGGGGTGGCGCGGCAGGACTGCCCGGGTCCGCCGTCCCCCCTCGCGATCGCGGTCGCCCCTGTTCGGCGGCGCCGGTCCGGCGCACCATAGGGAACGGCGCGGTCGACGTCGAACCGGCGCCCAACGCGCTCGCCAGGCGACCTGCCGGTTCGCCGCGGCTACCGAGGAGGCCTTCGCCGTATGCCCGTGTGCGCCGTGGTCGTGACCCACAACCGCAGCGCGACCCTGCGCCGTTGTCTTGCCGGCGTCGCGGCCCAGACGCGGCCCGCCGACGGCCTGGTCGTCGTGGACAATGCCTCGACCGACGACACGCCGCAGGTGCTCGCCGCCGAGTTCCCGGGCGCCCACGTGGTTCGCCTGCCGGAGAACATGGGGGGCGGCGGCGGCTTCGAGGCCGGCATGCGTGAGGCGCTACGTCTCGGGTACGACTGGGCCTGGCTGACCGACGACGACCCCGTGCCGGAGCCGGTCGCGCTCGAGACGATCATGGCGGCGGCCGACGCCTGGGGAACGGCCCGGCCGGCGGTGTTCTCGTCGGTCCAGTACGATCCCGACCTGGACAAGTACAACGCCGGCTTCTACTGGCGCGGCGTACCCGTCCCCGTGCCGCGCGAGGTTGTCGACCGGGGCGAGCCGTACGAGGCCGACCTGGCCCCGTTCTGCGGCTTTCTCGCCGGCCGGGCGCTGGCCGACGCGATCGGTTACCCGCCGGGGCACTTTTTCATGCGCTTCACCGACTACGAGTACTCGCTGCGCGCGCGCACCGCCGGCATTCCGGTCGTGATCGTGCCGCGCAGCCGGATGGTCCACCCGCTCGGCGAGCGCAACGCGCGCGGGCACGTGATCTCCCGCAACCCGCCGTGGAAGGCCTACTACGATAGCCGCAACCGCGTCTACACCGCCCTGCGCACCCGCCGCAGCCCGCGCGAGTTTCTCCTCGCCCTGCGCTTCTCCGCCGGCCAGAGCGCGCGCGAGCTGATCGTCAACCCGAGCTTCGGCGTGCCCAACACGGCCATGCGCGTACGCGGCGTGTGGGACGGGGTCGTCGGCCGCATGGGCAAGACCGTCGATCCGGCGCGGATGCGCACACCCCAGCCCTAGCCGCGACGGCGTTTCCCCGGGCGGAGCAGCGCGGATCGGGCCGGCGCATGGAATGGGGTCCCGGCGGCCACGATCTCCAGTGTCCGCGTGCCCCGACAGGGCCGGGACGGCCGGACGCCGCACGTTATCCAGCCGCCCCGCGAACGGCCGGACGCGACCGCGCGCCGTCGCATCTTCGGCGGGTGGGCCTGTGCGGCGCACGGTGCCCCGGCAGCCACAGGGGATGCCGGCGAAGCGCGCGGCGCGAGGGGGGCCGATCCGCGATGACGAGGCGCCGGGCGATCGTGTGGCTGGCCGGCCGCATCGCCATCATGGCGGGGGCGGGAACGGCCGCGGTGGCGGCGGCATGGCTTGCCCAGGGCCGGCCGCCGGGCCCGAACGCGCCCCGGCGACGCACAGAACCAGGGGCCGACGCGAACGCCGTCCAGTCCTTCCACTCCCGCCCCGACCTGCGGCCGCCGAGCGTCACGATCGACGTCCCGCCGGGTCCGGCCGCCGCCCCTGGGCTTGTGGTCACCGACTGCCACTACGGGCCGGGCCAGCAGGGGCCGCTCCTTCTGGACGGCCGCGGGCGCCTGGTCTGGTTCCTCCCCCTGTCCGCGGACGCCACCCCCCACCTGCGCGCCTTCAACGTCCAGGTTCAGTCCTACCGCGGGTCCCCCGTGCTGACCTGGTTCCAGGGGGCGGTCGTGAACGGACACGGCGAGGGGCATTACCGCCTGGTCGACGCGGCCTATCGCGAGGTGGCGACGGTGACGGCCCGGCACGGCTACCACGGCGACCTGCACGAGTTCGTGCTGACCGACCGGGGCACGGCGCTGTTCACCTGTTACGGCGAGGCCCGCGCCGACCTGACGAGATGGGGCGGCGCCAGGGACGGCGCCTACGCCTACGGCGTCGTCCAGGAGGTGGACGTCGCCACGGGGCGGCTCCTGTTCGAATGGCGCAGCGACAGGCACGTGCCCCTCGAGGCGTCGTACGAGCCTGTCGTGCCGCGTGGCGCGCCGTGGGACTACTTCCACGTGAACTCGGTCGCGGTCGACCCGCTGGACGGCCAGCTCATCCTCTCGGGCCGCAACACCTGGGCGGTGTACAAGATCGATCGCGCGACGGGAGCCGTCCTGTGGCAGCTGGGCGGCAAAGGGGCGACGGTCGCCCTCGACCGACGCGGCCGCTTCGCCTTCCAGCACCACGTGCGCCGCTGGCCGGACGGCACGCTCACGATCTTCGACAACGAGGCCGGCCCGCCGGCCCTGGCGTCCCAGTCGCGGGCGCTGGTGCTGACCCTCGACGAGCGCGCCCGGCGGGCGACGTTCGCGGCCGCGTACGTCCATCACCCGCCCGTCCTGACGCCCGATCAGGGAAGCGTCCAGGTGCTCGCGGACGGCCACCGCTTCGTCGGCTGGGGCATATCCAGCGCCTTCACCGAGTACGCGCCCGACGGCACCGTCGTCCTTGACGGCCATCTGGCCCGCGCCACCCAGTCGTACCGCGCCTTCCGGCAGTCCTGGCGGGGGCTGCCCTCGCGTCCGCCCGACATCGCCGCCCGGCGCGCCGGTGCGGCCACGGTGGTCTACGCGAGCTGGAACGGGGCGACCGACGTCGCGCACTGGCGCGTTGTCGGCGGTGCCGGCGCGACCTCCATGCGCACGCTCCAGGTCGCGCCGCACACGGGGTTCGAGACCGCCATCGGCCTGGCGCCAGGCGCCGTCCCGGCGTACCTGGTCGCGATCGCGCACGACGCCGCGGGGCGCGAGCTCGGCCGGTCGGCCCCGGTCCCCGCGCCTGCGTAGGCCCGCGCTCGCCCGGGCGGTCCCCGGTCGGTGCGCGCACGTGCGCGGGGGCCCGCCGCCGCAGCGAGCCCCCGCGCGCGCAATGTCGCCTAGGAGCGTGCTGAAGAAGGCGAGTGTGGGCCCGTGTTGTGAGCGCGCAAGGGGGGTGAGGCGGTGGGTGGTGTAGCGGCGGCGTGGGAATGGTCGCGTGGTGTGCGTGACCGTGGTCCGTCGGATGCACCGGGGCCGTCGCGCCTGTCCCTGTCGTCAGCGTCATGCTATCGCCACGTCCCGCGCCTTGAGCAGG
>Ga0209012_1003049_pt1 | contig 13190 bp, 10 predicted proteins | sample RS3BMetagenome_FD_184735 | JGI IMG/M metagenome (GOLD analysis project Ga0209012, IMG submission 184735) | Ferric oxide microbial mat and aquatic microbial communities from Rainbow Spring, Yellowstone National Park, USA - RS3B (SPAdes) (version 3) ...
AACCTTCCTGCAAGGAAGCAACCGGGCGCCGCCCTCTTTGAGGACGGCGCCCGGTTGTCTGTCCGTTGGTATCAAATACCGTGAGCATTTGTCTGTGGTCCCGTCTCACCAAGCGCTGGCGATTACAACCACCGCACGACGCGCACCGCAGCACAATCCTTCCTTCCGTTCATACCGCATTGAGACCGATGGAGCCCGACTCCGAGCGGTCGTTTCGTGGGGAATCTTGCCAAGTCCTTCCGTTGCGACTTTGCCTAAAGCGCTCACCATCTGGAGGTTTCTCCAACCGGGGATGCTCGAAGAAGACTGCCGGTCTCCCTTGAAGGTATGGGCTTGCGGGAAACTCGAGGGCGTGTGCAGGGACAGAAACGGATGGCGTGGAACGCACCTCGCTGGGAGGGATTGCCACGAAACGATGGGTAGGCACGCTCGTCGGCTTTGCCGCGGGTTTGGTGGCGGCGACGAGCGGATTCGCGTTTGCCCAGGGGTACCTCGGCGTGTCGACTTTGACGATAAATGGAAAAGCGTACCCTGGCACGTTTACGCCGCAGGAGTCCGCCAACGACTTGCTCGTGCCGATCAGCCAACTCGCCGCAGCGATGGGGTTTCAGTACGCATGGACGGGAAATACGCTCGCGATCACGACGGGGAAAGGAGCGACTTCCGGAGCCGGGGCCGTAGCGGCAACCGGCCCCGTCCAGTTGGCCGTGTCGGTCGTCAACGCGACGGCACCTATCCAGCCGAATCTCGAGGAGGAGCCGTCTACAAGCGTCGCCACGCTGTTTCGCGTCGGCTTCACGTTCAAGGGATCGCCCACGTTCGAGAGAGGTTATCCGGTCCAGTTGACCATCGCGGGGTTGACCCCCTCCGACATCAGCGTGTGGTGGAACTACAATGCCAATTGGGTCCAGTTGAAGCTAACCGGCGGGGCCGTGACCTTGCCCGGGGCCGACTTCAGCGCGCTCGTGACGACCACCAAGACTCAGGTATTCGCTGTCGAAGGCGTGGCGCCGGGGATTGTGACGGTGACCGCGTCGGTACCCACCGACACGTCCATCGCGCCGCAGTCTGAGTCGTTCACCTTCAGTCAGTAGTTCTTCAACCTAATGCACACCCCGCAGGCACCGGGCGGCTTCTGGCGCAGATACGCACCGACCGTCTTCGGAGGTTGGGTGTGGCCGACACAATGCCCCTTTGATCTGCCACCGGGGGCCGCCGTGTAGAGCGAGATGTAGTGCCAACAAACTTGGCCGTGGGCTGTGTGCCTACGGCCAAGCGGTTTTAGTTTTACGGGAGGGCGCTGTCAAAGAGCAGCCGGATCGACCCGGCACGGAAGCGGGTGAAGTAGTACTACACACCCTGACGACGAAGAGCCGGCAACGCCGCGCTGAGTGGGCATTGCGAACTCTGTGCGTGCTTTGCCGCCATCGAACTCGGGTGCAGGCACACGGCCCTTGGCGCACACGCCGAGTGCACAAGGGCCGCCTCAAGTGCCGGTCGGCTACTTCACCCAGACCTGGTCGAGAACGCGCAGAATGTTGCCTCCAAGGACCTTGATGATATCCTCGTCCGAGTACCCGTGTCTGACCAGCCAGCGGGCGATATTGGGAAACGCCTCCGTCGGGTTCTCGATGCCCCTTACGTACTCAACTTCCTCAAACTCGGGGCCCTGATGGGAAGACGCGATGGAGAGGTGCCGCGCGAATGCATGGTGAAGGCCAACATGGTCTCCATACATCGTGTCAGGGCCGAACGCCACGTGATCGATGCCCACGAGGTTCGCGCAGTACTCGAAGTGCTCCATGAACGACTCAATCGAGTGCTCGCGGTGCTGGGCTGTGAGGGTCGTGTGCGGTGCACCCTCGATGCCGATGACGCCACCCGCTGCGGCGCAGGCCCGAATGACATCGTCTGGCTTCATTCTAGACGTGGCCCACAGGGCGCGAGCACCGGCGTGCGTGATGAAGATGGGCTTGGTGCTGACGTCAATCGTGTCGAGCGCCGTGCGATCGCCGGTGTGCGATACGTCGACGGCGACGCCAACCTGATTCATGCGCCGCACCGCTGCCCGCCCGAACACGGTAAGACCGCCGTCGTGCGGCTCCCGGAGTCCGCTACCCAGGGTGTTCGATTCACTGTACACGACGCCCATGAGCCGTACGCCGAGGCCGTAGAGGATATCAATGCGATCGAGCTCGTTCTCGATCGGCGTAGCCGCCTCAAGAGCTGCGACCCACGCCAGACGTCCCTCCCTCTTGGCGCGATGGACATCGGCGGCCGTCCTACAGTGGAAGACGAAACTCTGATGGGCGATGTCCGCCAGGCGAATGCCCAAGTCGAGTACGACATCGTCGAACTTCCATCCGCTGTTGGACGTTATGATGGCCGTACCATCCATCAGGTTGTCGAACACACAGTCCAGATAGGACGCCCCTAGCGCTTCAAATGCGGTGGCCTGACGCCCTTGACGAATGTAACCAAACAGATCCCCAAGGTCTTCCGGTTGCACGGTCGGATGGTCGTGCAGGGAGATCACGATGTTCTCCTCTAGCAGCCGCTGCGCCCGCTCCTCTTCTGCGGGGTCGACCACAACCTCGAACGGCGGCACGCGATCAGATTGGGGTGCCAGGCGGTACTCCCGGTAATCTTCCCCGGCCGTGAGATACGAGAACGACCGATACCCGGCGTACTTCTTGCCCTTGACGTTCACCGCGCTGTTGCCTCCATCCGTGCCGAGGGTGGGGTGGTCGGTCATGACTTCAGCACCTGAGAGAGGACTCGCATGGCGTTCTTGCCCAGAACCAGGGAAATGTCGTCATCACTGTAGCCGTGTTTGACGAGCCACCGCGTGATATTCAGGAAGTTCTCTGCGGGGTTTTCCAGACCGGCAACGTAGGGAACGGTTGGATGGTCCTTGCCCGCAAACGACGCATCCTTGGACATGACGGATGCGAACACCCGGTGACTGCCTGCGTGGTCGGCGAACATGGTGTCTGGCCCAAACCCGACGTGCTCGATGCCCACCAGATTGACGCAGTACTCGAAGTGCTCCATCACAGAGTCGATGTTGTGGTAGGGGTGCCGGTCAGTGATCGTGGTGTGCGGAGCCGCCTCGAGCCCGATCATGCCCCCACTCTGTGCGCATGCGCGGATCACCTCGTCAGGCTTCATGCGTCGCGATGGCCAAAGCGCTCTCGCGCCCGCATGGGTGATGATGACCGGACTCTCGCTGACCTCCACCGTGTCGAGTGCTGTCTGGTCGCCGACGTGGGACACATCGACCAGCATGCCGAGGCGGTTCATGCGCTGCACGGCCTGGCGCCCGAAGACAGTGAGGCCACCGTCTCGGGGCTCTCGAAGGCCGGCCCCTAGGCTGTTGGACTCGGTGTACGCCACGCCAATGCACCGGATCCCAAACCCGTACAGCACGTCGAGCCGATCCAGTTCGTTCTCAATGGGCGTGGCTGCCTCAAGAGCGGGGAACCAGGCGATGCGGCCGGTCTCTTTGGCCACTTGGATGTCCTGGGCGGTCGTGGCGAGAAACAACATGCTCTGATGGGCGATATCCGCGAGGCGCATTCCCAAGTCGTAGAGAACGTCATGCCATTTCCATCCGCGGCTGGAAGTGATCACAGCGTTTCCGTCCATGAGGTTGTCAAACACCGCATCCAGCTGCGCGACACTGAGGCCGGCGTAGGCCGTAACGTCGCGACCCTGCTTTCGATAGTCGAAGTAGTCGTTGAGATCGATAGGGCGGGCAATCGGATGATCATGCAACGATACCGTAATGTTTGCGCCCAGAAGGCGGTGCACACGGGCCTCCTCGTCGGGGGTCACATCAATGATGTAGCTTGGTGCGCGGCCCAATTGGGGTGTCGGGGTAAAGACGCGGTAGGCAGGATCACCCTCCAGATACGCGTACGGCGTGTAGGCGTCGTATTGCTTTAACTTCAAGAAAGCACCCCTCCCAGTTGCATCTGCGTGGTGACGGCCGTCCGTATCCGAAGCCCGGCCGCCGCTACAGTTCGAAGTGCCCAAGGGGTCGCATTCGTTCCAGGTGCGTCCACTCGTGGCGGTAAGCACTGGGTCGCTCGGCACAGAGGCAGCGGCTTATGTCTAGACGCTCGCAACACCGTATCGCATCAGGAAGGCGCCGACCCCGGGGGGATTGTCGCCTCGCGAATTCCGGCGCTCACAACGCCGGTCTCAGGGTGTTCCGTCGCCCTCGTCGCGCGCGTTGCCCCCGACCGCACGCCGTGCCGGACCACCTGAGAATCGCCATTCGGCGACCCATAGACGGAAGCCTTCCAAAATACAGACAGGGAGATTGCCCTCTACCGCGTCCGAGGCAGAGGAGGTCGTGACGTAACGGAAGGCATTGGGGCCAAGCGAAACGTCGCGGCCCCGTCTCTTCCGGCGTCCCAGTGCGCTGGCGGACACCCCGGCGCCATGCCTCTCTGGGAGCGCGGGCGATCGCCAGGTCTCAGATGGTGCGGCCCTGTCGGGACCCGTACGCGACCAGGCTGTACCCCTCTCGCGGCGGATCAGGCCTGTGAGGAGATGGGATCCCTTGGCACTTGTCCAGCACGGACCATGCCTGGGGTCGACTGCTGTTGATTGAGTCATCAAGAGTTGACGGAATAGAGGAATGATTTTGTCCGCATCGAACGTCCCGTCACGGGTTGGGACAACCCCAAGCCGGGAGTGAGTACAATCGCCCAACTCCAAGAGCCGCCCCAGCGGTACATGGTCCAGGCCGCGGCCAAGACGTTCGATGTCTTGTTCGCCTTTAAGTCCCGGTACGGCCTGATGACGGTGGCTGAGGTCACTGCCCAGTGCGGCCTCAGCCGGAACCAGGTCTACCGATGCCTGAAAACCCTCGAGGCCCTGGGCATCGTCCGCGAGGAGACCCGCGGATTCCGACTTACGACCAAGCTGTTAGAACTGGTGCCGGCCATGGGGGAGCCTGCGCTCCTCGCGGTGGCTGAGCCGCTTCTCCTGGAACTGCGCGATGCCACCCGGGAGACCGTCAATCTAGTCGCACCGGTGGACGACGACCAGACCATCTGTCTGGCGACCTATCCGCCCTCGCGCTCCATCGGCCTACTGACCCGTCCGGGTCAGCGCAGCCGTCTTCACGCCGGGGCAGTGCCAAAGGCGATGCTGGCGTTCATGGACTCCGCGGTGATCGACCGGGTCCTTGCGGCGTTGCCAGACCTGCCCCGGTACACCGAGCGGACCGAACTGGATCCCCGACGCCTGCTTGAAGAGCTCCGCAAGATTCGCGAGCGGGGCTTCTCGGTCAGCAATGGCGACTTCGAGGAAGGCGCACGCGGCGTCGGCGTGCCCATCTTCGGTCCGGACGGTCGCCCTCTGGGCGGCTTCTCGATCGGCGGTCCGGCTGCCCGCGTCGACGACGCCAGCCTCGCGCGCTACGCCCGGCTCGCCCTAAGCACCTCGGCTGCCATCTCTCAACGGCTGGGCTACCGGCCCGACGGTATACATGGGGTGGAACCGTCCGCATCGCATTAAGGAGGCGCAGCATGACCGTACTTCAACGCCGCGTCCGTCGGTGGGCGCGAGTCTTGGCACCTTCGATCCTTGCCGCCGCGACGGTCTCTGGCACGGTGTTTGCCGCCAGTGCACGACAGGCGGCCTCTTATGACCCAAACGCGACAATCACCATGGCGATCAATGCAGACCCGACGTTCAACCTTTGGAGCCCGACCGCGTACGTCGAGTCGGACAACATCGACCCGCTGATCTTCTCCGACCTGACGAAGTTCGGACTGAACGGCTCGCCTGCACCGGATCTCGCAACCAGCTGGTCGGCGTCCAAGAACGGTCTCACCTGGACCTTCCACCTCCAGCACGGCGTGAAGTGGCAGGACGGCCAACCCTTCACCTCGGCCGACGTCGTGTTCACCTACGAAAACATCGTCCTGAACAAGAGCCTGGGCGCCAACCAAGCCTCGAACTTCACCGACCTCACGAGTGTGACGGCCGCGGGTCCGTACACCGTCCTGTTCCACCTAAAGGCGCCGTGGGCCTCGCTACCGGCCTACCTGGGATGGTTCGCCCCCATCCTTCCGGAGCACATCTTCAAGGGTGTGAAGGATCCGTGGACGCTCGCTTCCTTTGATAAGCAGCACCCGGTGGGTACGGGCCCGTACCAGGTCACCAAGGTGGTGCCCGGTCAGTCCATCACCCTCACCCGAAACCCGTCGTACTTCGGCCCCAAGCCCAAGATCGCGACGATCATCTACCAAATCGTCCCCCAGGAGACCACCCAGATCGCCGACCTCATCAGCGGCGACCTGAACTTCATCGAGGTCGACCAGCCGCAGCTCGTCTCGCGCCTCAAGGCCGACCCGAGCCTCACGATCCAGCGCGTGCCTGAGCAAAACTACTACTACATGGCTCTCAACCAGCGCTCGGCGCCGTTCAACAACGTGCTCGTGCGTCAGGCGCTCGAGTACGCCATCAATCGCCCGGCGATCATCCAGGGCCTTCTGCGCGGCTACGGCACCGTGTCGAACGGACCGATCGCGCCGATTCAGGCGATGTACTACGACTCGAAGGTGGCGAGCTACCCGTACAACCCGACCAAGGCCCTGGCTCTTCTCAAGCAAGCGGGCTACACCAAGGGCGCCGGCGGCAAGCTGTACAAGAATGGCAAGCCCCTGACGATGTACATGCCTGTCGGTCAGTACGGATACCTGGTGCAGGCTGCCGAGCTCGTCCAGCAGTACTGGCAGAAGATCGGCGTCACGGTGAACTTCAAGGTGCTCGAGTGGAACACGTTCATCTCTGACGTGATTGTGAAGCACCAGTTCCAGGGCACGATCGGCTGGTGGATCTCGCCGCTTGACCCCGACATGTACCCGTACTACTCATGCGCGTCGGCGGCGACCGGCTACAACTTCCAGGGCAGCTGCAACGCTCAACTCGACAAGGTCATGCTGGCCGGCCGTGAGACCGCCAATCCGGCCCGACGCGTCGCCATCTACAAGCAGGCGCAGCAGCTCCTGGCGCAGGGACAGTACCTGAACTTCCTGTGGTACCCGCAGATGGTCGACGCGTCGTCGTCCAACCTCCACGTACCGAGCGTGAACATCAACATTGCCCTGGACAACATCAGCCTCTGGTACGTGACCAAGTAAGGCGTCCCCATGTCGACCACCCAGAGGGAGGGGGCGGGCTGTGGCGGCATTCGTGGTCCGCCGCGTCGTCATCGGCGCCATCACCCTGCTGATCGTGACCGCCCTAGCCTACGTGCTCATGAACATGGCGCCGGGCGGCCCGGCCGCGATCATCAGCATGACCTCGACGGCCGCGCAACGGGCCGCGCTGGAGAAGCTGTACGCGTTGAACCAGCCGCTGCCGATCCGGTACGCGGCTTGGCTCTGGCAGGCGGTGCACGGTTCCTTGGGGACCTCGTACGACTTCCAGGAGCCGGTCCTCACCGTGATCGGTCAGCGGCTGCCCAACACGGCCATTCTGGCCGGGGTGGCGCTTGTCGCGTCCATCCTCTTCGGCGTGCCGCTTGGCACCTGGGCCGCCGTGTCACGCGGCCGATGGCTGGACCAACTGATCTCCAGCGCGACCATGCTCGGCTTGTCCATTCCGGATTTCTGGATGGGCATCGTCCTCGTCATTGTGTTCTCCGTCACCCTACGGTGGCTCCCGGCTTCGGGCATGACGTCCAGCCAAGGCGGCGGTGGAGGCGGCCTGGGCCCGCACCTCGTGCTCCCGGCACTGGTGTTGACGCTGGCGTTCATGCCCAACATCGTCCGGTTCACGCGGTCCAGCATGCTTGAGGTGCTGCACCTGGACTATATTCGCACGGCGCACGCCAAAGGCGCCGCCGGCCGGCGGGTGCTGTACGTGCACGCCCTGCGCAACGCGCTCATCCCGGTGGTCTCGATGATCGGCCTCCTGTTCGCGGCGCTGATCAGCGGGAGCGCCATCGTGGAGAGCGTGTTCGCCTGGCCGGGAATCGGTCGCCTTGCGGTTCAGGCGACGTCCGACCGCGACTACCCGATGATCATGGGGGTCACCGTCGTGCTCGGCGCCATCGTCATCGCCACCAACATCATCGTGGACGTCCTCTACGGCGTGCTGGACCCGAGGATCCGCTATGAGTAGGGCGAGTGTTACCCCGCCCGCAACCGAACTCGACGTCGCCGTCGCAACGCCTGAAGGATCCGGGAACCGCCGTCTTCGTCAGTTCCTGCGCAATCCAATCGGCGTCGTGGCCGTGGCCGTGCTGGTCATTCTCTATCTGAGCGCCTTCTTCGCCCCCCTGATCTACCACGTGTCGCCGACGGCAACGAACCCCATCGGCTCGCTTCTTCCCCCCGGTCCGGGTCATCCACTGGGAACCGACGACCTGGGCCGTGATGAGCTCGCGCGCATCATCGCGGGCGGACAGCTCTCCCTGGTGGTCGGCGTCGTGGCCATGGCGGTATCGGTGCTGGTGGGCACCCTCGTGGGACTCCTCGCCGGGTACTTTCGCGGTGGGGTGGAGATGGTGCTCATGCGTATCGTCGACGCCTGGCTCGCGGTGCCAGCGCTCGTGCTGATCCTTGTGGAGGTCACTACGTTCGGAGACTCTCCGGCGGTGATCATCCTCGTCATCGGGTTCACGTACTGGCCCCAGGTCGCGCGCATCATGCACGGCGAGACGCTCAGTCTGCGCCAGCGCGAGTACGTGGAGGCCAGCCGCGCGCTCGGCAGTCCCCAGTGGCGCGTCATGCTGCGCCACATCCTTCCGCATCTGGTTCCGTCCGCGATCGTGAGCGGAAGCCTTGCTGTGGCCTGGTCCATCCTGACCGAATCGGCGCTCAGCTACCTCGGCCTGGGTATCCAGCCCCCTCTTGCGTCGTGGGGCAACATGCTGCAGAACGCCCAGTCCTACGTCTACCTCGACCCGATGCTGGCGATTCTCCCCGGCCTGTTCATCGTGCTCACGGTGCTCGCGTTTAACGTACTGGGCAATGCACTGCGGGACGTGCTGTAAGCGTTCGGCGCGGCGTCGTCGCGTGGATTGGCCTGGGCGATGAACGGGGCGGTGCGTCGGGGGATCTGCTCTCGCAGGCAAGGGCCGAGCCGTCAAGCTCCCTGATCCACGCAGCAACGGGTTGGGCGAGCTGGGGATGGCTTGAGCCGGCACGCCTTCGGCGTCGGCCGCCGCCTACGCGCTACAGGGAGAAGTCTGAGGAGGCTGCGTGACATGGCCACGAAGAACAAGCGCTACGGCGGGTACAAGTCCTACTCGTATCTGGAGGGGGGGCGCGACTACCGACCGTTTCATCTGGTGGCGGAGTTGGACCGCGTTCCTGCGCACAAGGTTGAGGTGACAGCCGAGGAGGAGGCGCGTGCCTTGCGCCTCCTTGAGGAGAACATCGTGATCTCGATGCACGACCACCCGACCCTGGTGCCGCAGAGCGTCGGCGAACTGATCGAGTACCGGCGACAGGGAAGGGAGTTCACGGCGTACGAGGGGCTGGCGAACTCCTACCTGGATGCGGTGTTCGACAACATGATGGACGGGACGGCGGTCGTCACCTCGAAGAACGGCTGGAAGTGGGACGACATCATCTACGATCTTGGGATGCGACTGTCGGACATCGCGCACCAGAACTTCGTGATCCACTGCAAGACGGCGGCGGACATTCGTCGGGCCAAGGCGGAGGGGCGACTTGCGTGGGTGGCGGCGCTCGAAGCCGCGACGCCGATCGAGAACGAGGTGGACCGGATCGACATCCTGTACGGTCTGGGTGTGCGGCTGATGGGGGTCGTGTACAGCGAGTCGAACACGCTCGGGAGCGGGCTCAAGGAGCCGAACGACGGCGGGCTGACGATGTTCGGCCGCCAGGCGGTGCGGCGGATGAACCAATTGGGCATCGTGGTGGACGTGTCGCACACGGGCGACCGGACGGCGCTGGACACCATCGAGGTGAGCGAAGAGCCGATCATCATCACGCACGCCGGGGCGCGAAGCCTGTGGGACACCGCGCGGATGAAGCCCGACGAGGTGATTCGCGCGTGCGGGCAGAGGGGCGGCGTGATGTGCATCGAGGCCGCACCGCATACCACCCTGACCGCCAAGCACCCAAGGCATTCGATCGAGTCGTTCATGGAGCACTTCGAGTACTGCGCCAACCTGGTGGGCATCGATCACGTGGGGTTCGGGCCCGATACGGTGTTCGGGGACCATGTGGGACTTCACCACGCGTTCGCCTCGCAGCTATCGATCGCGTCATCCCATCAGGGTCCCGACTTTGAGGAAGTTGAGTACGTACAGGGCGTAGAGAACCCGGCGGAGGCGTTTCCGAACATCGCCCGCTGGCTGGTGAAGCACGGGTACTCGGACGAGGACATCGTAAAGGTCCTTGGAGGCAACATCATGCGCGTCCTCGACCAGGTCTGGGTGAAGTAGCCGACCTGGCTTCGATACGGCCCTTGTGCACCGGACCCGTCCCTGGGGAGGAGTGGGAGCCGCTGTTCTACGCCAACCCTGTGCGAGACCCGTAACGACGCAGAGCCCGCAAGGCATTGTTGGGCATGGCCTTGCGGGCTCTAGGCGTACACACCAGCTGCCGGCCCCGGGTTCAATGTGGGTGCGGCGTCTCCGCGCGTTGTCGCGCAGTCTGATGACCGGCTGCGGTTCGGCAGGGAGCCACGGCCGAAGCGGTCATGATGGTGGGCTGGAGTGGCCCCTACAGGTCAGCGTCGCGGAGAAGGGTACGGACGTACACCCACGACCCACGGATCGGTGCTACGGCTTGCCTCCGGCACGAACCCACGCCTGGCGTAGCTCCCAAGCCTTCTCCCTGCGGGCACGCAGCTCAGCCTCGTGGGCCAGGCGCACCTCTTCGGCATGCCCTGCAAGACGGGCGCGGTAGGCGACTGGGTCTGTGTAGGTGCCGTCTTGGAGTTCCTCGAGGATGCACTGGCACTCGACCGGATGCGAATGCTTGAACTGACCGTAGAACACGTGGCCGGCCCAACCCGTAGGGCCGCCGCTCGCCGCGACCGTCTCCCAGTGGATTAGGTCCTGGATCGATTCCCGACGGGCAAAGATGGTTTCCGCCAGCCGATCGCGCACGAACCGTGTACGGATGGAGCCCAGCGCCCCCGACTCGAGCACTTGCCTTCCTCCTTCATTGCAACAGCAAAAGCCCCGTGTCATCCGACACGGGGAGGCAAGCACGCGATCGGCGCGCCCTGCCTTATCTATCCCCGCTCGGGGTAGGAATTGGCACCGTGCCTAGTGGCCGGTTGCCGCGGCGTCATAGGGCCCATCCCTCGACCGCTCTGGATAAGACGGCGTATGCAGTTGTTCCGCGCTTACGATAACGCGTAGGACGCGCGAGGGGAAGGGTGCGCGGGATCCGGAGCCGATCACCCGGGAGCAGGACTCGCCCTCGACGCGCGCGTCGAGTCCGCACGCCTCGAGGGACAGGCCGGCCGAGTCCAGGCGATCATCGAGGGCCCTGGGGCCACCTCATTCTCGCCGCCGCGGTGTGAGGCCGTGTCTGGTCCTAGTGCGCCGAGCTGTCAGCACAGCAGTAGGATGTGAGCGGACTGCCGAATGTTGGGAGGACCCCTTGCGGCCGCGTCGAACGGTGCTCCGGAAGGACTGAGCGACTCTAGGCTCGTGAGCCGCACGGAGACGTGGACGTGCGATGGCCACCAACCAGCGCGCGGCGTGGATCGGGGGGCGCGTAGTGCCGTACTGGATCTACGAGAACTGGCAGGCGGGGCCGCACAAGGCGGTCATTCACGAGGCCGGGTGCTCCTTTTGCAACGACGGCCTGGGACGAAGTAACGGAACCGCTGACACGCGTTATGGGCGGTGGCGCGGTCCGTACGCGTCAAGGACCCTCGCTTGGGATGCGGCCAGACGGATGCCTGCCGAGGATCGCCGCGAGTGCAGTAGGTGCGCTGACCGGTAGGAATGGGAGGCGGAGGCGTCCGGTGAACTTCCTCGAGCAACTCTGTGCCGAGTGGTACGAGTACCAAGGCTGCTTTGTCCGATCGAATATCCGCTTCGGTCGGCGCGCGGCGGGCGGGACGGAGAGGCAGATGTCCTGGCGCTCGACTCGAGCCAGAACCTCACGCACCTTGAGTGCTCTACCGATGCGGACTCCTGGGCCCAGCGGCGCATCCGGTTCCGCGCCAAGTTCGAGGGTGCGGCGCCCCACTACGGGGAGCTGCTTGGCTTCGAGCCTCGTTCGGTGACGCAGATCGCGGTGGTCGGGTTCTCACGAACGGTGGTGGAGCTAGCGGAAGGCATCGTGCACAAGCCGGTGCCAGTGCTCGTCGAGGACATCCAGCGCGTGCTGCGGACCAAGGACCCCATGCAAGCGGCGGTTCCCGAGTCGATGCCCCTGCTGCGCGCCATGCAGTACGCGGCGTGGTATGGCGGTGACGCGACCGACAGGCTTCCATGCGAGTGTGGGTGCGGGGGCACGCCGCGGGGGCGGGCCTCGCGCTTCTTGCCGGGGCACGATGCGCGGGTCGAGCGTCCCAGCAACGGCGCAACGAGCGTTGCGGCTCTGGGCGAAGACCGATGAGTCGGACCATAACTGAGGTGGTTCACGGCCTTGAGGCGCTACGCACCGGCATGCGATGCTGCTCCGCGTGCCTTGCGCAGGGGCAAGACATCAGTGCCCGCAACTTCCCCCGGGGTCTTCACTTTGAACCACGCCGCGGCGTGCGCCCGGCCATGGTTGTTGGCCTAAACCCCGGCACTCCTGATGAAGGCGAGGCGCGCTGCCACTTTGGAACGCTGGCAAGCGCGTCGACACCAGAACAGAGGCTTGAGGCTGATGAGGACTCCTGGAGAGCCGTTCGAGAAACCCACCCCTATTACGTGGGCGCCAGGACGCTACTCGAGACCGCCGGTGTGGACGGTCCGATCTGGTGGACCGAAGCGGTGAAGTGCCAGTTCCCGCTCGGGGCTTCACCCGACGAAAGGCGCGCGACGCTTCCCATGGCACTGGAGCGATGCCGACCGTCGCTCGCCCAGGAACTTGGTTGCCTGGATCAAGACCCCTCTGTGCCAGAGTGGCGGTAGGCAGGTAGGGAGGGCCTGACAAGGGAAGATTACAGGAATCCCTTGGCTCGCGGAGCGAGCCTACCACACTGGCGGAACGGGAGAGATGACGATGTCGCACCAG
>Ga0209012_1003053_pt1 | contig 13179 bp, 12 predicted proteins | sample RS3BMetagenome_FD_184735 | JGI IMG/M metagenome (GOLD analysis project Ga0209012, IMG submission 184735) | Ferric oxide microbial mat and aquatic microbial communities from Rainbow Spring, Yellowstone National Park, USA - RS3B (SPAdes) (version 3) ...
TCGGGCGGAAGCCGGTCGCGCGGGCCACGGGCCGGGCGGGCCACGGTTCGCGCGGGGCTCGGACCGGCCACGGCTCGGGCAGGAGCCGGTCTGGCGCGCCACGGGTCGGGTGGGGCGCAGTCTCGGGTCGGCCAAGGCTCGGGCGGGAGCCGATCGCGCCGGCCACGGCTCGCGCGGGCGCCGGATCGGCCGGGATCCGCTCGCCCGGGCCACGGCTCCGGCGGGCGGGGCGGATCGGGGCGGGGGCGGTCACCGCCCCCGCGAAAAGAGCGCCGCGAAGGAGAAGGCCCCGTCCCGGAGGAGATTCTTGCGGTAGATCACGGCCGCCCAGCGCAGGATCGCCGTGATCGCGGCGGTGGTGACGGCGACGGCCAGCACCAACTGCCACCAGGGGACGGACCCCAGCACCAGCCGCTCGAACATCAGCCAGGGGGTGAGGGGCGGCGCGAAGGACGCCAGGACGACGAGGCGGGACGACGGCGCCCCCAGTCCGAAGAGGGCGAACATGAAGGCCCCCACGATGACCAGCGTCGGGAGCGTGCCCGCCGAGCCGGCCTCCTCCGGCCGTCCGGCCGAGGCGCCGAGGGCCGCGTACACCCCGCTGTAGAGGAAGAAGCCCAGGAGGAAGAACAGCACCAGCAGCGGCAGGGCCCAGACCGGGACCGCCCCGAAGGCCATTCCGCGCCCGTGCGCCAGGTGCCGCACCGCCGGATCGAGGAGATACACCACCCCGGCCGTCAACGCCAGGAGCGAGAATTGCCCGAGCCCCGCCGCCCCGATGCCCAGCACCTTGCCGGCCAACAGGCGCTCGGCGCGGGTGCTGACCAGCATCAGTTCGCTGACGCGCGAGGTCTTCTCGGCGCTGACCCCGACCAGGATCATGTTGCCGTACATCAGGATCGCCATGTAGAGGAAGATCAGCAGGAAGTAGGCCAGGGCCATGGCGGCCGTGGGATGGTGCGCCGACGCGCTGCCGGGGGCGAGGATGTCCGGGCGGAGCTGCGGCCCGGCCAGGGCGCCCTGGGCCGAGGCCGGATCGATCCCGGCGTCACTCAGGCGCGCCGGCGCGAGTCCCTGCTCCAGCATCCCCTGCAGGGCGTACGCCGCCTGCGGGCTCGGCGCCTTGGTCAACAGGGTATAGGTGGCATCCGCCGCCCCGTGCGGCCCGGGGACCACCCAGAGGACCGCGGGCACCCGGCCCCCCAGCACCGCCTGCGCCGCGGCCGCGAGGCCCGTCCCCCCGGTGGGGGTCCACACCTCCACCGAGACACCCGCCGCTGTCCCCGCCTGGGCGACCGCCCTGGCGAGCAGCGGCTCCACCACACCCGTCGGGTCGGCCACCGCGACCCGCACGGTGCCGGCCCGCTGGATCAGCCCGACCAGTGCCGGCAGGAGGGTCAGTCCGGCCACGGCGATGACGGCGATCACCGTGGTGACGATGAACACCCGGCTTCGGACCATCTCCCGGAACTCGCGGATCACCAGCACGCGCAGATCCCTCACCGCCGCCACCCCCCGCGCCGGCGGCGCTCCGGCCGCACCGCTTCGGCCCCCTCCTCGGGGGGGTGCGCCCCCACCCGCTGCACGTAGATGTCCTCGAGGCTCGGCGGCACCACCGCGAACACCTGCGGCGTGCCGCAGACGCTCACCGCGGCCAACAGGGCCTCCACCGGCGGGGCCTGCCCGGCAGCCAGGGCGTATTCGCGGAAGTCCCCGGCGGAGCGCACCGGATCGCCCAGGCCGAGCCGCGCCTGCAACTGCGCGTAGGCCGCCTCCGGCGTCCCGGGGACGTACCCGACCCGGACGTGGAGACGCCCCGAGGCGCGCCGGACATCCTCCACCGCGCCCGCCACCGACACCCGGCCGTGGTCGATCAGGGCGACGCCCTTGCAGAGTTCCTCGACGTGATCCATCCGGTGGCTGGAGAAGATCAGCGTCCGCCCCTCGCCGGCGGCGTCGCGGATCACCCCCTTCAGGAGTTGCACGTTGACGGGGTCGAGCCCGCTGAAGGGTTCATCCAAAATGACCAGTTCCGGCGCGCAGAGCAGGGCGATCGCCAACTGCGCCTTCTGGGCGTTGCCCTTACTCAGACTGGAGGCCGTCTTGTCTGCGTGGGGCTGTAGCTGCAGCCGCTCGATCCAGCGGTCGGTGCGTGCCCGCGCCTCGGTTCGGAAAAGCCCGTGCAACTCGCCGAAGAAGGCGATCTGCTCGCGCACCCGCATGCGGGGGAAGAGCCCGCGCTCCTCGGGCAGGTAGCCGAAACCGGACCGCGGCCACTCACCGACGGGCCGACCGCGCCAGAGCACCCGCCCCCGGTCGGGGTCCAGGATCGAGAGGATCAGGCGCATCGTGGTGGTCTTGCCCGCGCCGTTGGGACCGATCAGACCGAACGTCGCGCCGGCCGCGATCTCCAACGTGAGGTCCGCCACGGCCCGCGTGGCGCCGAAGCGCTTCTCCACCGCCTCCAGGGTGAGGGACAACCAAACGTCCTCCCAGCCGACCAGACGTGTTCGGCCGGCCGCGCGGATCATACGGACCCGGTGCTGCGGCCGGCGCGAGAAGCGCTTTTGGCGGAGCCGTCGCGGACGACGCTGCAAAAGAGCGTGGCCGGCGAAAGAGGACTTTTGCAGCGGCGACTTACGCCCGCCAGCCCTGCGCGATCACCCCGGCGAGATAGGCGGCACCGCCGACCGCGCAGAGCAGCGTGTATGGCATGCCGCTCCGTCCGAGCGCGAGTTCGTAAAAGGCGCCCCCCAGGGCGACCAGCAGGACCGCGACCCCGGCCAGGGCGACGGCGCGGAGGTCGAAGAGCTGCCACCGCTCGTCGCGCGGCCGGCCCGCCAGCACGGCGACGATCTCGTTGCGCCCGCCCAGGAGCAGCAGCGCCCCGTAGCCGAGGAGGACCGCCAGCATCCAGACCCCCTGCCCGGGGTGCCCGCCGATCCAACTCGTCGCAAGCATGAGCGTCCCGAAGCCGGCGCACACCCCGGGCACCGCCCACCGCGAAGACCGCCGCTCAGGTCTCTGCTTTGGCCGTGTCACAGTGGAACACCTCCTCCACCGGCCGGCCGAAGAACCGCGCCAGCGCGATCGCCAGGGGCAGCGACGGCGTGTAGCGGCCGGTCTCGATGGCGTTGATCGTCTGGCGCGACACCGCGAGCGCCTCGGCCAACTGGCCCTGGGAGAGCCCCCGCCGGGTCCGCAGTTCGCGCACCGCATTGCGCATACTGTAAAGCTAGCTTTCCAGGCCGGGGGTGTCAAGCCTGCTTTACAGGGAGGGGCGTGGGCATCCGGGCCTTCTGCCGCGACGGTCGTCGCGGTCTGCCCATGGCGGGGGCCGGCCGTGCTCGGCGGTGGAGCCTGCCGTAGCGCCGGCCTCCCCGCCCGATCCGCATCGCGGGGCGCTGTCGGGGAGACACGGCGAGTTCTACAGGTCGGCCATCGGGCATCCGGGCCTTCTGCCCATGGCGGGGGCCGGCCGTGCTCGGCGGTGGAGCCTGCCGTGGCACCGGCCTCCCCGGCCGACCCGCATCGCGGGGCGCTGTCGGGGAGCCAGGCGGCGCCCAGACGGCGGGTGGCACGGGCCTCCGGCCCGTGCCGCTCAGGGATACCGCCGCCGGAACCGGCCGGCCGCCCGGGGGATCCGGGCGCCGAGGCGGGTCCGCCCCCTCAGCCGACGCCCTCTTCGATCGGCAGGGGCTTGCGCTCCAGCACCTCCCGCACCACGTCGGCCGTCGAACGCCCGCGCAACTGGCTCTCCGGCTTGAGGACCATGCGGTGGGTGAGGATGCTGGGCGAGAGGTACTGGATGTCGTCGGGCAGCACGTAGTCCCGGCCGCGCACCGCGGCCAGGGCCTGGCTCGCCATGAACAGATTGATCGAGGCGCGGGGGCTGCAGCCCAGAGACACGTCGCTGTGCTCGCGCGTCGCCGCGACGAGGTCGACCATGTAGCGCAGGAGGTCCGGCTCCACATGGACCGTGCGCACGGCGGCCTGTGCGGTCGCGACATCCTCGGGGCCGGCGACGGCGGTCAGCCGCTCCGGACGCATGCCCTTCACCTGCCGCAGAACGATCTCCCGCTCGTCGACCGCGCTGGGGTATCCCATCTGCACCCGCATGAGGAAGCGGTCGAGCTGGGCCTCGGGGAGCGGGAACGTGCCCTCGAACTCGATCGGGTTCTGGGTGGCGATGACCAGGAACGGCGAGTCCAGCCGGCGCGTCACGCCGTCCACCGTGACCTGCTTCTCCCCCATGGCCTCCAGCAGTGCGGACTGCGTGCGGGGCGTCGCCCGGTTGATCTCGTCGGTCAGCACGATCTGGTTCATCACCGGCCCCGGCCGGAACTCGAACTCCCGGTTGCTCGGGTTGTAGACCGAGGTCCCGATGATGTCGGCCGGCAGCAGGTCCGGGGTGCACTGGACGCGTGCGAAGCGCAGACCGAAGGATGCGGCCACGGAGCGGGCCATCATCGTCTTGCCGACCCCGGGCACGTCCTCCAGGAGGATGTGCCCTTCGCAGAGCATCGCCACCAGAAGGAGTTCGACGACCTCGGTCTTACCGACGATCACCTGCCCGATGTTCTCGCGCACCACCGAGGCGATGCGCCCGAGTTCCGCCAGACCGGCGCCGTCCCTGGCGAGTCCCGTCGCACTCTCGCCGGTCGGCCCGGCCCGCCTGCCCGCTGCCGCATCCGAAGCCCTGGACTCCGCCACCTCGACTCCCCCTTGTCTGCGGGCCGTGCCCGCCCGCGCCGACTCCCGTCAGGTGCCCCGGCGGGGCGCCCCCCTCCGGATCTGGACGGACTTCCCCTCCGCCGCCACCCCCGCGTCGACGCGCCGGCCGCGCGCGCCCTCCCCGCCCTGGCCCGCGAGCGCGCGATCGCGCTCGCGGCGGCGGAGGAGGAAGGCGGAGATCCGCTCCCACCCGCCGCTCGCCCGGACGATCACCTCTCCGCCGACGGGGTGCGGGCTGAAACGCGCGTGCTCGTATGCGCCGGTCAGGTCGCCCAGACCCTCGGCCGTGCCGGGCTCGGCGGCCTGCACCGCCAACTGGTAGGCCCGAGGGGTTTGCCAGGCCCGGCGCGCTAAACCGGCTTCCGACGCCTCCTGCATGAACCGGCGGTAAAGCTCCCGCACGCGCCGCCGCGGATCGTCCGGCGGCAGATTCCAGGCCGCCCCGGCGATGGTCCGGGGCCCGGCCGCGGCGGCGAATTCGGCGCCGGCCCGGTGTGCCGAGGACCGGATGCCCAGTTGACGCCAGATGTTGCGGGTCAGCGCCCCGGAGAGGAGTTCCAGCAGCCAGTTCCACCACCGGCGCCCGAACCGCGCCATCCCCCGCCAGTCGCCGTCCCGGAAGCCCTGCACCAGCAGGGCGTAGAGGCCCGTGAAGAACGCCGCCGCCGAGCGCGCGGTCTCCACGCCGCGCAACCAGTACTGCGCGATGATCTGCGCCGCGTCGAGCCCCAGGCGGCGCGCGTAGCGCACCGACCGCACAAGCAGCGTGACCACCAAGACGAGGAGGAAGAGGAGGAAGATGTAAAGGCCTGCGTTCTGCCGCACCCGTCGCGGCAGGACCTTGGCGATGGGGCCCGGCTTCTGCGGCTGCGTCGATGCCGCGACGTTCTGTGGACCCGTGTTGGGGACGGTGCGCTCCGACACCTGGACCACGTCGTGGCCCACGGTCTGCAACGTGACCACCGAGGGCAGCGGCGGCACGAGGGCCGCGAGGAGGACCACCGCGGCGATCAGACCCGCCACCGGGCCCCACCAGCCGACGCCGAACGCCGCATCGGTGGTCACCTCGCCCCCGCGGAACCGCGAACGCATCACCTCGTACTCCGCCCCGCTGACCAGGACGAGCCCGCATACGCCGGCCAGGAGGACGATAGGCGCCGTCGTCCAGTGGAGCAGGCCCGCCGAGCGGTCCAGGCCGCTCCACACCAGGCAGGCGCCGACGATGACGCCCATGGCGAGCAGCACGCTGGTGAAACTGCGCCGCGTGCGGCGGGCCGCCTCGGCGTTGCCGGTATCGTAGAGGTCGACGACCAGGCGGGTGAGCCGGCCGGCCTGGCCGCGCACGGCCCCCAGCAACCCCAGCGCCACGAAGAAGGGCAGCAGGTGCTGGGTCAGGAGAAGCGTCAGGGCGCCGCCGATGATCAACTCGACGAGGGCCAGGCTCGGGTCCATCATCTGGCGGGTCAGCGAGCGGAAGGTGTCCTGGACCCCCACCAGCGCGACCGCCGCGCAGAGGGCGGCGAAACCGAAGATATTGGGGTCGCCGAAGGGCCAGAGGCCGTGCCAGACGGCGGCGAGGGTTGCGCCGAAGGCCGCGGCCAGGCCGACGGTCCCGATCAGGTACCACGGCGGCACATCGTTCACGCCGGGCCCCTCCCCGGCACCCGGGTCCACGCCGCGCAGGTCATGCGAAGCGCACCTCCTGCGCGCCCATCTCGACCTCGTGGATGGTGATCCGGACATTCATCGTGCGCCGCGGTTCGAGCGTGAGGATCACGACGGGATGGCCCCGGCGTTGGAACTCGGTGCACATGGCCACCAGTTCGGGCGTGTTGGTGGGGACCAGCATCACCAGCGTGGCGCCCCACGGGAGCCTCCGGACCTCGTCGCCCAGCATCTCCAGGAACGGGCGGCCGTCGGCGGGCTGCAGACCCGCCAGCGCTTCGAGGATCGCCCGGCGCTGCCCGGAGCCGGAGCGCGCCGGCACGCGCAGGACGCCCGGCGCCTCCACCTCCCGGCCGATGCCTTCCGGAATCGACCGCTCGATGCGGCCGTAGGCGACGAGCCCCAGGGCGTGCCGGGCGTCCGGCTCCCACCACACCAGGCTGGCCGCGACGGTGATCACGCGCTCCAGCAACTCGAAGCGCCGCGCGGGGTCCCAGTCCCCGCGCGCGAGGTTGAGGAAGTAGTACGTCACCCGCTCCCGGACGAGCGGTTGCTCCTTGACCATCAACTCGCCCCGGTGGGCGGTGGCCTTCCAGGCGATGAGGCGCAGGGGATCTCCGGGAAAGTAGTGCCGCAGCCCGATGGGCAGGAGGTCCTGGAAGGGCGAGAGCGGGTCGCGCCGCGGCCCGACCGGGATGCGGTTGGGCAGGCGCAGGGGCTGGACGGCGAGCACGCGCGGGTAGACGGTGAGCCACCGCGGCTCCTGCACGGTGCCCGCGAGTTCGCGCAGCCCGAACCAGTCGCCGACGGAGACGTCGATGTGGCCCAGCCGGTACAGCCCGCGCTCGGAGACCTGCACCTCGTAGTGGTGGACCCGCTCGGTCCCGGCCGGTAGCGTCGAGACATGGCTGAAGACCGGGCCATGGTGGAGTTTCGCCGGGACATGGTCCTCCACCCACACCCACGGCGCCGGCAGCGGTGATTGGTTGGCGACGGTCAGGGTGATCCCCAGGCGCTCGCCGGGGAAGAGGTGGTCCCGATCGACCCGGTGCACGACCTTCAGGCGCTCCAGCGTCAGGCGCACGATCAGTCGGGCGGCCAGGAACACCAGCACGGCCAGATAGAACCAGAAGGCGACCGAGCGACTCCGGACGAGCACGGCGCCCACGAAGAACAACACGATCGCCGTAGTCCACTTCAAGGTGGCCGCTCACCGCCCCGTTCGGCACCGGGGTTCGCGCACGGGGGGGCGAATCCCTCCCTCATAAGGAGGGAAGCCGCGCGAAGCGCAGATGGAAAGGGATGCAGCTCCACACCCGGAGGTGTGCGTCTCGGGGGAGGCACCCCGGCACCAGTACGCCCGCGCGGGGGAGGCTGGCTCCCGGCGCCTGCGCGCGGGCGGGGTCACTCAGTGGGGAAGGGCGAACACCCAAGCGGCTGCGACCGCCGCCGCGGATGCCGATCTCCGTGCCGACCGGCGACCCGCCTGCCCGGCCCGCCGCTCCGCCTTCGGCGGGGCGCCGGTCGCCGGTTCGGCGGGCCGACCCGAGTCTCCTGGGGGCGCCGGGTGGGGATTCCCCGGCGCGGGCGGGGCGGGGCCCTCCGGGGGCGAGCGGGGCGAGCGGGCGAGCGGCCGGCAGGCCCGCCCCGCAGGAGCGGCGGCCCTTGGGCCGGCCGGGGCGGCCGCCGGCTCTCGGCGCCGGCGGCCGGGACTGGAATCAGGCGCCCGCCGCCCCGTCCGCCGTGCCCTCCGCCCGCACGGCCGAGACGTAGGCCCAGGCCCCGCGCTGCGCGGCGTGCGTGGCGCTCTCCAGCAGCGAGTCCCAGCCCCGGCGGAGGTCGGGATCCAGGTCCTGCAGGTAGACTTCCCCCAGGGTCGGAGACCCCGGCCGCGGCACCTGGGCGAGCACGTTGGCGAACTGCTGCCGCGAGAACGGCTGCTGCCAGTCCACCACCGAGGCCGACACCGAGGACGGCGCGAAGGCCGGCGGGGCGAAGGCCTTCACCAGCGCCCCCCGGGAGAGACGGTGCGGCAGCCGGCGCCAGCGCGCGGCGGCCTCCGCGTGCGCCCGGCGCTCCCCCTCGGTCCGCGGCAGCGGCAGCAGCGGCCGCTCGTTGGCGCTGAGCACCTCGAAGGCGACGAACCGGCCCCCGGGACGCAGGACCCGCGCGATCTCGCCGGCCACGAGCGGTAGGTCTCCCCCCGCATACTGCAGAACGGCGCGGCACATCACCACGTCGAAGGTCCGGGCGTCGTGCGGCAGTGCGCGCATGTCCCCCCGGGCCACCTGCCCCCGGTGGCCGAGCGGGTGCTGGGCCAGCACGGCGGCGGCGCGCGCGCAGAGCGGCTCCGAGACGTCCAGGGCGGCCACCCGCCCATCCGCGCCCACCACGCCGAGGAGGATCGGGAGGAATTCACCGGGCCCGCAGCCGATCTCCAGCACCGACTGGCCCGGCCCCAGGCCGGCTTCCCGCAGCAGTTGGGCGCGGATGCCGGCGATGAGTTGCATCCCGCCCTGCACCTCCTGCGCGGACAGGCCCGTGTACCGGTCCACGGAAAGCCAACGCTCCCACTCGTCCACCCAGGCACCTCCACAACCCGCGGCGGCCGCCGCGCCGGGCGGTACTGTACGCCGCCGCGCTGACGCCGCGATGAGACAGAAAGCCCGCAGGGCATGCGGCCCGAAGGGATGCGGGGCCCCGGGGCCGACGCGGGCGGGGACGCGGCCGCACGGGCGGGGCCGCGCCCTCGCCGGCACGGCAGGGTTCCGGCGTGAGGCCACGCCCGTCGCCCAGCCGGCCCGTCCGGCCGCGCTGTCGTCCACCTTCTCCGGCGGAGGCGGATTTCCCGCGCCGCTCCGACCTGAATCGACAGTTTTCGACGTCTGGATGGGGGCAGGAAGGGCGCCCCAGCCCGGGGGTCGGGAGCCGGCCCCGACCGGCGCGGGTAGATGCCCACCGTACGAAGCGGACCTTATAGTTCGGGGTTGAGGGCCAGGAAGGCGGCGACGGCCCGCACGAAGGCGTCGAAATCATCGAGCCGAGCCAGCGCCTGCACGAGGCGGTCCACCGAGAGCCGCAGGTAGGAGTGGACGAGGATGTTGCGCAGTCCGGCCATCGGGGCGATCGACTCCGCAAAGGCCTGCTCCACGACGCCAAGACGGCCCAGGGCGACAAGCGCGCCCCGATAGTCCTCCGGCGCCGTACCCCCGCCTATCCCCGCGACGATGTGCATGGAGACATCCAGAACGTTCTGAAGTGCCAACTGCACTCCGTGCGCCACCGCCCAGAGGCGTACGGGATCAGCCTGCAGTTCCGCGGCGCCCCACCCGGTCAACCGGCGGAGGACCCGGACGGCTTCTTCCAATGCGGCCAGATGCGCACGAATCGTTTCCTGATCGAGACGCCCCATTATCCACCCACCCGCCGGTACTCGACGGCGCGGGCGAATTGGCCCAGCGCCAAGCGGCGGTCCTGGGCCGCGGCCGCCGCGGCACGCAGGGGCCGGGTGTCTTCGTAGCGGCGCAGGGCGTCCACGGCGAAGCGGGCGGCCTCCACCGGTACCCGGGCGTAGAGACAGATGCCGCGAGCGATCCGGTGCCGCAGGAGCGGCGGCGCCTGGTCCGCCAGCACCAGGTCCACGTCGTTTCGCCCGAGGACCTCCATCAGGCGGGCGTTCAGGTCGTCCCGCCGCGCGCCGTGCGCAACCCCCGGCGGATCCAGGACGACCGCAAGGTCGACGTCGGAGAGGGGCCCCGGGGTGCCACGCGCCTGAGAGCCGAACAGGTAGGCCAAGCGCACGTCTGCCTGTGCGGCGAAGAAGGTGGACAGCGCTGCCCGATCCACAGCCCAGCCCCCTCGGGTCCAGTATAGACCGCGGGCCCGGTGGCCGTCGGCGCGGTCTGACGCTGCCGGCCGACCCGCGCGCGACCCATGCGCCCACACCCGCCCCGACGGGCGCAAGCCGAAGCCCCCGAGGCGCCCGGAGGGAGCAAGCCGAGGGGCCGGATGCCGGGAGCGACCTGACGCCGAGGGGCCCGGTGGCCCAGGAAGTCGTGTCCGCCGCAAAAGAGGGCTCTTGCGGCGGACACCTACGCGTCCCCGCCGCCCGGGGGCGGGTACGGCTCCTCGCCGTCGGGCGTCACCCGCAGCCGCTCGCTGCGGGCCGCGGCGGCCTCGATCAGTGCATCCACGTCCAGCCGGCCCTCGGCCTCGCGCACCTCGGCGCGCGTCGGCCGCGTGCGGGGGTGCCGCGGGGCGAACAGCGTGCAGCAGTCGTCGAACGGCCGGATCGAGATCTCATAGGTGCCGATGCGCCGGGCCAGATCGACGATCTCGGTCTTGTCGGCGGCGATCAGCGGTCGCAGGAGTGGCAGGGCGGCCACCTCGCCGACGGCGGTCAGGGCCTCCAGCGTCTGGCTCGCCACCTGGCCCAGGCTGTCCCCGGTGACCAGGGCCCCGGCCCGCTCGCGCCGGCAGAGCGCCTCGGCGAAACGCAGCATCATCCGCCGCACGACCACGGTGCGCAGCGGCTCCGGGACCCCCTCTTGGACAGCCAACTGGATGTCGGTGAAGTGCCCGACCCACAGTCGCACCTCCCCCGTGTACGCCGCCAGGGTGCGGGCGAGGTCGACCACCTTCCGCCGCGTGCCGTCGCCGGTGTAAGGGAAGGTGTGGAAGTACGCGGCCGACAGCAGCAACCCGCGCTTGGCGGCGAGGTAGGCAGCGACCGGGCTGTCGATCCCGCCGGAGAGCAGGGCGAGCGCGCGCCCCGCGGTGCCCGTCGGCAGCCCGCCGGGGCCCGGCAGAACGGCGCCCCACAGATAGAACGCGTCCTCGCGCACGTCGAGGCCGATCTCCAGGTCCGGATGGTGCACGTCGACGCGCATGCCGGTGGCGGAGGCCACAGCCGTACCGATTTCACGGTTCAGGTCGGGTGAGCGGAGCGGGTATCGCTTGTCCGCCCGCTGGGCCGCGATCTTGAAACTCCCCGCACCCGCGGCCAGGGCCCGGCGCGCCTCGTCCACCGCCGCCCCCGCCAGCGCCCCCAGGTCGGCCGGCCGCGGGATCCGGCGGGCCGGCCGCACCGAGACGATGCCGAAACAGCGCTGCAGGGCGGCGATGCCGGTCTCCGCGGGCACGCCCTCGGGCAGCCGCACCAGTAGCCGGCTGCCCCGCAGCTCCACCCGGCTGCCGGCGGGCAGTTGCCGCCGGGCCGAGCGCTGCAGGGCGCGCTCGAACAGGGGGCGGTTGCCGCCCTTGAGGGCGACCTCCGCATAGTGACCGAGGAGCAGCGTCTCGGCGGGCGCCCCCCCGGTCATCGCGGCGCCACCGCCTGCGGGACGCGAGCGATGGCCGCCGGTATCCGTGTGATCGCCCACTCCACCTCCTCGGGCAGGGTCGACGGGCCGAGACTGAAGCGCAGGCTGCCGCGGAGCCGCGCACCGCGCAGGCCGAGGCCCAGGAGCACGTGGCTCGGCTCCGGCCGGCGGGCGCTGCAGGCCGACCCGGCGGAGCAGGCGATCCCCTCGGCCTCGAAGGCGTGCAGCAGGACCTCGGCGGGCAGCGGGGCCACGTCGGCGAAACTGAGGTTAAGGATGTGCGGCGCCGCGGCCGAGGGGTCGGCGGGGTCCGGGCCGTTCACGGCGATGCCGGGCAGGGACGCCCGCAGGCCTTCGAGCAGGCGGAGTTTGAGCGCGGCGATGCCGCCTTCACGGCCCACGACGTCTGCCCGCAGCGCCGCCCCGAAGCCGGCGATGCCCGGCACGTTCTCCGTCCCTGGGCGCCATCCGCCCTCCTGCTCCGGACCGGGCACCGGCGGCAGCAGGCGCACCCCGCGCCGGACGAACAGAGCGCCGGCGCCCTTCGGCCCGCCCACCTTGTGCGCCGAGAGGGCCGCAGTGTCCACCCCCCAGGCCGCGTACGGCGTCGCCACCTTGCAGAGGGCCTGCACCGCGTCCACGTGCAGGGCGGCGGCCGGGGCGGCGGCGCGCACCGCCGCCGCGATCTCTCGCACGGGCTGCACCGCACCGACCTCGTTGTTGACGTGGGCCAGCGCCACCAGCACGGTGTCGCGGCGCACGGCCGCGGAGACGTCCTCGGGCCGCAGGCGCCCGTCGGGCCCCACCGGCAGGCGGGCCACCTCCCACCCGTCCGCGGCCAAGGCGTCGCAGGCCGAAAGCAGCGAGCGGTGCTCGATCACGGTGGTGACGACGTGCCGTCCACGGCGGGCGGCGGCGCGGCAGAGGCCCAGCACGGCGAGGTGGTTGCTCTCGGTTCCGCCGGAGGTGAAGACGACCTCCGCCTCGCTGGCCGCGACGTGCGCGGCCACGGCGCGGCGGGCTTCGGCCATGCGCTCCGCCGCGGCCAGGCCCCAGCGGTGGACGGCCGAGGGGTTGGCGAAGAGGCCGTCGCTGCGGGACTGCGGGTCGGCGCCGAGCACGGCGGCCATGGCCGCGGCCGCCTCCGGCAGCACCGGCGTCGTCGCCGCGTTGTCGAGATAGGCGAACAGCCCCGCCCGCGCCTCCGCCACTGCAGCCCCTCCCCCTGCGCGCCGCCACGGATCGGCCCCGAGCATAGCACGGCGTGGCGGGAACGGGCAGCGCGGCCGGCGGCGCCCGGCACCGCGGCGCCTCCCGAGGCGGCCGTCGGGGCCGATCGGCCCCCGCAACGGGCGGCGGGAAACCGCCCGCCGGTCCAACGGCCGACCGCGTCCTTTCCGCCTGGCGAGGCGCTATCGCAGCCTCCGACCGGCCCGCCCGGAGCCGCCCCGGCCGACCG
>Ga0209012_1003064_pt1 | contig 13146 bp, 14 predicted proteins | sample RS3BMetagenome_FD_184735 | JGI IMG/M metagenome (GOLD analysis project Ga0209012, IMG submission 184735) | Ferric oxide microbial mat and aquatic microbial communities from Rainbow Spring, Yellowstone National Park, USA - RS3B (SPAdes) (version 3) ...
TAGAGGATTATAGTGTACTTAAGACCTTTGAAGAAGCACCGAGGCAGTTCGCAGCCAGGTAGGCGAATAAAAGAACTATTCTTTATTTAGATGAAGTTCAGTATAGCAAGAATGCAGGCAGGAATCTTAAGCTGATATACGACCTATATGGCGAGTCAATGAAACTTGTGGTAACTGGCTCTGGCTCTTTTGACGTTAAGGTTCAGGTAGGGGGTTATCTGGTTGGTAGAGCAATTTATTTCGAGCTACTTCCGCTTTCATTCGAAGAATTTTTGCTCTGGAAGGCTGGAGACCTTCATAAGCTCTTCATGGAGTGGAGAAAAAGTGTTGTTGAATTCATAAAAACAGGGAAGGAAGATTTCATTCAACCAGCATTTGAAAATGAGTTTCAGTCATTCCTTAATGAATACCTGACCTTTGGTGGCTTTCCTGCAATAGTCAAGGAAAGTGACTTCGAAACGAAGCAGACGCTTCTTCAGAATCTTGTCAGGACATACTTGGAGAAGGACGTCTTTTTCTTCTTCAACGTAAGAGAGATGGAGAAATTTCGTTCACTACTTTCATACTTGAGTATCTCCATAAGTTCTCTTCTCGACCTTTCCTCCGTAATGAGGGAACTTGGAATGGATTTCAGGACATTAGAAAATTATCTTTCTGTTCTTGCAAATACCTACGTCATAGCCCTTATACCTCCTTTTCATACTAACCGGCTGAATGAATTAAGAAAAACCAGGGAATTTTATTTTATAGACACTGGACTAAGGAATGCGATACTACAGAACTACCAGCCGATAGAAAAGAGGACAGATGTAGGTATGCTTCTTGAGAACTATATACTGAATGAACTAAGAAGTATATGGTTTGAACCAAAGTACTGGAGAACTACTGGGAAGGCTGAAGTAGACTTCGTAATAGAAGTGAAATCACGTGGCAAGGAGGAAAGAGCTTTTTCAACATTTATTAAGACTTACAGCCCCGGTGTTGGCTTAGTGTTTACAGATGCGCAATTCGGTGTAAAGATACTGGGTAAAACAAAGGTTCTCTATCTCCCTCATTTCTTTATCTGAAGTCTATATCATAATTATGGTAGCTATTCTAACTATCTTATTTACTTTATTGAGAAGTGCTTTTGATTCATTCTCCTGGGTTATCTTTGTATAACCAACCATATCTGCAAACATGATGCATGCTAGTTTTGTTGTACCATTGGACTGTGGTTCATGACCAGATTGATACAACTGCTTTCGAAAAGAACGGCTTTAAGATATAAGTTTTATCTAGGGCGTATGCAATTCTTAACGAAAACGTGAGGCGTCGTGCACCGTCGTGCTAAAGTGGTCTTGGCATAATTAAGAAATGAAAAAGAAAGAAGGGTTAGTAATCGATTCTTCTGTGGTAACAAAATGGTTTCTGATTCAAGACTGGTCAGACCTAGCCATAATCGCCAGAGATGAATTTGCTATAAAAGTAATATTCAGAGCTACTACGCTTTTCAAGCATACTGTATTTGTAGACCCATAGGGAACAACTCAGTTCCGCAATAAATGCTTGAGTTGTGTAGATAAAGAACCAAGAGATAGAGAGCATATATGTCAAGAATGTGGAGAGAAGCCTGATAGAAATTTAAACTCAGCATTACTCATCAAAAGGCTTCGCATCTTTATCTATCTTACATTGGACGGAGGGTTATTACCTGCAAAGCTTGAGCCTCTGCCCTCCTTAAGGTAAATGGTAAGCTATAGCAATTAAGCGGCAAGCCCGGAGGACGAAGCCCATGGAGTAAGTCACACGAAAACCAAAATTAATATATAGGATGCATTCCTAGAATAACATTTTAGTTGTTCAAGCCGCAGGTCAGGTATGCTAAGAGTGGCGATGTTCACATAGCATATCAGCTTTTCGGTAAGGGACCAGGAAACATGGTGCTCACGCCGGGCTCGATATCGCACCTTGATTATATATGGAAGGAGCCAGGATACCGCAGATTTCTGGAGGGGCTTGCCGAGTTCGCCAAAGTTGCCCTTTTTGATAAAAGAGGAACCGGTTTGTCTGACCGCCAAGCCGGGATACCGACGTATGCTGACAGAATGGATGATATAAGGGCTGTAATGGACGCAGCACAGTTCGGCAATGCTGTCCTTTTTGGAGTCTCCGAGGGTGTACCCATGAGCATACTGTTTGCGGCTGCCTATCCGTCGAGAACTAGAGGGCTCATACTTTACGGAGGTTTCGCCAAAGGGTCATGGGCGCCTGACTACCCTTGGAGGGAGAGACGAGAGGAGATGGAAGCCAAGCTAGTTCCGGATGAGGGTTATTGGGGAACTATAAAGGACGTCGAGCGAGACATTTTAAGAATGGCACCAAGCAAAATCGAGGATGAAAAATTCAAACATTGGTTTTGGGAAATGAGGAGGATGGGTGTTACCCCAGGAGCGCTGATGGCGTTGATGAAGTCCAACTTGAACGTGGACGTGAGGCACGTCCTTCCAACTATTAGAGTTCCAACTCTAGTTATCCATCTTCGTGGCGATAGAGACGTGAATATAGAGGAAGGCAGGTACATAGCTAAGCATATACCCGGCGCAAAGATGGTCGAGTTAGAAGGCATAGACCACATGTTCTTTGTAGACACAAAGATCACGGAAAGAATCCTTGACGAAGTAAGGGAATTTGTTCTAAACATTGGCTTGCCAGCTCCCATCGATAGAATGCTCTCAACCATACTATTCACGGACATAGTTGGCTCGACGAGGAAGGCTGCTGAGCTCGGTGATGCAAGATGGAAGGAGCTGCTTGAGAAGCACGATAGGATAGTCAGGGAAGAAGTTCAGAGAAACGGAGGAATTGTAATAAAGAGTACAGGAGACGGTTTCCTTGCAACGTTCGACGGCCCTACAAGAGCGTTAAAGTGTGCCTGTTCAATCAGAGAATCTCTCAACAGCCTAGGTATCCAAATAAGAGCTGGTTTGCATACGGGAGAGTGCATATTCAGCGAATCTGACGTGAGCGGTATAGCGGTTCACATAGCATCGAGAATAATGAACCTTGCTTCACCGAACGAGATTCTCTTGTCGAGTACAGTAAGGGACCTTGTGTATGGTTCCAACATTTCGTTCGAGGACAAGGGTGAGCACGAACTTAAGGGAATCGAAGGGAAGAGGCATCTCTTCTCCTTGCTGCAGTTCAACTGAAGACCCTGCTCCTCGTGGGCTTGAATTTTCGTATGGTCATCAAAAATCAGATAAAAGGAGTAAAAAGAGAAAAGGTTATGAATCGGAAATGACAGTTTCACAGTTACATATTTCGTGAATTGCATCGACAGTCAATTTACCAGAAATTCAATGGTTTGTGAGCACTGCTTTTAAGAATAATGTTTGCGGAGTTCTACTTCATCTCTGATGCTGATATGATTTGGTTTAACTATATCACTATAGGGGATAGATTTGGGCTTGATTTAGGCATAATCTGGGGAATTAGCTAAATAACCATAGACCTAGTTAAATCTGCTATGAAAGTAAAGATTCACAGAGCAGTAATAATTGCAGCCATCCTCTCCATGTTACTAGCTCCGATACCTTTGATCTACACTGTACTTGCTTCATCAGACTCGGCGCCTCGCGCATCTGGGATCGTAGGGACATCACTTGGATTTGATAATGGCAACGTAGTTACCTTTCAATATTCGAAGTTGATATGGTTCTGTAATCAGTCCTCAGGCTCATGCGTGGTTGGCCAAGGTGGTCCTGCGCCGGTAGCGGAAAATGCTACAAATGTTCTCGCCGTGATAATCCCTGCCTTCCTTCATCCAATATGTGACCTACTTACTGAAAACAATGTACCTGAATCATGTCTGTCTTCAGCTGGATTCACTACTTCCGTTTCGAACCCTTCGGTCTTTGACGCATCTCTAGGTTTTAACAACTTTGCCCAATGCCCAGATATAGTTGACAGCTCAGCCCCTGAGGGCGCTACGTGCCCCAACCATCCAACAACAATAGATCTCTCCTCTGTTCTACCTTACGGGTTAGGTGTCGGCGTAATTCCACTGCCTATACACTCACACATAATATCAGGTCATGGTGTTGCTGGCGGGCAGGGTGGTTGGTGGGAGGTACAGGTATACCTTGTTCTTAACCCCAACATCTGGCCTAATCCAAGTTCGGGACAGTGCACATCGAGCACACCTTTATGTCTTAATTCCTTCGACGCATTGAACACTGCTGTTAGACAAGGCATGGTTGTAGGTCCGGTTCCTACAAACTTGTATCTCTTCTTCTCGGTCACAGGCTAGTCTTACTGGTGCAAAGATATGAAAATTATTTTTTTCAATTAGATATCGACTGGGAGTGCTTATTCTATGAAAGTGACAGAAAAGGGGTTTTCGAGTATCATTTACTATAAAAATGGTTCAATATCAGTTAACCCTCTGGGGCTTTTCGGAATCGCACTTACCGCATGGTCAGCAACACTGGCCTGGTTGATGGTTTCTGTTTTTGTGGTACTTCAGTACAAGTCACTAAATCTTCTCGTGGATGAGGCTGTAATTCAAAGCACACTACTGGATATATCGATGGGAAATGCAGGAATCTCGTTACCGTACTCAATACATCTTATTTCTCTCGTTATATTAATGGTTATCTCAGCGGGAAGCATATTGAGTATCTTTAGACGGTTAACGGGTGCAACCTTAACTTTGGCAGGAACATTGTTCTTCTTGATGGCATCAGCGAGTCAATTTGGCAGCCTACACCAGGGGGCAACAGTCGGATACATTTCGCCAGGAATGGGACCATTTGTATCTTTAGCAGGTGTCGCGCTGATAATCATGTCAAAGAGATACAAAGAAGCCACTATTATTCATCTTATTCGTGGCATCAATCGATTCAGAAACCTGATTTTATTCGGTGCATACTTTGGAATAACATTTTTGACCTTGGATATCGTATATCACTTGATAACTGGTCAGCCAAACGCACTCCTTGGCTCAAATATGCTGGAGTCGCTATTGCATTTTGGAATCTATGGTTCTTTACTATCTTTTCCATTCATTGTAGCAAGCCAGAAAGTCCCCCGACTCTTGGCTATTTTAGGACCTGCGCTCGCATTTCTTTTCATGGCTTCTGACTTAATATACGACAGTTTTTATGGTTACAGCGACCTCTTCGGTCACAGTTTACTGAAAACCTTATTTCATTTAGTCATCTATTATTGAATAGTGGTTGCTTTTGGTTCAATAATATTGCCCAAAGGCTCTCCTCTACAAAAACAAAACATTGTTTGATACATTGTTAACGACCTGTTTCAAGCTATTTCTCATCATGCTGCATATTTGAGGATGGAATACTGGAGAAGAGACTTCTGAAGGTCCGCTGCCAGAGCATATGAGGGCCTGAGGGTTGACCTATTATCACTGTCCGCATCTGTCCTGTCCAGACTAGCATAGCATGTCTCCCCACGGAGTAACAGAGGTCGCACAACCTGCTTTAGTTACGAGTATTATTCGTTTTGGTTTTACTTAAAGACTATTGGCAAGAATAAATAAAAAAGCAAGGACTTGCTGATAAAAAGAAAACATAAAGATGTAAAAGCTCATTCGAGCAGGGTTAAGAGCAGAAACACTTTATCCACATGATGGGTGATATAAAACAAACATCAGATCACTTCTTCTCTTCGGCCTTTGTTCAACACGAAAGGATTAGTAAACTTCCGGGTCATGATCTAAATTTCCAAGCTATGAGGGAGTCTTCAAAGACCAAGAGCCAAAATTCCCTACTATTCAATAAGTTGACATGATAAGGGGGCTGTATGCAGCAATTTCAGTTCTTGCAGCACTTTCATAGTCAGGTAGAAGGGCCATGCATATTGATGTACCAATAGTTCAGTCTTTAACCTCTCTGCAGATACTTCGTTTAGCTTAAGCAACGTTGCGACTGAGTTCGACAGACTTTTTTTATGGAGAGGAGCCCTATTATAAATTCTACAAGACGAAGGACCAAAGGTAAACAGCTGTTGCACCGATTGAAGAAAAATTTAGCATGAATCTTCTAAAATATCTCAAAACTGAAGAGATAGCTTCTCTCACGAACGGTGATGAGGAAGCCAGAACAGAGGCTGAGAGAAGGTTTTCATCAATATTCAAACAGAGGACAAGAGATGAATGGTCCAGAATTCTTGTGAAAAAAGAGACTTGCGTTACTCCCGTTCCTGATATATCCGAAGTTTTACGCAATCCTTGGATTAAAGTTGTCTATGATAACGAAAGTAAGGTTTTGACTGTGCCAGTTAGAGTGGAGGGCATAAAGAAACAAAAAATTAAGAAGGCGCCGCTAATTGGGGAGAATACGGATGCAGTTCTTTCCTCCATTGGCTATAGTGAAAAAAAGATAATATATTTGAAGAACGAAGGAGTTATTAAGTGAGGTCAACCAAAAAGTTTTTATCAACTATACGATGATTAACATTTCCGATGAATGTCTGAAGGAAAGCGTAGGCTTGTAGCAATCATGTTTACCGACATGGTCGGCTATACAGCTTTGGGACAAAGAGACGAGTCACTCTCTCTCGCCCTCGTTGAAGCACAGAGGAAACTGGTACGACCTGTCTTGGCCAAGCATGGCGGAAGAGAGGTAAAGACAATTGGAGACGCTTTCTTAGTGGAATTTCCCAACGCAACAGATGCGGTAAGATGTGCCTACGACATACAGAGGACGACAAAAGAGTTTAACCTTTCCCTAGATTCCGCAAAGCGGATACATCTCAGGATAGGCCTTCATCTGGGTGAGGTGATTGAACATGAAGGGGATATTTCAGGCGATGCAGTTAATGTTGCATCTAGAATCGAGCCACTGGCCGAAGATGGGGGCATCTGTCTTACACGTCAGGTCTACGACCACGTCAAAAACAAGTTGGATTTCCAGCTGTCTAGCCTTGGGCTGAAAACTCTGAAGAATGTTATCGAACCAATCGAGGTCTTCAAGCTAACCCTCCCCTGGAGCGAAACGGAAAAGCCCATGCCAGCTCAGCTTGATAAGAGACGAATAGCCGTCCTTCCGTTTGCAAGCCTTAGCCCTGACCCGAACGATGAATATTTCGCTGACGGTTTGACGGAGGAGCTGATTACCACGCTATCGAAGCTGTCCCAACTCACAGTCATAGCCAGGACTTCCGTCATGGTGTATAAAGGCGCGGCAAAGAGAGTGTCTGACATCTCCCGAGAACTCAACGTAGGCACTCTGGTCGAAGGAAGTGTCAGGAAGGCTGGCAACAAACTGAGAATAACCGTCCAGCTTTTGGATTCGGCCACCGAAGGACACATCTGGGCAGAGAACTTCGATAAGCAACTAGATGATATTTTCGATATTCAAACTGAAATCGCGGAAGGGATTGCCAATGAACTTCAGGTCCAATTGGGGGGCCACAGAAGAAGCTACTCGAGAAAAGGCCAACAGTGGACACCGACGCGTATATACTGTATTTAAAAGGAAGACACTACTGGAATGAAAGAAGCGTGGAGGGAGTGCGACAGGCAATCGTTTACTTCGAGAAGTCAATAGAGAAAGATCCTCGGTTCGCCTTGGGATACTCTGGTTTGGCCGATTGCTATCAGGTTATGGCGAGGAACCGGCTGGCGGAATTCGGACCGAATTACGAGAAAGCCAGAGAATATGTGACCATGGCTCTAGAAATTGACCCAGACCTTGCTGAAGCTCACACAACCCTTGGAGCTATCCTCCACTATTACCTGCGTGATTGGAAGGCCTCCGAGAGAGAGTTTAGAAGAGCATTGGAACTTAAGCCGAGCTACGCCACAGCTCATCAGTGGTTCTCACACGTTCTCTTTCAACAGAAGAGATTCGAGGAAGCCGATAAAGAACTATTCATTGCTCATGAACTGGACCCGTTTTCTTTGGCTATCAATCACAACCTGGCCGGTAGTTACTACTTCAACGAGAAATTCGACGAAGCTATCGAAAGATTCGAGAGGTTGCGAGATATAAACCCATCCTATCTCGCGACCTACGTAGGTCCTCCTGGCTTGATTCAAGCGTACGTTCGGGCAGGAATGTATGACAAAGCCTTATCCCGGGTGGAGGATTTCGCGCTCTACTCAAGGTCTCCTAGAGAGGTGAAACTCTGGAGAGCTTATGTCCTTGCTTCGATGGGAAAGAATCCTGAAGCAAATGCACTCCTCAAGGAGGTGGAGGGCGGATACGAGACCGAATACATTAGCCCATACTTTATAGGGCTGGTCAGATTCATTTTGGGTGACGTAGACGATGGCTTCCAATGGTTCGAAACTGCTTACTCTGCCTACGACGGTAACCTAAACATGATTGCTGTCGATTTTGAGCTACGTGAAATAAGGAATGACCATCGCTTCCTGGATATCTTAAATAAGATAGGTCTGGGCAAATTGGCAGATACCACCCAGCCCGCACCAAATCAAGCATAGAATACTAATTACACTCCAAAGTAGTTTAATGTAGGAATGACGAGCAGAGCGGTTTTGCGAAACGAATGTGCGGCGGGTGGGATTCGAACCAACCAACCCTTACGGGGATGAGGTCCCAAGCATCACGATAGAGAAACACTCGTGCCTTTGACTAGGGTGTGTGACCCACGCATCTTAAATGTATAAGAGTCGTGCCTATTTATCAATTGCACCAAAGGCCGAGCGGTATTGACCCGAAGAAGGAAGATTTGAAAAAAAGAGAGCGAGAAAGTATCAGTAAAAGGCATTGGGGTAACAGAATATGTGCCGCTTCGCTCAGAAGGCGGTCTATATTCAGAAACCAGAGACGTAATTTACAATCCAGAAGCTCAGAGGGCAAAGCAAGAAGTTGAAGTCGTGGCATTGGACTTTATGATGGAATATGCAAGACAAAAGGACTGGACTCCTGAAGACGTCCACGAAGAGAATAGTGGGTACGATATCGTCAGCAGGAGAGAGGATACTTGCCAACGCGCGAAAAGGACCATCTCGAGGATATACTCAGGGGTTCGAATTCTAAGTCTTCGACGGACCCGAGAAAACCTCGAAGCTCTGGAAACACGTAACGAACCCCACGGCCAAGCGAGCCAAGAGTGCCTCGCTCATTATCGTCCCTTTGGCGCATTCAAGACCTATGTGAAGCGATACGTGGAGCCCTACAAGGTGGAGGTTGGAGGAAAGATAGAGGAAGATTGGCCCACTCCGTACTGTTCATCGACGCGGCGTTCGCTTCGATGCTCATCCTGCTGACTGCCGTCGACTCGAGCTTGGGAGCCTTTTACTTTTCAATCGGTCCGATGAGTGCTCACATTTCCCGCTTCGGGCAAGCGTTCAGAATCGCGGAAGAATACTTCCCGATCGGTGCTATCGCCATCAGCTAACCTCGGGATACCGCTCCCTCTCCGTCTACCCGTCTAAGATTGCGAGCCTGTCGATGGCCTAGGTCTGAAGTAATGCATTTCGGAAAGTGGTAGCTGTCCATCGTGGTCAACGAGCGGTTGGGGTTGAAATCCAGGCCGAGTTGTTATCGCAGGTAATGGCTGAAGTCCGGCGTACCTAGATTTAAACCTAGGGATCTTTCCGCATAATAAATTGTGCTGAAGTCCCGGCGACCACAAACTATTTTCGCCCAGCTCCCTCTGAAGTGCATATAATACATAGTGCATGCTCTGGAACCGGCCAGGAAATCCTACTACTTCGAGCCTGATATGGGGCCTAAATCCGGTTTGCAGGCAGTCCCATCCTTCTGAATACGTCTAGGAACCTCGAGTCGTTACGGACGGTGTCGAAGCGCTCATCCTCTCTGAGCATTGCGAGGCGAAGTTCTCTTTGGGCAAATGAACGCTCTAGCCATTCGTACCCCTTTTTCATGCTCTTCCAGCCAGAAATAGAAGCCCGCAATCTCCACAGCCTGCACCCCCATCATTCCTCCCAAATGGGCTTCCAGCTGTGGCAAAAGCATACGCACGGTAGGCTTGTCCCCTTCGAAGTAGGCGATCGTTACATCTGCCACGCTTTTGAAGTGAGGATACGATTCACGACTCAGTTCTAGGGCAATATCCATTTCGCGTCTGGCCTCTTCGAACATCTTCATTGCGCCATACCTGAGGGACGCACGGTAATGTAGAAACGGCTGGCCTGGATTCAGGTCCAGGCCTCTCTTCGCCAACTCAAGGGCCTTGTCACGCTCCTTCAGATGAAGGAAGAGGGTAGTCATCCAGGACGGCGTTGATTATCGGAGAGAGGGTCAAGCTCGGCCGCCAGTTGTATATCTTCAAGAGCCTCGTCCCACCTCGATTGGAAGGACAGAAGCATCGAGTACCAATGGTGGGCTGAGGCGTAGCTTGGTTTCAACTCAATCGCTTTCTTGAACTCCTTTTCTGCTTCATCGAATTCGAAAATAGTCTGCAGGAATACTCTCCTAGAGGCGTGAGCTTAAGCTAGGTCCGGCTCCAGTTCAAGGGCCTTCGCGACCAAGACCCTGCCTTGCCTGAGATTCTCTTCAAAATCGAGGCGAAAGTTCGATGCCAAGAGTAGGTGGCAATCTGACAGACCGACGTATCCCAGGGCGAAATCAGGATCATCTTTGATTGCTTGCCGGAAATACTCTTGGGCCTTCCTCATGCTATCCACATCTCTCCTATTCCAATGAAACCTCCCCATCAGGTATAGCGTATATGCTTTTGTACTGGAAGTGGGCTTCCTTCCAATTCTGTCCATCTCGGAGGATAGAATCCTCACCCGAAGCACCTCAGCTACATACCTGGCAATGTCTGTCTGCACGGCGAAGATGTCGTCCAACTCCCTGTCGTAACCCTGTGCCCAGACGTGCAGATCACTGCCCACGTTGATGAGCTGAGCCGTGACGCGGATCCTGTTTCCCGCCTTCCTCAGGCTCCCCTCCAAGACGGAGCCCACTTCAAGCTTGTTACCAATGTCTTTCGGCTTCTTTGTCGTCCCCTTAAACCCCATTAAAGAAGTCCTAGAAATCAAGTTCAGGCCGCTAATGTTTGAGAGAGTCGAAATTATCTCCTCGGTGATCCCGTCTGCAAAAAAGACATCGTTCGGGTCAGGACTCATGCTTGCGAAAGGTAGCATGGCAATACGTTTGATGTCCAGACTCGTTACCGCTTCCGGCTTAACCTTTTCCCAAGGCATTTCGACTTTGAACACTTCGACGGGAGAGTCACGTTCTTCAAGGTCTTCATGCCAAGGCTTGAAAGCTGGAAGTCCAGCATGTTCCTGACGTGGTCGTATACTTGGCGTGTAAGGCAAACCCCACCATCCTCTGCTAGCGCCTCTATGCTTGAAGCGACATTGACTGCGTCTCCGAAGAGATCTCCTTGGGACTCCACTACCTCACCTACATCTACGCCGATTCTGAGATGGATTCTCTTGTCAGGGACGAGAGAGAGGTTGAAGTCCCTTATCCCTCGCTGAATGTCGTAGGCACATCGGTGGCGTCTACGGCATTCGGGAATTCGCCTAAGAACGCATCGCCTATGGTCTTCACCTCTCTGCCGTTGTACTTGACAAGCGTGGGTCTGATGAGCTTTTTCTCTTCTTCAACTAGGGCCAGCGACAGGGCTTCGTTCTTCTGCCCCAGGGCTGTGTACCCCACCATATCTGTGAACATGATGGCGGCCAGCCTTTGCTGCTCTTGGGACAACTGGTCCTCTCCTTACTTGTGTTATCTATAAATCTGTTATGGACTACGTTCGAAAGATTCACCGAATACCATTGATTGGGGGCCACGGTTTGGGCCCAATGCATAGGAATCCGAATACTAGAAACACCGTTTCGTTGGCCAATCAGAGTTCATAATGAGCTTATTTACAACGGGCCCGGTGGGGTCAGCACCTGAATAAGTCCGAAAGGCGGATTCAGATACCGCCAAGCAATTGGTTGCGGTATGGTTTCAGCTCAGTCGGCCTTGACAGCCTCGGGCTCTAATACTTTGACTAGCTTTCTTAGCTTGCTTGCCAGCGTCTTATCCCTCGTGACGAAGACTCCCGCGCCGTTCTCCAATGCAGTGGCGCCGTGGTAGGCATCATGTATTGTCAACTGGTAGTCGAGAACTAGTTTGACTGCCATCTTTACTGTCAGCGAACCCAACGGGCTTATCGAAAGATTGTCCATCCCTTCAATGAGACGCAGTGCTCTATCAATCGATCCTCGATTGCCTGTCTTCTCTAGATCCAAGGCGATCTCCATCTCTGTTACGGACGAAGTAATCCCTGAGAGTTTTCCGGCCTGGATCTTCTCCAATAGACCACGAGAACTCTTTACGAAGGGGCGTTCGTCATAAATCACATTTAGAAATATATTCGCGTCGAGGTAGCACTTGGTTTTCAAGACCTGAGAGGCTCCCCTGACCTAGTCGTCCCTTTGGGCCGTCTTCTCCTGCTCGTTAATCTCTGCGCGTATAGCTCGCACCCTATCAACACTATTGTGCGGTACGCCTTCGGACACCTTGGCCAGGCCCAGCAGCTTCTCTACAGCGTCCTTGTCTTTAGGACTGAGCAAAATCCCGTCATCCACAGCCGTTGCCAGTACCACCGAACCTTCCTTGATGCCTGCCTTTTCTCTGAGGTCCTTTGGAAGGATCACAACGCCCTTTTCCCTGACTTTGAGAACTGTCGTCATGGCCCTGGTAGGAAGTTGAACCTACTTAAACCTTGTTAAACTAAAGCCGAGACAATCTGAACAAAGCAAAATCTCCTGGCCATTGTACTTTATCGTCACCCGTGCGATGGAGATAGCCGCAGGATTGGTCGTACCTTCTTTCAATACTGCTGTAAGTCTATTCCGCGGTAAAGGGAAGGTCCCTTCATGCTCGAAGCCTTTTATCCCAGAATATTCGCTCGCTAGCTCTCATATGCTTGGTGGGATACGGGGAATTTCCAGTCTTGGAAACTGCAATAATAGGGTGGGGGCATTCATACTGCCCTGGTACCACATCAAACGGCATGACAACGTCGTCCAACAACGTTGATTCCGGAAAACAGGGCCTGATATCAGATGATAGCGGGCCCGGTGGGATTTGAACCCATGACCCCCGCCTTAGAGGGGCGGTGCTCTGTCCATACTGAGCTACGGGCCCACATGAACATGTTATTCTTTCCTATCCTTTCCCACGCCCGCATGACTTAAAG
>Ga0209012_1003068_pt1 | contig 13138 bp, 7 predicted proteins | sample RS3BMetagenome_FD_184735 | JGI IMG/M metagenome (GOLD analysis project Ga0209012, IMG submission 184735) | Ferric oxide microbial mat and aquatic microbial communities from Rainbow Spring, Yellowstone National Park, USA - RS3B (SPAdes) (version 3) ...
GCGATGCCCACCGTCCTGCAACGGCGGGCCTTTGAGTTACTGGAGTGTACCCAGTAACGGGAAGTGACAAAATGAACCAAACCCTTGTACTGCAAGGGTTTTATCATTTCTGCGGGCTAAACTCCGGGCTAAAAATGCCAAGGAGCAGGGGACAAAGCTTTGGGCGAGGCTCGCCGAGCACGCGAAGAGTATTCGGTCCGCCCAGAACTTGGATATTAATGATTTTCAGTGTCGTTATCTGGTTGTCCAAAGCGGATGGCAAAAATCCGCGGAGGATTACCTTATCCACCGTTTCAGCCCGATCTGGAATCAGTCAACATGTTTTGGGTTTGGCAAGCACGGTGATGCTCCAACCACCCGGGTGAATACTCGGTCGCCCTGGGACACACTGCACCCCGGCCGTCCTTGGGCGACGCGCGAGGGGAACAAGGTGAATCCGCTGACACCCAAAGAGCTCATTGAAAAAATAGCCGAGCATTATCGCCAGCATCCGCCCGAAGCTTGAGCGACGCCGCTTCGGCCCATCGGTCGGACAGCGTTGCTGCCGGCCCAAGCACTTCATGCAATCGCCGACCAATGACCTCTCCGAGTAAGGCTGGCACAGCATTTCCAAGCTGCCGCATGCTTTCAGTCCAGGAACCCTCTAATCCCCAATTGTCAGGAAAAGTCTGGAGCCTGGCGCACTCCCGCACGGTAAGATACCGGATTCCGCCATCATCTGTGCGCACGGTGTTTTCTCCTCCAGGTACGCCGTGGTCCCCGGCCTTGAGAGCCTTGGCCGGCTCGTCCATTAAGCTTCCGTCATGGCCCGGATAGCTCTTTGCGCCCGGATTCTGGAAATGGTTCTTGAACTTGGGACTGCTTTCCCTCGGATCTAAAGCCGGCAGGTCGCCGATGGCGTCACGCACGGTCCGCCAAGGGTGCCCGAGCAGCCCCGGCACCAATGCGCCCAGCAAGCTTACGCGGCGGCGCACCGCCGGTGTTATCGCTGGGCGGGCACGCTTCGAAATCCGATGCCTCTCCCAATATTCGCCGGTAACCCATTTATCATAAAGCAATGCGTCCTCGGTGTGGGTTGCATGGGGAAAGGAAAATTCAACACCAAGGTCGGAGCGAATGCCCACAATAAAGACCCGGTGTCGGTGTTGTGGAACGCCGTAATCCGCAGCGTCCACTAGCCGAAAAACGACATTATATCGCAGGCCGGCAAAGCGTCCCCGCGTCGATTGCCTCTCTAACCTGGCTAGGTGGTCCATCCACTCCTCATCGCCCCTCGGCGACAAAGTTGGGTAGGTCAACTGTTTTATGATGTATGAGTAGTAGTTGGCGAAATTCCGCCGCAGGAGACCCCTTACGTTCTCGAAGATGAAGGCTTTCGGCGCGATTTCCCGCACCGCGCGGACGGCTTGGGGGAACATATTCCGATGGTCCGCCGCGCCCAGATGCTTACCACCCAAGGAGAACGGCTGGCACGGCGGGCCACCTATTACCACGTCCGCGTTTCCTTTGTGCCGAGAAAAATCGTAATCCCGCACATCGCGCTCAATAATTTCCCAATCGCGCGCGGGTGCCACACCGTCCGCTTTATTTCGGCGCAACGTGGCGCATGCGAACTGGTCAAAATCGATTACAGATTCGTGCGTGAATCCCGCGTGCGCGGTGCCTATCGCGAGCCCACCCGCGCCAACGAATAGTTCAACCGAACGCATTTGGAAACCCCCTGCAAACATCAGCTACTATTAAACTCGTTCGTGCGCTGTTAGGCAAGCGCTGTCACGCCAAAGTGTCACGCCAAAGTTAAGACAGGGGCTGCCAATTTTCGTGGCGGCGGCCTAAACGCGCTCTTCGGGGCGTAAACTCGCATCCGAAATAGTGTCGCGAACGGCCAAAGGCGGCTGAGGATCCCGATAGCAATCGGGACGCTCCCAGGAGAATCCTTCGTCCGCCAGGAAAATTGGCAGACCTGTTAAGATGTCCGATCCGGGGTCGCAGATTCTCTCAACACTCCGGAACCTGCGGTGGTTAACCTTGGCGGTGGGTTAGTCGCCCCAGATTTCGTGGAAGGTGAGTTCGCAGCGTTGAATTACGCTGCGCTCAATGGGCATGGACCACTGATAATGGGGCCATTTTACCAGTATAATTCGATCTTCTTACCTCGATCTGCGTACGTATCGAAGTTGTTTGCAAACTAAATTCATATTTTCGGTTGCTTCGATGCCATGCATAATTTTCTTTGCATAATTTTCCTTTTTATTACCGGTGAATTGTGGTTACGATATATATCATGATCCTGGCAGTGGCGCTCCATAGAAAAAGGAAAGCTTATTATGCCTCAAAAAATAATATATGGTGTGGGGATATGCTTCTTGTTGGTGCTATTTCAATCCGGCATCGCAGATAGTAAAACTCCAGTGTTTCCGGATAGCTCAATTACACTTCATTTGAAAAATGCGCCAGCCGGCAACGCCGTTAGGAGCATCATGGCGCAGATTGGGTTGAAATACGCCGTCATACCATCCGATTTGTTTACTGAATTGAAAACTCGGACGGTGACTATGAACCTTAATCATGCGCCATTTTGGACCGCAATGCGGCAACTGGTGGTCCAGACCGGTGTTTCGATATGGAATCCGTATAATTCTTCTGTATTCGGACTGCAATTAACCAACCAAAATAACCTCATTGGCCCGAAAACACCTGTTTCCATTGATGACGAGTTTCTTACTGAATTATATGGGATTGGTTTATCGCGCAATGTTAATTTTACGGATGGGACGCCCACTATTCAGCAACAATTCACATTGACAATGATTTTTGCCATCAATCCCAATCTTATGATTCTTCAGGTGCTGCCAAACCAGCCTCATGTCACGCAGGCCATTGATAATCATGGTCACGCATTGGTTTATCCCGGTCAGGTTTTCGGTGATCAAAATTCGCTTATATCCACGCCGGCTACGCGATGGTGGGCATCTTGTTGGTTTCCACTGCGTCGTCCACATGGTATTGGAAATCGTATTAAAGTTCTTCAAGGGACAATTACGGCAATTGTTGCCACAAAGCTAAAAACATTCCGATATTCACTTGCTACAGATAAGCCCAAGACATTCAAAATCACCGGCTTGAAAATCAGGGTGCAAGGCGTAAAAAAGAAACATGGTTATTATTGGTTAGATTATTCGGTTGTTACTCCAGCAAATATTTCCTCGAAGAAGAACGGATTGCTTGTGCAGACCGAAATAGAGGAGGCAGAAAATCCATGGAACTTCTCGCTCGAAGATGCCCATGGCAGAAAATTTCAAAGGGAGTCATGGTCGCAAGATTTTCAGGGTTTTAGAGTCCCATATAATACAAATTTTCCTTTTGATTATCCGGCTTCTAAGAAGGCCGTCGGGCCGCCGGTTACATTAGTTTTCACATTACCTGAAAATGCGCGGCGTGTGGTCGTGCCATTCAAATTTAAGAATGTGCTTCTGCCATGAAGCTTTGTATTCATTTTTGGTGGCGTTGTTATTGACCCGCAACAGCCCCTAACCGGTCCCTATTTACGCGCGCGGCCATGGGACTCCGGACTTAGGGGCCGCCAAGAAATAACCTTTCCAATCTGACTTGGTCTTTTGACCTCTGGCCGCGTTGCCCGCTCGTTACGTATCCATGCGGATATGCTCCTCGCGGGCGTCTTGCCAGACGCCAAAATCCCGGCGTCATATTTGTAAACGTTATTTCTTGGCGGCCCCTTACTTCGACGCCCGCGCCGTCGCCAAGCATGTGTAGTATTCGCTGCCGCCATAATACATCCACCATTTACCCGCGTGTCGGGTCAAACCGGTAAAGAATATGCAATCCGAAAAAGTTGAGACCAGCTTTTTCGAATCGGTCGCAGAGAACCCATGTTCGTAGGGAATTTTTGGATTCGCCGCAAGAACGGGCTTTGGCAAATAGGAAATGACCTTGGTCAAGTCCTGCTTCGAAATCAGGACCTCACCAATCGCATAAAAGTTCCCGGTAAAATTGCCGCCGGTGAATAAAATGATGTTATTGGGATGGCCCTTGTCATAATCAGCCAGCGCAAAGCAAGTCTCACCACCCGGAAAATGTATGGTGGTTTTGGCGGTTTTCCAATGCACCATATCCGTGGAATAGGCCATCCTGCCGTTATCGAGGTACATGACAAACCTACCGTTGATACGCACCGCACGATTATGTGGATTCACCACCACCGCACCGTTACGATAGACATGTTTCGCGTCAGGGAAAAGAATTCCCATCCGCTTCCAGTGAATCAGATCCTTGGAGGTGGCCTCAAACTCGCCATTGATCTTTTTATCCGTTTGATCCTTCCAATACCATTGATTGCAAAATAGGTAATAGGTGCCATGGTATTTGGCCACGCACACGTCCTCGTAGCTGTAGCGTTTGTATTTGCCGTGGCGAAACAACCCGCTGTGTGTTCTGATCTTCTTAAAATGAATACCATCCGGGCTGGTAGCAATGCCGATGTCGCAAATGTAAGGCACCGGCGGCGGATACGGACGCTCGCCCCGATAAATATAATAAAATGTTCCATGGTGAAAAATGATCGCTCCGTTATGCACGCCACCGCCTAAATGTCCGCAGTCCCATTCACCCGGTGTTGGCGAAAGCACCGGATTGTGCGCGTACTTGGTAAACGGTCCAATGGCCCAAGGGTATTTTTTGAACATGTGTTCAGGAACCACCATATGATGCGGAAAATCGCCCCACCATCTTTTCGTGCTGAAAGATTGGTATTTCCACGTCTTAAGGGCATTGGCGGTGGGAAATTGCCACGGGAAAAATCCGGCCGGCACCTTGGTTTTACCAGCGGCGTCACTGGCCGGAAGGTCACAACACACGGCTATCGCACAAACGATAAGCGCAATGATTCGGAATACCGAAACGGATAATCGCGGGATAGAAAAATCCGTCTGCATATTTTGATGCTCCGTCAACAAATTCACGGTCGCTCAATCGCCAACTGATCGGCCAATGTTTACGATTCTGGTTTCACACGCAATATATAGCACCGTTTTATGACGCCTGGTGCCGCCGTGCCAGCAAAAGCGCCATGGCACCGGCGCTGGGCGAATAACTATCCATATTCAGACCGGACATCGTCGTGCCCGACACCGCCCCCATGCCCGTCAAGGCCGGTGTCGCCTGGACATTATACGTCCCGCTGGCTTGGACGTAGGCCGGCAGACCACATTCCACCAACTGCCCGCTGGAACCGTCAACGAATTGCGATCGAGTCAGTGACGGGCGATCGCCAACAGGTCATACGTACATTCGCTTTTGCGGCCTCCCGCAACTATTGCATATCCTCGTCACTTGTTAAGGCAGTTGTAATACATGAGGCTGCCCGCGTTAATCCCTGCCGCATGGCCATCAAAGAATACGACATTTGCTGTTCCAGTGGACTGATACGGTTCAGAAAAGTTAACCATCATGTCGCCATGCCGATAGCGCAATCCGGAACCGCCACCATTGGGATAGTCAAAATTATTTCGGGTACCTGGTGCGCCGGGTGGAATCATTTGCGTTATTGGGGCAGATGAGCTTAAAGCGCCGAAGTAGGAGGGTGACGGCCACCAGTTAAACGCAGCCCAGCAACTGCCATTATTAAATACCTGGTTGGCGTCTCCGACTGCCACGAGGTTGGTAGGATTCTTGATGTTGGACATCCGGATGAAGGACGGCACCCCGCCTGTGGGATCAGTGCCCTGTCCCACTATATCCCAACCGAAGCCGTTGGGATTGGACGCGTAGGATAATCCAAATGCATATGTGATCGGGATCGTTCGGACTGGATCCCAAAACAAGGCTTCGAACTTCTTCGCCATTAGACTGGCCGTGACCCCTTGTTGGCCCGAGGTGCCTAGATTGTGCCCCCACAGATAATATGTTGAAAACGGTGGACTGCTTGTGTACCAATCGAAGAGAACGTCGGACCAGGCCGGATTAGTTGTGTTATTGACATAGGTCGGTGGCGTGAAGCCACCATTAGAATCCGAATACTCCGCCGTCAACTGCCCGAGCGTCCGCAACCGAGACAGGCAAACGGTACCCTCGGCATCCTGCTTCGCCTTGGCCAGCGCCGGCAACAGCAGCGCAATAAGGAGGGCAATAATGGAGATCACCACCAGGAGTTCAACAAGGGTAAACGCCGCCATTGAACCGTGATTTGATTTTACTGGTCTGTTTCGCATGACAAGCCTCCGTCATAATACTGTAAACCGCCCATTTAAAATTCTCACCGAAATAATCAAAAGCGGGCAGAGCAATCCTTTCGCTCCGCCCGCCTCGTTTCATTTCATACTTGGCCGGGTCAGCTTCACGCGGTCTTGCGCCGCCGCCCGATCAGCAGCAAGCCCATTGTCCCCATCGCTACAAGGCCCAGCGACGCGGGCTCAGGTACAGCCGAGGCAGGCACCAGCGTTGATGAGTTTGAGAGAGATATATCTTCTACCCACAATTCCGGGCTTGGCGAAGGTACGCTGGTATTCGGATTAGAACTAATTGCAATACTAAACGAATTGGCAGTCGGGGCTACTGAGGTCAAGTCGATCGTGTCCAGAACATGCGTCCAGGTAGGCTGCGTTCCGCTGAGGGAATCCACAAGATTCCCGACATGGGTACTGTTGTCAAAGAACAACACGTGAACGTACGACTCATTGGTTGTTGGTAATGCGGATGCCTCATAAAAATAGCTGAGGTAAACGGTAGTCGCGCCTGTCGGGAGCGACTCAAGGTTGGTATACCACTGGCTGTACCCGGTGGAGGTCTGAACGGCCACTGAATGATTCGCTCCCGGAGCGATGTAATTGGCACTGTCCCATATGTCGCCAGCTGGGGTAGTTCCGGCCGCATTCCAATCTGCCGGACCAGTGTTCGTGCTGTTTGGCTGCGAGAATGTTGGATTGAGGATGACGTTTCCAGATAATATTACATTCTGCGTTGTTACAACATCCGCATTGGCGGTCCCCACACCAGCGCAGAACATCGCGGCAGCAGCTAATACACCGCACGCCGCCGCAGATACCAGAGATGAACGAGACTTGAACAACATAAAATTACTCCTGCTCCCTTTGGAGCCACTTGAACTTCCCACCAAACCGGGCGGGTTACGGATCCACACGCCAACAAGGCTGCGGACATCTGACTCACGCATAGTGGGCCTGTCGCATGCCGACCACACGTCAAATCCTGAACTTTTCACCCGAATGCCAGCCAGCGACCTGAACTTTCGGATTCTTCATCTCCTCGAGCCGCGAGCATCCATTTCAATTACACTATATAACCACTGGGCCGTCGCCCACAATGGCATTTCGTGCGAATGTTTTGGCTTTTTACGCAAAGCCCAAGGCTTTACAAATCTCATCTCACGATCCTCCAGTCGATACATTTCTCTACGATCAGCGATCTCCGACGAGCTCGACGGCGAGCACTCATTGACAACTATCTTTTATAGCCATTCCGCCGTCGGTCACAATGGCATTTCGTGCGAATGTTTTGGCTTTTTTTGCACATAATGGCGAGCGCCTATGTCATCGGCGCAGACGCACCGGCAGTCTTGGCCGATTGTCCGAGCTCTTTGTGACATTCGGCGCACACCACGTGCTCGTACCAGATCATCGCCGTTTCGAGCTTGGCGAGGTCGTGCGCCCCTAAAATGCCGCTCGTCCTTAAACAAGCGTGATTTTCAATTGTTCAAACATTTTATAAGAAAAAACAATCTCAAACGCCTCACCTGTCGCATAATCATAATTGTTGTAGACATAAATATGACTTCTACGCAAGGAGGCGTTTCAAGGGAACATTATCCCACAACGACAACTCAACAATCGAAAGCGTCGAATCGCCTGTTGTCGAATTGCCCATCGCAACCGCGTGCGGCAGTGGCGGGTAAAGAAAGAAAACAGAGTTACTGTCAAATGTTGTGGACGAAAAAATTTCAGGCGGCTGATCTTTTGATCCCGTCCTCGTAAATAATTCCGATGACAACATCCTTTATCTGCGCGGCTCCACTGAGTCGCTGGAAGTTTCGCCGGGCGCTTTGGCCGCGCTTGTAAACCATAGCCAGACAGGCCACACGACTGGCGTTGTTGCGTGTCTTGTTATGCCGCAGTCTTAATCGTCGAGAACATGCTCTCAATTGGATTGGACGTTCGAATGTGCGTCCAGTGTTTGGCCGGAAAATCACAAAAACGTCAGCAGCCTTTAGCGGGCGTTGCGGCAGAAGAAAGCGGTGCTTTCGGGGAGCGCTCGCCACGCACGATTCGCCAATACATTGGCACAAAAAGCCATTGTGGATGTTGTGAATCGGGCTATGCTTAGGAACAAACGGAAAGGCTCATCGCCCGATGCAACGTGAACGGTCACGAATGATTGGCGTTGGCGTTCATGTGAAATCGAAAAGGCGGCAATTTAATGGGCAATGATGCTCGGAAGTTTGCGCTTACCAGAACCAGTTCCCTGGGCTGGCCTGATGGTGCGAAAATTCCGCAACCAGGAGATTATTGAATGTTCCATGATTCCAAAGGCAGGAGTAAACCTATGTGCGTGCTTAATAAGTTCTTTCGCATTCCAGCGCTTACCGTTATTGGCGCATTGGCGTTCGCCTACGCCATGACGGGGCGGGTGGATGCCGCGAAGGCAACAACATCTTCCGCCGTCTCGCACTCCGCGGCAGTTCGCGGTATGGACAAAATCAAACATGTAATATGGATCATCCAGGAAAATCATTCCTTTGACAATTACTTCGGAACATTCCCCGGCGCGGACGGCATTCCGCCGGACACCGCTCTGGCCAAGCGTCCCGGCGGCAGACGGTGCGTGAAACCTTTTCACATGCCGCCCGGACAGCCGCTCATTGATCTGCATCATAGCTGGGAATCGGCCCACGCGTGCTATGACAGCGGTAAAATGGACGGGTTCGTATGGGCGGAAGGCACCCCCTACACCATGGGATATTACAATCAGACGGACCTACCGAATTATTGGAAATACGCCCGCGCCTACACGCTCTGTGATCGTTTTTTCTCTTCGGAAATGAGCGGCAGCTCTCCCAACCATGTCTATACGGTCGCGGCGCAGTCGAAGGAACTCAATAACATCGGCGCGCTGGCGCAACTAAGAAAAGAAACGGGTGATGACGATGGTTTTAGTTTTATTTCCATTGTTAAAAGATTTACCGGTAAGGGTGTGAGTTGGGGCTACTATGTTGAAACGCAACCGCGTCCCTCCGATGCGCGCGCGGTCAACGCCAGCCTGTCGAATCTCGCTTATCCCAACCCCAAAACATTCACCCTGTGGAATCCGATGCCGGGATTCAAGGAAATCCGTGATAACCCGGCGATGATGGCCCATCTGATGCCGCAAACCAAATTTTATCAGGTACTTAAGCATGGCAAGCTTCCGCAGGTATCCTGGCTTATTCCGGATTTTCAAGATAGCGAGCATCCGCCCGAACCCGTCGCGCAAGGCATGTGGTACACCACCCATCTGATCAATGCCGTGATGCAAAGCCGGTATTGGCATGACAGTGTCATATTTTTGACATGGGATGACTACGGCGGTTTTTATGATCACGTTCCACCACCTGAGGTGGACGCCTACGGCTACGGGCCGCGCGTTCCGATGATCGTGATATCCCCTTACGCCAAGCGTCACTACATATCGCACTTTACGTACGATTTTACGTCGGTGTTGAAGTTCATCGAGGATCGCTGGCATCTGAAAAACCTAACGTTGCGCGATCTGCGAGCCAACAATATGAATGACTGCTTCAACTTCAACCACCCGCCGACACCGCCGATGATCATACCGATTCCACCGAATCTGCGGTCTCATTTGGACAAGGTACATCTAGTGTATCAGTCGTTGACCACGTTGCCGCATCAGGAAAACATGTCCAATCCGGGCGTCAGCGAGCATTCGGTTGCGGTGCCGTATATCCCCCCAACGGCGAAGCATTGATGACGAATGCTGCAACTTCGTCGGGTTGGCTGGCGCAGCAGGATTAGTCCTTCCTACCGGTGAGAGCACACGGCTTTATGCGCGCGTCCGGAACAGCCCGCTAAAATCACGAACAGGAGATATATTATGACTGTTACCAATGTTAGCAAGATCACCACGCGTCGCAAGCTGCTTAAGGCCGGCCTCTATGGCGTGGCGGCAGCCGCGACAACTCGGCGAACCGCCGACGCTGCGGAAGTAAATACTATTTCGACCGCAGCAGGGCTCAATGGCCCGAAGCCTGCGTCGCAGGGTGTGACGGTCGCAAGACCAGCGGGTGGCGTCGGCCATGCGGATATCGCCATCGATTTTTCACGGCGAATCGGCCATATCAACCCGCTGGTCTATGGGGCCTGCTTTGAAGACTTGAACCATGAAATATATGGCGGCCTTTACGCACAAATGATCTATGGAGAGAGCTTTGAGGAAGGCCCCGAAAAAGAACTTCTCCCCGGTTGGCGGTACGCGTCCGACTGGATGGCGAATGAAACTTTTGCCGGCCAATGGTGGAGCGAAAATGACGCCATCGGCATGGTGGGCTTTCGGTGGCTGCGCATATTGAAATCGGACAGCATGTTTTCCGATGGGGAAATTGAATGTGAACTCATGCAGCCGCAGTACGATCCCGGCAACCAGGCCAGCATGGCTTTTTGTGCCGGCGGCCAGGATTTTCGCGGGGGCTACGCGGCCGGTATTGACATTAATGGCCGACAGGTTTGGCTTAGCTACAACGACCAACGTGTCGCAAGCCGACCGTACCCGGTAGCCGCGGACCAATGGGTCAAGCTGCGCGCCAAGGTGAATGGTAAGCAGATAGCGATTTTCGTCGGCGATTCAGAGTCGCCGATCCTCAAATGGACCAATCCGCACGCACCTGCGACCGGCTTGGTGGGGTTTGATGCGACTAGTTCCCGCGGCTGGTTTCGTCGGCTTAAGATCATGCCGGCCGGGCGGCCCGCGATAAGGCCCTCTTTGACGCCCGCCCGCGCAAAAGGCTGGCTCGGACCGGTGAGCCAATGGTGGGAGCCGGTGGCGACGGGTACGGCTGTCGCCGAATTCGCTTGGGACAACGATCACCCGTTTAATACCTTGCGCAGCCAGCGGATAACGCTCAAATCGGGCCGGGGCAGGGCAGGTGTGGCCAACAGAGGTCTCTTGCGGGCGGGGCTGGCATGCCGGAAAGGGTGGCGTTATGAAGGTCGCGTATACTTACGCGGAAGCTATGGTGGTAACGTGCGCTTGGAGCTGCAAAGCCACGACGGAGCGACCACGCTGGCTCGGCAAAGAGTATCCGGCGTTGAGCAAGATTGGAAGCGATTTGATTTTTCGCTTGCTCCAACGGCTACCAATTTTAACGCGCGCTTTGTCATTGCGATTGATGAGCCGGGGACGATTTGGGCCGACCAGGCCGTGCTGATGCCCGCGGCCCCGCATCGCTTTGCGGGGCAGACCGTGCGGCGCGACCTTGCCGAAGCGGTGCGTAAAGTCGGATTTACGGCCATTCGCATGGGTGGCGATTTTGAAGACGCGACCGGCTACCGCTGGAAAACCATGCTCGGAGACCCCGACAAACGGCCGCAGTACCGCTCGGTATGGTATCCGTTTGAAACGCGCGGCTGGAGCATCGTAGAGTTTATGGCATTCTGCCGGGCGGCGGGCATCGAGCCGATACCCGCGCTTAACTATCAAGAGTCGCCGGACGACGTCGTTGATTTCATTGAGTTCTGCAACGGCGACGGCACAGGTGCATGGAGCCGTCAACGCGTGAGAATGGGCTACCGCGAGCCATTCGCCATCCGATATTTTCAGTATGGGAACGGCTTTGTCGGCGCCGACACACTGGCTCAAATTGGTGTGGCGGCACACTTGGTTGATCCAAAGGTCCGGCTGCTAAGTGGCTCTATTGCGTATAAGGCGAGTGTTCTGCCGCCGCCCCAGGTGCTTCGGACGGACGCCAACAAAATGGCCGGGCAGGTATACGGCTTGTCGGTGTATCCATACAACGACGATTTTTGGGGGCCGCAAGGATGGCAAAATTTGATCAACGCCATGCGACCACAGATCAAAGGCCGGTTGAAAATATACAGTCAGGAAGTCAACGGCGGGCTGCATAATCTGCAGCGAGGCCTCGCCGATGCAGCGTACAATTGCATCTCGGAAACCAATTCCGATATCGTCGCTATTGTCTGTTACTGCGGGATGTTGGAATATTTCCAGAATCCCGCTAACGGCTGGACCCAGGGATTGATCTTTTTTAGTAATCATGAGGCCTGGCTCCAACCGGGGGCTTGGGCGATCTCCATGGCGCGTCGCGCCTGGCGACCTGCAGCGGTGCCATGCGTGGTCAAGGGACCGACCATGCACTTCGACCGCGCTGCCGTCCGACGCAGTAGTGTGTCCGCCGCGCCGGCGATTGTCGCATCAGCCTCATGCGAGGAAGATGGCACCCGCCCAGTTATTAAAATTGTCAACATGGCACCATTTGCCGTAACGGCCGAGTTGAACATGACCGGCGTAAAAGACCTCGGCACTAACGCCAAGATCGCGCTGCTTACCGGGACTGCTCTCGCCGATCGCAACACGGCCGGAAATCAGCGGCTTATCAAGCCGCAAACGAGGACACTCCGTCGCGTCGGCCCGCGATGGACCCTTTTGCTGCCGGCATATTCATTCACCGTCGTGGAATTCGCCGGCAAAACGTGAGCGAAGGCACCGGTGCTTGTGGCGTATGATGATCAGATCGCCGAAGGCCCTCAAGGCTGATGAACAGCGGCCGGAAACGATGCTACGCATAAAAGATGAAGTTTTGCGTCAGATGGATTGGTCCCGCTTGGGAATCCGGGCGCGCCGGGGCTGGCCGCCCCCATAGGCGCTAACTTAAACCGGAGTTTTGGAAAGAAAAATACATAACTCATTATGTAATAACGATTTATATCAATTTTCAACTTCTTGGCACTGGAACAAGACCCCTCGAAAATCAAGGAAATTTGTGTTTTTTACATGGGTACACTTTTCCGCCGAAAAACCACCCCAGGGCTCATCAAATACAACACCATCAAGGGTTTTCTCTTCTGGAAATGAAATTCTCGTGGCTAAACTCCGG
>Ga0209012_1003073_pt1 | contig 13125 bp, 13 predicted proteins | sample RS3BMetagenome_FD_184735 | JGI IMG/M metagenome (GOLD analysis project Ga0209012, IMG submission 184735) | Ferric oxide microbial mat and aquatic microbial communities from Rainbow Spring, Yellowstone National Park, USA - RS3B (SPAdes) (version 3) ...
CAGCAGGTCCATCGTGGAGAGTGTTAACTCCACTATGAAGAGGCTGTTCACAGCTCCTCTGAGGAAGAGGCTCCTAGAGAGGAAGGCCACGGAACTTCTGGCCAGGATAATAGTCTACAACATACGCCAGCTCGTGTATCTGAAGTACACTAAGCAAGTGAAGCTGGAATTCAAGAAGAATACCAAACCGCGGGTCATGACTCTCTTAAACTGGATTGATACATAGAGCCATGTCCCAAAGCCGTTGCAAGCCTAATTTTGAAATGTGGCGTAAGGTACAGAAACGAATGTACATATATTATCGGTAAATCTTTCTCAACACATCTACTATTATTTGCCTTGCCTTGATATCTTCTTCCTTATTGTTTATTTCGAAACCCAGACTGAAACCTGCTGCAAATTCGTGTCCACCTCCGCCAAGCAGTTTGGCAATCTGTCTGCAGCTTACTGATTCGTTATTACGTCTTACACTACCTGAACCGTCTTGACTATATCCGATCGAAGCATCAACTTTAAAGTTCGATAGAACTTCTGCAGATATTCTTGTACCTGAAAATATGGACGGATAATTGAATACTGCAAACTTGTATCCTCCGGTTGTTATGACCTCTACATTTGCAAAGACTTTCTTTTTCTCTTTTTCTAATAATCTTTTGTATCTTTCCAATTGCTGAAGATGGTCTTGCATAAGAAGTGATTCCGGATCGGCTTCCGTTTTAGGTGCTGCGAGATAAAGTGCAAGCTGTATCAGATCTGGATAAAATGCTGTACCAGTATCCACAAAATTATAATAATCTATCAGCATAACCAATTTCGACGTAATAGGAATCTTCATTTCCATAAGGTCGGAGTCGTGACCTAACTTAGCTAGCATTTCTGCATGCTCATCCTTAATACCATTTCTTCTGTAAAGCCTATCATATACCGTTTCCGAACCGGTGGTAGTACTTTCTCTCAAGTCCAATAAGTCAACAGTATCCTTGATTGATCTAACTATGTCTTCTTTGGTTGGATGGTGATCCATCCAGATTATTTTGTTATGGTTTTCCTTTAGTCTCTTGAGCTTAATTAGCACTTCGTCGATGAATTTTTGGTCAGTTGCCAAGTCTGCCAAATATATCTCACTATTTTTGATCTCTAATAACCTGTCTTCAATGATATTTGCTCCATCAGGATAATCTCGCAAAGTCAGATAAAATGGTAACGGCTTGTGTTTTGTAAAATACCTAACTAAGAGTGCAGCAGAGGATAATCCGTCAAGGTCCTTCCTATGCGAAATGATTACTACGCTCATACCATGCCCCTTTTACCCGGACCAAATAAATGTGAACTATTGACTTGCTGCATTCTCCAAGATCATCATATCTTCAGGCTGCAGAGACCAGCCTGCAGCTCCTGCGTCTTCCTCAGCCCTTTTCGCATTCGATATTCTGGGTATGGGAAATACCAGATGGCTCTTCGCCTTAAGCCAGTTTATCGCAATCTGTGAATAAGTCTTGTTATACTTCCTTGCTATTTCATCCATGACCTCCCTTAAACGACCTCTCGGATTAGCTAGGCCTCCATGAGCTATAGGCCTGTAAGCTATCACCACAAGATTATTACTTTCGCAATATGGTAGTAGATTATCCTCAGCATCTCTTCTAATGAGATTATATTCAATCTGGTCAGATATCAGTTCCTGTTTTGCCAAGCATGATCTGGCTTCTTCAAGCAGTTCCACAGAAAAGTTGCACACTCCAATATACCTGACCAGCCCATCATTTACTAGTTTTTCCATCGCTTTTAGGGTTTCTTTCAACGGTACACTCGGATTTGGCCAATGTATCTGGTACAGGTCGATGTACTTTGTATTTAATTTCTCCAAGCTCTTTTCAGCTGCCTTAAGCACGTCCTGATACTTCATATGGTTTGTCCAGACTTTAGTTGCTATGAATAAGTTATCCCTTGGATGGTCTTTTATGGCTTCGGCAACGACAGGTTCGGACATATACATTTCAGCTGTATCTATGAAATTCATTCCCAACTCAAGGCCTTTTTTCAGACCTTCGACCTTCTCTTGGAATCCTGAACCTCTTCCCGTCAACCTAGCCGTTGCAATATAGCTGTTATCGTACCAGGTTCCCATTCCAATTACAGAGACGTTTTCACCCGTCCTGCCAAAGACCCTCATTTCCAATTTAGAGAATTACACCTCGCTAAGCTGAATGCGCTTGAAATAAAAGTATTTGTATTCAAACTTTCTTTAAGAAGGTATTGAGTCTTCAGATTAACAGTATCAGAATGAGAGCTGCGTTGGCGTCAGCAATTGTAATATTGTTAGTTACTTTTGGAACTATTGGATATTCTTATATAGAAAAACAGAATCTACTAAAATCATTCTACATAATGTCGATGGTTTTCACCGCGCAAGGTCCACCCACAGCTCCAACTACAACAGCAGGCTTAATATTTACTTCAATAATGGCATATGTATCGATAGGAGTACTTATTTCTTTGATAGGTTTCATATTTGGACCCCTATTGGTTCAAGCGTTTAAAGAAGTAATGGAAAAGGTGGAAACCAAGATAGAGCTGAAAGATCATCTGATAGTATGTGGCTATAACGAAATGTCGAGATTAATAATACATGAATTAAAGGCAAAGGGAATACCTACAGTTTTGATCGACGACCAGAAAGAAGTGGTCGACTCTTCTATACTAGCTGGGATACCTGCTCTAAAAGGTGATGCTTCTTCGGTCTCGGTTCTTAAGAGAGCTAGGATAGAAACAGCGCTGGCGTTTGTATGTTGCTATCCTGATGACTCGAAAAATGCGTTTGCAATACTGACTGCAAAGAGCCTCAGACCAGATATCTACTGTGTTAGTAGGGTTACTGAGGAAGAAAACGTAGAGAAATTAAAGATGGTTAGAGCAGATAGTATTGTTTCACCTGTAGTTGTCGGAGCAAAGATGATGATCGACGAACTTACAAAGAGACAGAAGGGAGGAGTATGAAAAGTGGAAGAAAACACAGTTACTAACGCGTATGAACTGGCTAGATACCCATTTCTCCCAAACGCACAAGGATACTTAAGAAGTGTAGGTTTTACTCTTGAGGAAGCAACGGCAGATTCTGTCTTAGCTAGGGCAAGAGAAAGGATATATCTTGCAATTAGAACCAAGAGGGTAAACCTTGACCTCTCGAATATCGACATTGAAATATTGAGTTTTTATATTTCTATGCTGATAGTTAAATTATTAGCTAACAGTTGGCTGACATATGTTTTTGCCAAAGCCGAGGGTGAGAGAGCGAAAGCAGCTTTTATTACAGAAAGTAAGCATGCAGTTTGTAGAATAATAAATCAGCTTTTTGCGCTGAACCTTCAGCCTGTAGAAAGAGTACCGTTCGTTTTAAGTGACACGGATATGCTGAAGGTAGAATTCTCAGCACCAGTAGTTGACTACCTGAAAGTTAACTCACAACTGGGTCAGATTGACAATCCGAAACTTGCACTTGTGAACAGCTATCTTCACAAGGGAATAATTTATATGACTAGGGACAGAGTTATTGAATTGGTTAAGGACCAGTTTTCTTCTTTGATAAGGAAGCAAATTGATAGGGTTCAGCTTCCAACAAAAATACCAGAACCCTTACTCGAAGTGGTAAATGACCTCAAGGGAAAGATTCCAAAGCCGAAAATCTCCTCTAGCCCAAAGAGATTCGAGTATATTGAAAAGATACTTAGGGCCAATGTACAAGACGGCAGGCACAGGATTCTCTGGTTAATATTACCTCCTTATCTTGTTAACATAAAACACCTATCTGAAGATGAGGCGTTCGAAACACTGCGTTCGTATGTAGATAGGATAGGTTGGAAGGAGTCAAGGGCTGACAGGATAATCAGATATAACATTAGAAGAGCAAGAAGGATAGGATTGATGCCTCCTACACTTGAAAAGCTACGTCAGACTCATCCAGACCTTTATACTATAATAGTAGAAACCATACGAAGGGAAGACATGCAACACTAGTTGATACTTTCGTGCAAAATTTTCATACCTTCAGAGACAAGTCTAGCGGTTTCTTCTTTCGATTTGGATTCAGCATAGCATCTAAAGAATGGTTCTGTTCCTGAAGGTCTTAAAAGAATCCATGAATCGCTATCAAAGATTATCTTTATTCCATCTTGCAGAATGAATTTTCCTTCAGGATACAGTTTCTTACTGATCTTCAAAGCTCGGTTCAATACTCTTTGTTTCTCTTCTTCTTTGCATCTGACTATCTTTTTCTCCATATAGTATTTAGGAAGTAGGCTTACTTCCTGTCTTAGGGAAGTCCCTCTTCTCTTCAACAGGGAAACCAACTTAAGCGTTGAATAAATGGCATCACCATAAAGTAGTTGATCTGGCCAGATGTATTTTCCTGTCTCTTCAAGTGCAAATATAACATCTGGGTTGTTTCTGATGGCTTGTACTATCTGGGGAGGACCGACGTTTGTTGTAATAAGTTGAGTATTATGTAGCTTACAAACATAATTTATCAAATTAGAGGAATTAATAGGAGCAACAATCTTCCCGTTTTTAAAATGCAGTTCTTCGTCTGCTAGAAGCGAACCAATAACATCTCCTTCCAGAACTTGGCCATCATTGGTTGCAAATATTGCTCTATCTCCATCTCCGTCAGTTGCAACACCAAATTCTGCACCACACTCTACCACTTTATTACGTAGGTCCCTCAGTGTTTCTTTCCTTGGATAAGGAGACCTGCCAGGAAAGTTGCCGTCTTGTATTTCGTTCAATAGAATAGTTTTTGCACCCAATTCCTTAAGCAACTTACCAGCTACACCAGCCATACTTCCATTGCCTGAGTCAAAAACCAACTTCATCCCATCTAATTTAATTGAAGATTTTTCTATTCTCTTAAAGTATATCTGTAATGTATCAATTTTACCCTCAATTCTTCCACCACTACTCTTCATCAGCAGAGCTTTTGGGTATAGTCTCTCTAGTTCGTGCTGGGAATCCGGGTCTGTTTCGCCTGAATCTTTAAGAAAGAATAACAGACCTGTCACACTAGGTATAGAATGACTTCCTGTCACCATCACAGAACCATGGTATGAGAGCTCCGATTGAGTGTGTATCAGGGCTGGTGTGGGCGTTATACCCGCCATGGAGACCTTCGCTCCTCCTTGGACAAGTCCAAGGATAACCTGATGGTAAAGTACCCATGATTGTATTCTTACATCACATCCTACGATTATTTTGGGCTCATTTCCTAAAAACCTTGCAAAGACGATCCCCATTTCATATGCTGTAGTAGGAAATATATTTCGTCCAAGAACCCCTCTTATTCCTGAAGTTCCGAACAACTTCCTTGTGTTAACACCTGACATGTTTACCTTTTCCTACGAGAAGTTCCCGGTAAAAGCTCTATGGTAACAAAACTGCTGCAGCTACAACAGAGCACCAGAGTCCGTTTTTGTTTCCCTCTGCGGACTGTGTTATGTTCATAGTTTTGTATATCTTACCCGAAATCTTCCATTCCTGCGTCTGGGCATTCCAGCTTTTGTCAGGGTCAAAGTCAAGTCCTAAAGTCGAAGCAAGCATGTACGCGCTTACATCTTCTGCGTGTTCTCCCAGCTTTTCGTCGGTTACACCATAAGCGTGCAATTCTGATAGGTAGCCATGAAGGCTGTGGTCTTTTGGTATAGCTACCCCTATAGATGCCGCGATTAATCTGTTTGGTTCATCTGTATCCAATCTGCTCAGTACAACATGAACTATTTGTCCTGGCTTCAGTAGATGAACTCCTTTCTTCCTAGGAAGTATTTTCACGCCCGGTGGAAGTATGCTCGATACCTGAACTAGATTGCAATGTGCTATACCTGCATCTCTTAGGGCCAGCTCAAAGCTAGCTAACCTATCCTTATGAACCCCAACCCCTTTTGTCAGGAACACTTTGGTCGGGACGTAAGACAACTTGACATCAACGTGGGGTCAAACGGACTTATTTAAGTTAAATGTGTAACACTTGTATTTTTCAAGTTAAACTCTTCCTCACAAAGAAATTGGATGATTTTCACCCTCAATCATGTGTTTCACAGCTGACGTGATACAAACAATTCCTTCTAAGACTTTGGTGCACGAGAAAAGAAGTATACTAATCCACCGTCTTCTTTTCTCTTCTCCACATTTAGATTAAGTTCCATTCCTATCCTTATATCCTTAGGTTTTATGCCTACTAACCAAGACAAAACATTCAATCCTTCATCGAGCCTACCTATGGCTACTATGTAATCATCGACTCTTGCAAAACTAGGAGGTTTGACAGATACTATAGTATATGCTTCCAGTCTTGCTTTCTTTGAAAGTCTTACATATGACATAGAACTGCTCATGCATGAACTACAGTCAGCTTTCGGCGGAAAGTAAAGATTACCACATCTTTTACACTTTGTAGCATACACTTTTCCTTGGGCCAATCCTTCATAGAATTTATAAATTTTGGACACAGGAATAATATACCGCTGAATCATCTCCCTCCTGCTTGAAAACAAATAATTTCCTGTCTTTTCGTCGACCACTAAAGGTAAGCCATCAATAATTCGTTCATTCATGTCCAAACTGGTTTCGTGTTGTGTAGTTTTCAATCTTCTCCCCTCTCAGTTGATAATACAGTAACGTAAGCATAGTGTCCAGTTCCGCCTATATTATGTACAATTCCATATCCATGTTTTATGTCGGCTTGTCGATTGCCTCCGACTTCTCCAGCTAACTGCTTTGAAACTTCGCTTATCATACTGAGTCCTGTGGCGCCTATAGGATGTCCCTTTGCCTTCAAGCCTCCACTCAAATTAACCGCTATCTTACCACCCTTGTATGTGGCACCTTCTCTTACCAGACTTACACCTTCACCTGGTTTTGCAAATCCTAGGTCTTCATAAGCCATAATTTCCGCTATAGTGAAACAATCATGCACTTCGGCAAGATCTGTTTCTTTCAAAGGATCATCAAGACCAGCCATGGAATAAGCCTTATTGGCAGCCAGCCTAGCGGATTCGAGGCCAGTAAATTCTTTTCTTTTACTAAGGTTAGCAGTTCCAGAAGCAGCACCTATACCTCTGACCCAGATTGGGTCGTGCTTGACCTTCTTTGCAAATCTATCGCTTGCAAAAATCACACATGCTGAACCATCAGTAACGGGCGAACAGTCAAGCAATTTCAGTGGCCAAGCAACGTATCTGGAAGACATTACATCTTCTACTTTCACTTCGTTTTGGAATTGAGCCTTTGGGTTGAGGGAGCCGTAATGGTGGTTCTTTACAGCTACCCTCGCCAAATCTTCCTCCTTTGCATGATATTTATGAAGATACGCACTAGCGTATAGTGCGTAATATCCAGGAAAGGTAAGACCAAAATTTTCGAATTCCCAGAAGTAATTACCAGCCCTACCTATCAGCTCTATAGCGAGGTGGGTAGGAGACTCTGTCATCTTCTCGACGCCCAACGCTACCACAACGTCAGCCAGTCCTGCTGAAATCATACTGTAAGCTTGGTAAGCTGCAGCGCTTCCAGAAGCGCATGCTGCTTCTACCCTCATTGTTGACTTGGGAAAAAGACCACAATATTCTCCAACTACTATGGCAGGCAATAGCTCTGAACTCCAGCCACCCACGTTAGAAACAACGAAGGAATCAACGTCTCTTTGATCTATTCCGGCTTCTGTCATAGCTTCTTTAAACGATTCCCAAGCAAGTTCATCTATTCTGACATCTGTTCTCCTACCGAACTTGGAATAACTAGATCCTATTATAGCTACTTTATGCATTTTTACTGACTTCTCCATCTTGTCTAAGCCTTCGTCTGAGTACCTTACCCACAAGAGTTGTTGGAAGCTCTTCTCTGAATTCTAAAAATTTCGGAACCTTGTATGATGCAAGGTGTTCTTTCATAAATCTTAATATATCTTCAGAAGTTACCTTACCTTTGTATTCATCTTTTAATACAACAAACAACTTTGGAACCTCTCCATGAAATTCTTCTGGTACACCTATCACAGCTGCCATCCGAACAGCTGGATGCTGATACGCTACTTCTTCAACCTCTCTCGGATACACTTTTAGGCCTCCAACATTTATCATGTCCTTCTTCCTGTCAACGATGTAAAAGTATCCATCTGCATCCATGTAAGCTATATCCCCTGTGTAGAGCCATCCATTCCTGAAAGTTGCTTCTGTTTCTTCTTTTCTATTCCAATAACCTATTCCGACTTGGGGTCCTGACACAATCAATTCTCCCTGTTGATTTACAGGCATTTCTTTGGACCCCGTTTCTATATCAACTATCTTTGCGTCTGTATCAGGTAATGGAATACCTATAGAGCCAGCCTTTATCTTTGTGGGATCTTTCAGAGGATTGGCATGAGTTACTGGTGATGCTTCGCTCAAACCATAACCTTCAGCAATTATAGAGCCTGTAGACTTTTCCCATTCTTTGGCCACATTCAGTGGTAATGGTGCTGCTCCTGAAATAGACGCACGAAGATTACTAAAATATTTTTTGTAATTCTTGAACAAAGGGGAATTTAGAAGAGCTATGTACATAGAAAAGACGCCCGGAAATGAGGTAGGCTTGTATTTCTTTATTACTTCAAGTGTTTCTTTTGCAGAAAATCTTGGGAGGACTATAGCCTTAAGACCTATTGAAAGTGTTAAATTGAGGACTGCTGTCATGCCATAAACGTGGAACCAAGGCAGAACCCCAAGTATTGTATCTCTTTCGTTTAGACCGGCCCACTTTTCAAGCATAATGCAATTTGACACGAGATTGAAGTTGGTTAGCATAGCGGCTTTAGGCATACCAGTCGTTCCACCAGTATACATGAAGACGGCTGGGTCATTCTTGATATCAACCTTTACTGGTTCTGGAGCACCAGAATTATTAATAATTGTTTTAAACTCAAGTACCTTGTCTTGTTTATGATCTTCAGATGAAGGTATCTTCTTTAATATCTTGCCAAAAAAAGACTTGAGAGGCGGCATATAATCGCCGATGTTGGTCACTATCACATTATTTAGCAAAGTATCTTTCTTTATTCCCTTTAGCGTCGAGTAAAAAGTATCCAGGACGAAGATAGATTCTGAACCTGAATCCCTAAGGATTGTTCTCAGCTCTGTTGCTGTATATAGAGGGTTGATAGGAACTATTATACCTCCAACTCTATTCACAGCGTAGTATGCGAACGCAAACTGTGGAGAATTCGGTAGCATTATTGCAACTCTGCTTCCCTTGCCTATTCCCATTTTCTGCAGAGAGTATGCTAGGCGATCAACAAACCTGTCAGTCTCTTCGAATGTTATCTTTCTGTCGTAAAAAATGAACTGTATATTATTCGGGGTACCTTTAGCTCTTTCTTTCAAGAGGTCGGAGAGTGTCTTTTCTGGATAATTGATATGCTTCGGTACACCTTCAGGCCAACTTCTGTACCACGGTCTCTCCCCAGTCATCTGGGTAAAAGTCATATCGTTATCTAATACGGACAATGCCTCTTTAAGCATTCTGTCAATATACTATGTTTTATCTTTTAGTTGAGTTAGAGTCTTTATGAGTTCTGGTACAACTTGGTAAAGGTCACCAACTATTCCATAATCACAGTTCTGAAATATTGGCGCACCTTTATCGATGTTTATTGCCACGACTAATTCAGAATCCTTTATTCCCGCTATATGCTGTAACTGACCTGATATCCCTACGGCAACGTAAAGTTTTGGCTTTACCTGGACTCCCGTTAATCCTATATGTGTTTCTTCAGGCAACCATCCCAAGTCTGCAGCTAACGGTCTTGAGCAGCCAATCGAAGCCGAGAGTTCCTCGGCTAACTTCTGGATTAGCTCTAGGTCTTCCTTTCTTTTCAATCCTCTTCCAACGGAAACTATTCTTTCAGCTTTCGTCAGATCTGCTGTCGATGTTATCTTTCTAGTTACGTTTTCTACGTGAACCTTGAGAGGTATATCTTGGTACTCTCGTTTGTTGATCAATGGAGTAAACCTTGGCTCTGGGGGGTGGTAGATATGCGGTCTAACTGCGATTACGGCAGAATCCCCGATCAACTCGGCGGTAGCCACAACTCTGCCTCCAAACGCTGCTCTTTGAATTACTAACCCGTTGGAATCAAACGCTATAAAACTGCAGTCAGTAGCTACACCACAATCTAAATACGAAGCCAACATCCCTGCAACCTCCTTCCCATCGCGCGTGGAACCAATAATTATTAGACGCGGCTTTTTCTCATCAACTATTCTCTTAAGCACTTGAAAGGCTAGTTCAGGAGTAACGAGTGTATTTTCCCTTATTGTAACAGAAATCAATTCGTCCTTGACCATCTTGGATAACTTGTTGTTCTCTTCGGGAGGGAGGTTTATGGCGACTGCTATGCTTGAAAGATTCATACTTTCAGACAATTTGGTTGCAACAGATTGGAGTTCAACAGAAACATCGACATCTTCTGAATATGATAATACACTCGTCCGACTGCTCATGGGAGAGCACCCTCCTTTAAGAGTGAATCAACAAGCTTAGGTACTGATTCCTGAGCTGAACCCTCGAAGATTATTCTCTTTCTTTCTTTTGACTTTCCTGATAAGGATAATATTTTGAAATATTTATCTTCTCGCGCTTGTTCTTCAAGAACTATTGTTTTCAACTCTTTCTTGGTAGACGCCATTATTTGCAGCAAAGTTGGTATTCTGGGTTCATTTATTTCACTAACAACTGAAACTATCGCGGGTAGCTTTGCCTTCACTGTAACTATTCCTCTTTCCAGTGCTCTGTCTCCCCTGACTGTACCATCTTCAAGTATATCCAGGCTTTTTAGATAACTTAGTAGTGGGAATCCTGTTTTTTGAGCAATTATAGAAGGTAAAACAGATGTATAGGTATCTGCGCCTCCCTCAGAAGCAATTAGGAGATGCCATGGCTGCAGACTTTCTAACTGGTTTATGATAATTCTTGCGACTTCGTTTGCACTCATTTGTAATACATTTGGAACTTTTATGAGTATAGCTCTATCAGCGCCCATGGCAAGCCCTTCTCTAATGCTCTTTTCACTCTCTTGTGGACCAATTGTCAGAGTTGTTACGGAGCCACCCGACTTTTGTTTGAGTCTCAATGCCTCTTCTAATGAATTTCTATCGAAGGTGCTGAGCTTTCCTGGTACCCCCTGAAAGCTTACTTCTCCTGTGGCTTGATTCACTTTCAGTTGATTTTCATCGTATATATGCTTTAAAAGGACTATAATATTGAGTGGCAAGTAATTTAATTCACCTTGATTTACATAGATGTGACATCGATTCCTAAAGTCAACTTAAGAAGCTGTCTTATTATTACTAGTCTCTGAATCTCATTTGCTCCTTCGTAAACTTTTGTTATTTCGACATCCCTCAGGTACCTTTCTATACCTGTCTCTGTTATAACTCCAGCTCCTCCGTAAATATTGATTGCTTTTGTTGCTGCCCATTCCGCAGCCTCGGTTGCATATGCCTTCGCCAATGATGCTGCGAACTTGTATTCTTCTCTGTTCTGGTCTGCTAGTGTAGCTGCCCAGTATACCAGATGTCTTGCGCTAACTAGCTTCATCGTCATATCAGCTAGGTAAGAATCTATCATCTGATACTGGATCAAAGGTCTCTCAAATGTGTACCTTTGCAAAGAGTAATTAAGTGATTTTTCGAAGAGTGCTTGGGCTATTCCTAGCGCCTGAGCAGCTACACCTATCCTTCCATGGTCATATGTTTCCATTGCTATCTTAAACCCTTCACCCTCAGTCCCTAATCTGTTCTCATCGGATATTTCCACATTGTCAAATTGTAATTCTACAATTCTGCTTCCCTTAAGTCCGATCTTCTTCATCTGTCTTGCAATATGGAAACCTTCAGTTTCTTTTTCAACTATGAAAAAGGTTAATCCTTTCCATCTCTCTCTTTTGCTAGGAGGAGGAGAGGTTCTTGCTAAGACAACAAAATAGTCTGCTATATCGCCTCCACTTATGAAAGCTTTTCTCCCGTTCAGTTTCCACACATTACCCACTTTCTCTGCCTTTGTCTGGATTCCAGCAACATCGCTACCAGCCACTGCTTCAGTTGTAGCGTGAGCGCCTTTTTTCTCCCCTTTTGCTATAGGAACTACATACTTTCTTTTTTGTTCTTCGCTTCCGAAAAGCAGCACAGGGATAACGAATAGCCCGTTCACTCCAATCAAAGCAGTTAGTGCTGGACAGACTCTTGCAATTTCTTCTGAAAATATTGAAACAGTAACCTGATTTCCTCCTTGCCCTCCATACTCTGCTGGAACAGCTATTCCCTGGAACCCAAGTTCCGCCATTCTTTTTAGCAAATCCTGGGGCACTTCGTCGTTTTCTTCTATAAACTGAACACGTGGAGCCACTTCTTTTTCTGCAAACTCTCTCATGAATTCACGAAACATTTCTTGCTCAGGCGTGAACCTTATCTCGTAATCGTTTAACTTCTTAAAAGGGAATACCATGGTATTAGCCATCCCGACGAGGGAATATAATCTCTTTTGCTTTTTGAGTGTTTAATTACCTATCTAGCCTTTATCCGCTGGCATGTATCAAAGAAACGTTGGTCACTACATCGGAGTTCGCTTGATCTCTGCGAATCAAGGTTCATCTGTTGCTAAATTGGCCGTGAAAAAGGTCCACGTGAGCTACCCCAAGGCTAAACAGTAGATCAAAAATTCGGCCACCTCATCTTATCATTTCTTCTTGCTCCGCATCAGGTATGAACGAAATAACAAGAGTCATCATAGCATATAGCTTCAACGAGTCAGCAATCACAGAACCCTGACTATGCTTCAGAGCCACCCACATATTGTACATTGTTCTAGCCAGAAACTTGTTTATCATTCTGTATATGCTTCTATTAGCTAACTCTTCCTGAACAGCCTTCTGAACCTAGCAGGTATAATCTTTGTGTTTGTTGTGAAGACTAATAGCCTTGCGTTCCCATCCTTATCCCTTCCATTCAGTGCTACAATTCGAAATGTTGCCTGCTCATCCTCCCTCCTCCTGTTATGTCCCCTCGTTCTGTAGATGAAATCATGCTCTGGTCTGATTGCATCTATAGG
>Ga0209012_1003075_pt1 | contig 13120 bp, 19 predicted proteins | sample RS3BMetagenome_FD_184735 | JGI IMG/M metagenome (GOLD analysis project Ga0209012, IMG submission 184735) | Ferric oxide microbial mat and aquatic microbial communities from Rainbow Spring, Yellowstone National Park, USA - RS3B (SPAdes) (version 3) ...
CGTATATGTTTTATTATAAACACTATATCCAAAAACATTATAATATCCTCCACTAAGAAGATTCAATGAGTAATTTGCTGGTGTTTGGATATAATAGCTCATATTGTTGTTTGTATTTTTAAAGCTCAATGAGCCTGGAACAACAGTATATAAATTACTTGTTTTATTTTTGTAAAACAATGTGTAAATGTATACAGGATATTTTTCATAAATTGTAAATTTGTTATTAGTGGTTATGTTATATAAACCACTTATAGAAGGATAAAACGAATTATTACAACCGTAATAGCATATATCCAATTTTATCGCATTTCCGGAGTAATCAAATAATGCTTGACCGTTATTTTTTGTATATAATGTTTCAACTCCGTTTATCTCAACTGTTGCATTCGTTGCTGGCTCTGTTGAAATTCCATTATTACTATAAACATATATACCTCTTGTTGAGATATTTATAGGCAAAGTTATGTTATATATTTTTCCGTATCCGCTTGTTAAAATTTGATAGGAATAATAAAAATACTTTGAAATGAGAGTAACGTTATTATTAGAAGAATTTAAAGGCAAAAGATTGGAATAAATTGATAATTTCGCTAAATTACTATTTATATAAATAGCCGTTCCAGAATATAAGTTTTTAATATCTAGATAATTTATTGGGTATCTGTAATAATAACTGAAAACAGTTTCACCATTTTCTGGGTATGAAAATTCTATATAAGCAGATACTGGGTCGTCATAAGTTAAATTTAATATAGTAGAGGACGATAAAACTACGTTTTTATAAGATTCGTTAGAAGTCAAAATAGAATTGCCAGAAATATATTGCTCACTAATAAAAGCATTAAGTTGAATAGGATTTTGAGAATTTATAATGGTTATATTATCTATATTCGGTACTATTTTAACAGAAGTACTAAGCAGATTTTTAATTATTGATATTTGTGAATTCGTATTATTGGCTACACTATACTGTAATCCATAATATAGTAAAACAACCACTACAATAGCACTAAATAAGAATAATAATGCTTCCTCTATTGCTTCCATCTATTTAAACTTAATTATTTAATTTTAAAATCTGACATCCTCCCACGAATAAATTCGTGGGGTTCCTTTCGGCTTGATGGATTGATAGATAAATTGTTTTCTGCTTAATGTTTAAATTTTGCAAACATAATAAAAGAACGTCATCTTCAAATTTTTAAGATATGTACATTTTAAACTGCAAACAAAAATAAAATATTGATATTATGGTTTGGTCGGATAACTTCAATAAATACATTCATAATGATATTGACAATTCCTTGATATTAGATTTTGATAAATGCGACAAAATTTTGCAATTAGCCTTTAGGAAGCTTTTGATAGGAGTTATAGACCCAATAGACATAAAACCGGTTTTATGTCTATTGGGTCTATAACTAATATTTAAAATATTGGAAACAAACAAAACAAGTATAGAGTCTATATTAGATGAATCTTTTAATCTTGGTGTTTCAAAAAACAATGATTATGGCTCAGAAAACATACTAAAGTTTGGAATAATAGGGATTATTGTAAGGCTTGGAGATAAAATAGCAAGATATAAAAACCTTACAACGAACAAAAATACTCAGCAAAAAGTAAAAGATGAAACAATAAAAGATACGTTAATGGATATAGTAAACTATGCAACATACGGGGAAATGCTTTCAAACAATGTGTGGGATTAGACTTTTAAAATCAATAACTGATTATAAATATTGAACAAAATGAAAGTAATAATTTTAGAATTTATAGTCATTTTCGCTTTTGTTGCTTCAATTTCCGGAGCCACGAGTATAAATATTAATTATAGCAGTCAGAATATTGAAAATTGGTTATCTAATAGTTCTGTTCATTATCTGACTATAACTGTGCCACCACACTCTTCATATTATTTTCTTTTTTATAATAATGGAACTTCAATATACGACGTTTATTATCCATACTACTACTACGAATCAAGTTTTAACTATTCAAACTCATCAACAGGAACCGCTTTCTTTCTTGGTAAGACGGCATATCCACAACCGTTCTTAAATAATATGAAAGGTAGTGTGTTTTGTAATGGAAACTATAAAGGAAATTCAACAGTTGACAGGTTCTTTATAGCATTATGCGAATTAAAAAATTCAACATTTATAGCAAATGGGACGCTTTTATCGAAATATAATATAACTTCCTCAAATGATTCTACAAATACAGAAATAAATAATTATTTAAGTTCTCTGGTGGTACTTACAACGCCAAAAGACATATTTAGCAAATTATTTTATTCAACATATGCAAATTACAGCCAAGTTTGTACAACGCCCTCAAGCAGTTCAATAGATAACATACTTTTAACGCCATCAACCAATCAAAATAACTTTAGCATTAAATATGTTTCTTGTCTAGGAAATTCAACTGATTCATCTTTGCCTTATTTTATAGATTATTATAAGTATATAAATTCCTTAGACTATTTTCTTTTAACTACAAAATATGACAATCCTCAATTTTTGTATTATTCGCTATTATATGGAATAAAAAATAGCCAAATATTTCCAAATTATGAAGGACCGGAATTGATTCAAAACAATATTGCGTTGTTAGGAGCATATCCAGGAATTATTCCATCAGGATATGAGGCAGAGAAACAATTAAATTATTCGCAATTGCTAGTCCCAATAAATTATATTAAAAATCAAAACACTACATTGCTCGGAAAAAATGGAATAAATATTTCATCTGGAATATATAAAAATATAACTTTGGATGTAGCCGTTCAAAATAAAATAAATGATTATTCGTATTATAATATATCTACAAACGAATATCCATTTCATGGAACTTTAAGTAGTGGACCGATAGAATACGCTGATTCGTGCAGTGCAGGAATAGGGTTTAGTGAAGCAACGCAACAAGAAGAAGAAAATATTAAAAATCAATTTTATAGTATAATGGGCTCAAATAGATTGTATCCTGAAAACTATTATCAAAATATAAAAAATGGAAGTTATTACGGACCTTCTATAATAGAAGCTACGCCAAGCAATATAAATTTTGAGATTAACAATATAACATATGGCGCAAAATATATAAATGGATCAATAGCATATGAAAATTCAACTTATACCAATTTCACAAACCAGACTCTTTTAGAATTTAATATTTCAGTAAATTCAATAAAAAATCCGCTCGCGTTAAAGCAACTGTTTGCTTCACTAGAAAGCAAATATTCATACACAATGAATTTTTATGAATTTAACACTAATTTCGATCAGCCTCAATTTAACATAACTCACGGACAATATCAAAAAACTATAACATATACGGAAGACAACAAAACATATAGCGAAACTATTACGTGTTATACGAGTTCAGTATCAACTGAACAATCATATAATTCATCTAAGCAATTCTTCGCTTCAAAAAGTTTCAATTACAATACTAATCAGACTTCATATATTAACGTAAGCACAAATATGAGTGCAATGTCAATGTTCAAAACAAATAACAACGGATTACCAACGTCTTTGAATTATAGCTTTATATTATATAAATCTTCTATACCATCAAAGCCTTCATTTTCATATATCACAATACCACCTGGCACAGATTTTCAAATTTATTCGCCTAATGAAACGTTATTAGAGAGTTTCGATGCATCATTTTTGAATACAACAGCAGTTGAAAACGGAAATATAACAAGTAAAGTGTATATGTTCGGACCGACATGGGTTTATCCTGATATATACAGCGAGGCGACAGCATATTATCCAACATATTTGACAATAGCGGATGATAATGAATATAAAAGCGCTTATTCTGATATGGTCGTTTCTTTCGCAAATCTTCATCAAGGTATTATCGGATCGATAGGAAATAAAGGAATCCTTGGAGAGCTTAAATCATTGATCGGAATTGTACCAATGACGATCCAAGGTGCAGAGGACTTATTTGCTTATGATACCGGTAATATGAATAAAACCCAATTATTTAATTCTGCCCCGTTTCAAGTCTTGCAAAACGAACACATGATTGAAGAATATTATCTGGATGGTTGCCCATATACAAAAATAGGCAATGTGTGTATAATACCACAGACATCATACGTATTAGCCCCAAATCAAACTATGTTCGAAAGAGATTATAACTTATTAAATCCTCTTTTATACACACAAAACATGTATTTCTATTATATAGAGCCTTCTCATGTATTTTGTACTAAGGTAAATTTTTGGAAAACTGCATTAAGTTTTGTTCCGACAGCAAGCGGATATGTTTCAAATTGGACGTCTTGTCCAGCGTATAATTATAGTGGAGTAAATTATATTTTAGTAGACAGTCAGCAATTGAACTTTAATACAACTTGGGAAAACTTTACTCCGATCACTAAAAAACTTTTCTATAACATTTTAGAAAATTCATCCACATACAATAGAACATATTATGGCGAAGCTGGATCTAGTTCTGGACCAAACATAGGAGGAATGTCAGGAATTAACTTTAATGGAAATTATTCTGTGATATATCCAGAATCATATTCTTCACCAGAAACAGAACCACTCACTGAATATAATAAGCATATAAATATTTTTTCAACTCCAGAATCTACGATAACAATAGAAAATAGCGGTGCATCTTTCAACATATCTAAAGACTATAACGAATTATTTTTAGATGAGTGCAAACTTGATTTTTGTTTCTCGACAACACTCTACCCAACAAAAGTTTATACAATGCTTTTCTACCAGACATCATATGCAGGAAACAACACATACAAAATAAGTGTTTATCCGAACGCCTACCAAACATTTTTATACCCTCTTAATAGTTCAATAAATGAAAACATTGAAGTTAGTTTAACTAATGGAGGCTATACTCTGGCATCATCGAAAGTCGCACAAACAAAGGCTAGCTTAACTGTTGGACCAACATTTTACATCAAATATAATCCAAACTCAACAACCACATCTCTTACAGCAAGCGGGAACACCATATATGTAACTGCACCTGTGTTTTCTCAATACTCAATTCTGCTTAATTTCACAAATCCAGAAACATTAAGTCAGAATTCTAACTATACTTTCCTAATTCCAAAGCAGAGTTTAAATGTCAATCTATCTTTTGGCAAAAAAGAGGGCGTTGTATATTGGCTTTCTATAATAGTTATACTAATTATACTTTATCTTCTGTATAAAACAAAATTCTTTGAACCATTCAAAGAACACATTAAAAGAAAATTGAGATCAGAATACTAATTTAAGCCAAAAAAATTTATCAAAATCATATGATAGATGAAAAAAAGTTTGATGAAATAATTAACTTCGATGAAAACATATTCTCAAAATCTGAAGAAGGTGAAATTAAGTTATACCCGGCTAAATTATTCGATGAAAGTATTATGAAATTTACAGTAAAAGTTATTTCTCCAAATAAGGTCCAAGTAAAATACATATTAGCAAACATAGAAAATCGTGAGGAAGACAAGTTTAAGCGTCTAACTAATAATGACATTAAAAACATAATATATAATACATTGCTTGGAAATCCAATAAGAAGTATTTATGAGAGGCAGTAAATATCAACTTTTTAATCTGGATGATGCAAAAAATCTATCTCTTTAATTATATAGTTGGTAGCATCTTCACAACGTTAAGCTTGTTGTATTGCATTATTTATAGTCTAAACCAAGGAACTTTAATAAAACTGGCTTTAATGCCTCCTCATTTTTTATAAATTCCTCGTATTTTGGCGATATATACCAATTTAGTAAGTCGGAATAAAACCTTTCAAACTCTTCTCTACGAATTTGCAAATCTATTTTTACTTTTTCTAGAATAGGCTTTAAAGTATCGTTGTTTATTTCTGGAAGTTTCATAGCTTCATATATGAAGTATCTGTTTCTATCATCGTCAAAGTTAAATAGCCTATATATATCATATACCCAACCTTCCTTCTTATAAAGAAGGTGGAGGTCAATTAGCCTTTCTATAAAACTATTAAATAAAAAGCTTCTTATTCCGAGATTTCCCTTATAATTGACGCTATACTCGTTTTTAAAACTATCTGATAATTTCAATAGTATATTTATTCTCCATGAGTTCAACTCTATTTCTTCTAAAAATGGTTTGAACCTTGAAGGAATCATAAGTTTTTTCTTTACTAACGACTTGAAATACGCCACACCAGATTCACTTGCAAATACACCTAAAACAAGTTTATTTTTATAATATTGATAACCTAAAGATGATAATATTGCGTCCATATCCTTTTCGTTCTCATCATCATAAAAGTAATATCTGTTTATTCGTTCGTTGTTAGTCGCATAATCTTTTAATACGTGCATTTCGTCTAGCAGTTCTAAATTATTGTTTATTTTCATCGGTCTCACAAAATACTCTTGGCAGGAATTGAAATTTGGAATTGCTGAAAATTCATATTTTTTAACTTTGGATTTATTTTCCACCTGAATAGAAATCTTTTTTAATAACATTTTTAAATTTTTATTCAGTTTTATGGTATAATAATTATAACCGGCACTGTCTCCTGTTTCATCTATTATTGGTTTCTTAGTTGGAATTAGAGTAAAAAGTTTATCAGGCATAATCTAACTTTTATTAAACCTGTTTAAAATTATACTTTTTTTCCTCGAAATTTATTTTTAAAGCATAAAAATATATAAATATTTGTGATAAACATGGCTAAATCAGGAGAAAAAGTATCAAAGGAGAAAATTGAAAGAAAGACCGGATTTCTCTATTATCTGGGTTCAGATGGATACGTCTGGCAAAATCCAATGAAGAGCAATAAGACAGGCAAGAAGGCAAAAGTAGGAACTGAGAAGATAGAAAGAGAAAAAGGTTATATCTACTTTGTTGACAGCGACGGTTATGTGTCCAGAGCAAAGATGTCAAGGAAGAGCAAGGCAAGGAAGTGAAACTTTTTGTATTTAAACCTGCTATTATTAGCAGGTTTATTTTTTGATTAAGCGAACATTTATAAAATATATGTGTTTGCATATATTCTTTTCAGCCATTTTTTATAATATGAATATTTGAGTTTTTCTATTTCTTTAATTAAGGACTTTTTATCCAAGCTAACACCAAAAGTAGTATAATAGTATGCAATGTCTTCTGTAAAGTCAGTTTGGGCTTCAGAAGATTTAATAAGTTCTATGATTGTCCTTTTTTTGCCCGTATTAAACAGCTTTTTTGTTTGCTTAAAGAAATTACCACGAAAATCTATATTCTTTTTAACATTTTTTACATTTTTAGGATTTCCAATAAAATAAAAGTAAAAAAGTCTTTCGTTTATTCCGTCAATAGCATCATAAGTAATAGCATAAGTAGCTTTTTCTTCCTCTCTTATAAACTTGTATAGCAAAGAGTCATCAAATCTAGTCATTATATTTTTATATATTTGTTCGGAGAGATAATCTTTAAAGTTTGGTTTTGGAACTCTAAACGCTATAATTCCTACTTTTCTTCTGTCAAATCTTAACGGCTTAGTATTGTTTTTATAGTTTTCTGCTTCTTTCCTATCACTTAAAGAAATACTTGAAATTATGCTATTAACTTTCTTCTCTAATTTTTTTGAAAGTCTTCCGTAGATCGTCAAAACAACGTTATTCTTTGAAAATATGAAACTATGAATTTTTAATAAATCATTTATATTTATTTTCATAGTAGTTTTAACAGTCTGCACTCTGCGATTTCTATCTAATAAAAACAATTTGCTTATATAGTTTTCTATAAACTCATCATAGCCTAAATTTCTTTTCGATACTTCGTTTTTTACTGCGTCTTTTTCAACATTAAATACTTTTCCAATAAGAGAAAAATTCTCTATTTGTTTTTTAATTCCAAGCAATATATCTGGAATCATACTTTTATAGGTTTCAAAATAGACATTCATTAAGGTGTTTGAGGTATCTGCATTTTGATAGAAGCCTAATTTTTCTGTGTATTTTCCATAGTTATATAAATTTTCAAGCATTGAAACAAACACATGCTCATATAGATGTGTTAGACCTATTTTATCGTTAGGATCGTATGAAAATCCTGCTTTTGCTGTTAAGCAAACTGAGATATAATCTGTTTTTTCTCTAATGTATTGAAGTTTTATTCCATTTTTGAATTTTTTTATCAAGAAATCAATAGATAAATATCTTATCCGATTTAAAATTTAAATCAATAAAATTTATATGTTATTATGAAAAGTAAAGGTGGCGTAAAGAAAATTAAAAGAAATATTAAAACTAAAAATGAAATGAGTCCGATTGGTGTAGTTAGTGTTGCTATTTTAGTTCTTGCGGTATTTATGTTATTTATATCTGTTATGAATAACAGCGAACAATATAACGTGCAAGCGCGAACAACTTATCAAAATAATATAAGTGTGTATAGCTTTAAAGTTAGTAACTTATACCCAGCGAACCTTTATGGAGAAATTGGAAATGGAGTGTTCGCAAATATAACCCAATATGACCAATATAGATTATTGATAGGTCAAGCTGGAAGTATAAATATGACGTTCGATTTTCCTCAAAATGCAGATGCACAAGTTTCTTTTAACATACTATATCTTGGAAACGACACGAGCGAAAACCTTGTTATGAATGGGCTTAATGGTACAAAGCAAATAAGCGGTCAAACAATTCCTTCAATTATGACAATAACAGTTAAGAATTATGGAAAGGAGGTTTTAAACGGGGAAATAAATGCAACAATTAGATATAGATGATGAGCGCCATTACTGCTCAATAAATGGAAAGAGATACGAGCTATACAAATATTTGGACGAGAAAGAGATAGAGCGTCTTAAAAGTGAAGGTTTATTTCCTAATGACATCTTTATGAAAACTTTTTATTTCTTCGATGGAATTATAAAAATAAAAATGAAAAAGATTGGCGAATTTAAAAACACAGAAAGGAAAGAGCCAAAATCAAAAATATATTTATGCAAAAATAAATTAGGTTATTATTTGAGCCTTGGTCATGGGTACACTGAATATCCTTATCTTCCAGGATTATTTAAGTGGGATTATTATAAATATTTAGCCGAAAAAGAGGATGAACCAGACCCCGAAAGAACATTGTTTTTTGCTTGGTGCGAAAAAGTAAGTTTATAACAAATAATTAAATTTTAAAGGCTTGTTATTTATATTATTCTTGATTATATGCTTTCAGATAAAAATATATTAGATGAAATTAAAACTGGAAGATTAAAAATAAATCCGTTTAATTATAACTATCTTACAAGCAATGGCTATGATCTATCAGTATTTGTTTCAGATGGAAGCGATTTTAAAGAAGTAGATGAGTTTATAATAAAGCCTGGAGAGTTTTATCAATTGAAAACGATCGAAGAATTAGAAATGCCAGATGATATAATAGGACTGATGTACCTTAGAAGCAGATATTCAAGAAACGGACTTGTTGGAATGTTTGCAGTTGTTGATGCTGGATATAAAGGACGACTTTTTGTAAGTGTTAAAAATCTTGGAGATAAAGAAATAGTTTTGAAGCCTAAAGAAGGCGTAATACATATTATCTTTGAAAGGCTTGAAAGTAAATCTCAAACTCCTTATGGAACAACAGAAAAAAGTCATTTTCAAAACATGAAATGACAAATCTGAACCGAAACATTTAAATATCTTAATTATATAATATTATTGAGTGGAGCGAACGTACGAGGATTAAATCTGTCGACTTTTACGCTCCACTCACTCATTTAAAATGATAGCATGATAATAGTCGCATATATTCAATTCATAATCCTATTCGCAATATCATTAATTTATATGCTTATAATATATTATATGAGCAACAAATTGTATAGTAGAGAGAAACTTCTAACTCATCAAAAAGGAATATTCAATTCATACAAGGACATGCTAAAAAACGCAGATAATCCCGAATATACGTCAGCAAAAACTAAAGAATTTTTAATGCATAGCAAGGAACTTGTTTTCGCAGAAATATTATTTTTAGCTTTAATTCCGATATATTTGGTTTTCTATTATCTTCTTTTACCATATATTTTTTCTTTTATAACAAATCCTATAAACTTTAAAGAATATTTTATATTTTTTGTGATAGCATCTGCTATTTTGCTATCTGTAATTTCTTATCTGCTACATAAAAAATTAAAAATTCAATCTTTAGGAGTTAAGTCGTAAACGAACTCTTTTTTATTTCCTCTTTGTATCTCTATGATGTTTAGATAATATTCTTTATTATCTTTCAAAAATACCTTGAACTCGTAAATATTATATCCTTTCATCCCGTTGTCTTTTCCAAGATATAATGTAGAAAGTAAGTCTTCTCCAAATTCACGCTTTGCATATTTACTAGCCATTTTTTGTATTGCAGTTATTACCATATAAATCAATTATATGAAAATTTATATGTTTTAAAAACAAATAAAACATTTAAAATCATAATTTGTTTTATTAAATGGTGGTGAAATATATGAGAGGAAGAGAACCACTTGTAACATGCGACAATTGCGGAAGAAAAATACCTAGAAATAAGGTAGTAGACTTCGAAAAAAGAATAAATTTTTCAACAGATCTGCGAACAAGCAATGATGTTAGCTTTTCTGAAACAAGAAAAGTTTATTACTGCATCAGCTGTGCAAAGCATTTAGGCATATTTGAGAAGAAGCAAATGGCAAGTAGACGTAACAAGGTGTTTAGGCAATAGAGCAAGTGATAAAATGTTTGTTTCGGATAGGATTAGGATGGATCACATAAAAAGACCGGATGAAACGTTAGATCGTGAAATAAAAGAAACTAAAATTCTACCTAAAAAATATGCAGACTTGGACAAAGATTTGGTTTATGTTATAGAAACTCCTAAATACATATATTATTATGAATGGTGGAATGGTGCTTGCAAAGACGCTTTTGAGGAAAAGTATGAATCATTCTCGAAAGAATTGGTAGAATTAAAAATGAAAAATAGAATGCGAGAAGTTGGAAAGGAATTAGGGATAAAATTATTAGAATACGAATATACTCCTCTTTCAGCCAAATACAACGCTTCATTACCTTCAAATTTTCTAGATGAGTGGTCTTTCATTGATTTGAATTTCTTTGGAATAAGTTTCGCTAAATTCTCAAAATAAACGTTTTTAAAGCCTTACTCTCTATATTAAATTATGAGATTTGATATAAACCGTTATTTGCTTAGTAAAGGATTTCCACAGGTAATAAATAAGCCATTCTTGGAAGGGAAAACTGGAACTAAAATAAGTGATAGTTATTACATGTGGGAATATAAAAACAATAAAGGCTTTACAGTAAGACTTTATTATAATTCAAAAACCAGAAACAGAAACGCAGAATTGATAATGCCTGATGGGATAAGATATGAAAGGATTAGTTTTAAAAAATTAAAAGAAATTATTGATTACGAATATAATAATTATTAATTATTGTTTTATTTATATGGAAATTATGTATATTGCATCAGCGACTATACTTGCTAGGTAAACTATAAATAAAATCTCTAGAAGTAACGATAGAAATGCTGGAAACATCGCGAATATTATAGTCAAAGCAATCATTACTACAAATAAAGAAATTGTTACGCTTAATAAAGCATTTATTTTTTTATATGAAGAAGGTAGAAGAATAATAGTAGCAAAAAAAGAGAATACCATCGTTAGTACCATAAATGCAACAAAAGGTAACCATTTATATAATATTTCGTTTTGGAAAGATAAGGATGGCAATGCGGTGGTTGTTACGCCAAATAAAAGAACTAATCCTAATATATATATAATCGATATTACCGTCGCAGATGCTTCTTTTGCATCGCGTATTTCTTCTTTTTCTTCAACGCTCTTACTCCTTTTGGATTTCACGTTATCACAATATTATTAATAAACAGATAACTATATAAACCTTTCGTTGCGCTGTTCGCAAAATAATTAAAATTATTGAGTTACGAGTTAATAGAGGATCGTATAAGTTCTCTTTCCGCTTCTATAATTATCTTTTTTAATTCTTCATCTATCTTTTCTTTTGCCTTACGTTTGTCTTTTTCTTTTTTGGCTATATCTATTAAATATCCATACATATCTTCATTATAAAGCTGGTCTTTAACAGTGTCTTCTATTTGGTCATATGCGGTTTGGCTTCTACGACCGAGCACTTCTGCCACCCCTTGATCGTGAGTATACCAATCTACTTCATCTTCTACAAGCCTTCTATATGCCAGTACCATATCATCATCTATCAATTAATTAATGAATAGAGTACATTTAAATAGTTTTTATAAAATTGCGGTTAACGCAGTAAAACAACAAACGTATTTAAATATATAACAATTATTATATTTGGTAATATTATGAGCACAAGATCTCAAATAAGGTTTATGAAAAAGGGCGGAAACAGTGTTCAGATATATAGACACTCAGACGGTTATCCTGATGCAGTAATTCCAGACTTATATGATTTCTTTCAATGGTATTATTCTGAACCTAATTCAAGGCAGGGAGATTACCCCGACTACGTTGTGGCAAGTTTCATTTATTATGAAAAGAAAAAGCTTAGCGAATATGGAAATGGAGAAGAAAAACTAGGTTATGGCATAGAAAAACTTGGCGAATTAGGTGGCGATGAAGATTATATATATGAAGTCGATTTTACAGATGCAAAAGAGCCAGATGAAGTAAAAATTAGATATTCTGATGAATTTGAAAGTTTTAGTAAAGCAAAATGGCATCCTTGGACAACTCTTGGCAAGTTTATGGCTAGAATGTCGGTAGAATAAGTAAAAAGTCTAAAATAACATTTTAAACCGAAATAAGAAGGTAAAGTTGGTGATATAATGCCGAAAGATGAAGAGGAAGATGAGGAAGATTTCGAGGAAGAGGAAGATGAGGAAGATGAAGATACAGACGACAAGGAAGAGAGCGACGAAGAGGACGACGAGTGATTAACAATCAAATCGCTTTGCGTATCTCTAATTTTAATTTTCATTTTTTTATTTTAATAGTGGTGTTATGATTGTAAAGGATTTTTCTCCCCAATTTACTTTTTATAGTGGGCAGACAATAAATTTTATAGGAGACTTTAAAGAAAATCCTCTTTCTATTT
>Ga0209012_1003079_pt1 | contig 13108 bp, 13 predicted proteins | sample RS3BMetagenome_FD_184735 | JGI IMG/M metagenome (GOLD analysis project Ga0209012, IMG submission 184735) | Ferric oxide microbial mat and aquatic microbial communities from Rainbow Spring, Yellowstone National Park, USA - RS3B (SPAdes) (version 3) ...
AACCTCATGCCCTGTGCTACTGCCTTTTCTACCCCTATGCCGCTTTGCTTAACTGCCTTTACCCCTGCATTGACAAGCCTTTCAAAATACGCATCGCTGCTCTTGTCAACAACTATTATCTCTGTAGCATTGCCAAAAAGCTCTCTTATTTTTTTTACTATTTCAAATACGCTATTCTCTTCAATAGTTGGTATTACAACACTCAATTCTGGCCTGTGCTTTTCCATACTAATGCGCCAGCAATAATAGCAGCTTACATCTGCTGATATAAATCAGAAAGGTATGCTTTTAAACCTTTTCTGCATGGTCATTTTAGAATATAAGCCAATTCAACAACAATTTCGAGGACTATAAGCAGTATAATAATTAATTCAAGTGTGTCATTTCTTCTTTCTGCAATTTTTTCATTGACTATTTCTTTTCTTGCAACTATTTTTGCAGCGTCGTTTTCTACCGATTCCTTTAGCTCATTTATTTTGAATACACTTGCAAACAAGGCATAAAGTTTTGACAAATACCATTCTCCAAGCCCGAATACTGTGTTTTCTATTCTGTTCAACGTTTCGTTCAGGTCGTCTAATAATAGGCTAAGCTTTGTGTTAAGCCTTATTGCCTTATTGCTGAAAACTGTGTGCACGAAGCCCATGCTTTCGAGCTCCTCTACCGTGCTACCAGTTGCCTTTAGCATATCTATTGTTTTGCTTTTATAAATTCTAAGCTTTAGTAGCTGCACATTTGCTATCTCTGCCATAAGCAACTCATAGTCTATGCTTTTTAGCACATCTATAAGCACCGCACCTTCCCAGCCTACAAAAAAAGCATCGTCGTTGTAATAAGATATGTTCTTAGAAATTATGCTTGCAATATAGTTGTTATCCATCTTGTTTGCATTTGGCTCGTCAACGAGCAAGCCTGCAATAAGTCTCTTGTTGCTTTTTAGTATGTTTGCCTTTGTATCATTTATAAAATAGAAATTGTACTGTTCTGTTATTTTCTCCGTGTTTATTGGTAATTGCTTTAACAGTGTATTTTCAACTTTTGCTTTTGCCTTTGCCATGATCTGCTCTACGCTTGTTGCAACGCCTTTATCGAATGCAATCTTAGCAAGCATATCTTCGTCTACATGTTCAAGTGGCATGCGCACTCTTATTGAATAGGTACCTAGCTCAAATATTGCTACTTGTACTTTTGCTTTAATCTTCTCTCCTTCTATTTCTATTTCTGAACTCTTGAGATTAAAAACCTGTGGCAGTGTAAATATTGGTAGCTCTTCAGGGGTTGGTGTATTATACTCTAGCTTCGAAAAGTCTTCTGGGTTTTTGAATAAATCCTTTACCGTGTCTGCACTGAGTGTTGTGCCTGTGTCAAAGAAGAAAAGTTTTATTACCTCTCCGTCCATACTATCCACGCTGCACGACCTAATGTTATGTGTTGTTAAAGCTATTTATGGTTATTTATTTCTACTCCTGCTCTTGCCTTTTTTATCTTTTATCCGCCTCTATGCCATTTTTGTAACTCCTTTTATTTTTGTTCTTTTTATTCTATTCGGTGTGGTCATGAAGGTAACAAAAGCAAAAGGCCGAGTTGAGGAATTTCTGCCCGAGAAGATAGTGGTAGCGGTTGTGAAGTCTGGGGGATCGCCAGCAGTAGCAAGGGAAATTGCTAGTGAAGTCGAGCAGGTATTTAAAGGCAGGGAAAGTGTTGCAAGTAGCGAAATAAGGAGCGAAGTGCTGAATAGGCTCAAGAGCAAAGATCCAAACGCGTATGCCGGTTGGCTGGAGTTTGACAAAAAGAGAGGAAAGAAATAGTAGCAAAGTAATTTGCTCAGGCTTTTGGTTTGGTTTGGTGTAGCTTTATTGTTTTATCGATGCTAGCTACGCTTCTTTCATGTTTTCATAACTGCGTATAAGAAGAGCTGTGTCCTTATTGTATTCCATTCTGCTTTTTATTTTCTCTACTATCTCGTTTTTCTGCATACCTTTGGCGCATACTAATATTGTGTTGCCTTCTGTAACTCTAGTATTTGCATAATAAACATTGAACTTTTGCTTTAACAATTTTGTATATTTTTCATAAGCAACAAACCCCATAAATGTCATTGCAAAATTTACTGCAAGTATGCCCTTGTATTTTAACGTTTTTGCTGCAAGCGATACAAACTCTGGGGTTAAAAACTGGTATGGTATTTTATCTTTGTAATATGCATCAAGAAATACAGCATTATAGCTTGCGCTTAATACGGAGCTCAGATAGTCAAAGCCATCTTCTATTATTATGTTTGTATTAGCAATGTCTTCTTTAGGCAAAAATCTTTTTGCAATCTCAGCTACCTTGCTGCTCAGCTCAACGGCATCGATTTCTGTTTTGACGCTTGTGTGGCTGAGGAGGTGAACAAGGGTGCCACCGCCAAGTCCTATAATAAGTATTTTCTCTTTTTCGACTTTGCTGACATCGTATGCAGCATAAGCTGCAGGCAAAAAGTAATCCCAGTACTGGTGCGTGAACACTTCTTTCTTTGGCAGTTTTGAATAGACTATGCTGTTAAATTTAAATATGAATGCAGTCCCATTGTCTACAACCGATAGTAAATTGCCATTGTCGTATGTTGAGTAAACTGTTTTTTGGAAAAGCAGATTGAACATACAAACCCACCTTTTCTTTCTTCCTTTTTCTTTTTTATTTTATTTTATTTGTTTTGTTTGCTTGTTTTCGTTTTGCTACTATGCTTTTTACTCCTTGCTTTGCTCTATAGTTTCGCCGGGGTCGAGTATTTGCAATATTTGGCCCTGTCCTATACTTTTCGGGAACGATTTAAACTTTATTGCTACTCCTGACTCGTCAGAGCTTATTACTTCACCCTCCCAGTTGTTGTTGCTGTTGTCTGTGTATACTGCGCGCTTACCTATTAGGCTTTTCAAATCAACATTCTGCGTAGGACTTGCAGTAATTATATCTTCTCCTATCGATGTAACTATCGCATCTATCATATAATTCACTTTTGTTTAAGCTGTGCAATATATTAGACCTTTACTTTATTATTTGTTTGTTCTGACAGGCCCTTGTTGTTCATCACCCTTTTCAATAGCTTCTATCTTTGCCAATTCATTTATCTTTGCTATTCTTTCGCCACGTATTATTCCGCATTTTATGTACTCTGAGCCGAAGGCAACTGCAAGGTGTGACATAAAAGCATCTGTTGTCTCGCCGCTTCTGTGCGAAACTACTGTTTTTATGCTTTTGCTGTGTGCAAGCTCGATTGTATCAAGTACATCGCAAAGCGTTCCTACTTGATTGACTTTTATTAGTATTGCATTTGTTGCATTAACTTTTATTCCTTCCCTGAGCCTTTCTCTGTTTGTCGCATAGAGGTCGTCTCCTACTATGAGTGCCTTGCTGCCTATTTGCTTTGTTAGTTCTGCGAAGCCCTCAAAATCGTTAGAGTCAAGAGGGTCTTCAATATATGTGAGGTTGTATTTTTTTGCAATGTTTTCCACAACACTTATGTGCTGCTCCCTGCTAATCGCCTTTTTCCTTTTACTTTCAACGCTGTCAACGAATTTGTATTTGCGCCTGTTAAAGAACTCGCTTGCAGCAAAGTCAACGCCTATTCGTGTATGTGAACTTTCCCTGCTAGCGAACTCAGAAGCTGTTTCTATCGCTTCGATATCACTTAGCTTAGTGTTCCAAGCATTCTCTATATTGAGGCCTATGGCGAGATTCTTGCTTTTTAAATATTCACCGATTGATGCGTGTATCTTTATATTGGTCTTTGCGTTTTCAATTGTGTCTTTGTCGCCTGTTACAAGTAGCACTTCCTGTATACTCATTTTGTTGTTTGAATGTACGCCACCGCCTATGACGTTGCCTACCAGACCAGGTATTTTTTTGCTTATGCCCATCTTTCTTGTATACTTTTCATAAATATACTGGTAAAGCCCAAGGTTTGATTCCAAGGCAGCAAGCTTTGCTGCGCTGACTGATATGCCTGTTGAAATGTTGCCTCCTATCTTTGAGAAGTTTGTAGTGCCGTCTATTTCATGAAGTGTATTATCTACTGCTTCTTGATCTTCTACGTCAATCCCTATAAGTTTGCTTTTGTATGTTTCAAACACCTTCAAGCCTTCCTGCGGATCATTGTTAGGAAAAGGCAGCGCCTCGTATTCGCTCCTGCTAGTTCCGCTAGGTACTGATGTTATTGAAAAGTTGCTGTGGTCATCAACAACCTTGGCTTCTATAGTCTCCTTTCCGCTAGAGTCTAATATTATTCTTAATTTAATATCCTTTATTTTCGTGAAGTCACCCTATTACATTTATTATGGTTGCTCTTTTTGTTTTATACATTTGTTGCCAAACGCTATGAGTTTTGGTATAAGCATAGTGCCTGTAAATATACCTAGAGAGCCTTTGCCATCAATTTTTTCATCTAGTGGCATATTGTCTTTCTTGATGCTGTTTTTACAATAGAATGCGACAGGTATGGGGTCTGCAGAGTGTGCTTTGAGCGTACAGGGCGTGGCGTGATCTGCTGTTACGCACATTACAACATTGTCAAGCACAGAGGCGATGTTTGCAAAGAAGCCAGAGTCTATGGCACTAAGTCTGCGTGCCTTCTCTATAGCGTCGCCATCATGCCCTGGCTCATCAGGACCTTTTATGTGCACATACATGAAATCGCACGAGCTTGCATTTCGTCTTACTACTTCTGCTATGGCTTTGTATTCCTCTACTTTGTTCTTTTCCTTTTCTTTAATTTTTAAGTTTATTTTCTTCATGCCAAGAAGCTTTGCAATACCGGTTTCAACTGGCATTTCCGTTATAAATGCAAACTTTATGCCAAACTTCTTGTTTATAGGCTCTACCTTTGGCAAGCCTATGCCGGCATCCCTTAAAAGCAAAGCGTTTGCTTCTGGCAAGCCCTTCTTTCGCCTTTCCTTATTTACCCTGCTTTCTGCAAGCTTGTCTATTATTTTGTCTATAAAATCGTTTAGCATGTGTGCGGTGAAACTTGCACTCTTCGAGTTGTCAAGCGGTTTTATCTTAGGAAGCAGAGCAGTGCTTGCTTCTTTTTTGGTTAAGGCTATTGATATGCTTCCTTTTTTTACATATGCTACATCGCCATTAGATATGTTTGCAGAGAGTTTTATGCCTTTTTTTGGATAAAACGCAACAACTCCTCTGTGGCCTACTGTCGCTTTAAATTTGAAATATATGTTGCTTGTGTTTAGCTTAATCGTGTTTATTTCTTTCTCAAGCCTTTTTGCCTCTTTTGCTGTTACATTTCTGCCTGCCCGCCTGTCGATTATGTGCCTTTTGCTGTCAATTGTTGCAAAGTTAGTTCTAAGTGCGAGTGCATTGCCGTTTATTTTTATTCCTGCGCCTAGGGATTCAAGAGGCCCTCTGCCGGTGTATTTCTTTACGTTATAGCCGAGTATGGAAAACACAGCGGCGTCAGACTCTGGAGCAATGCCCTTGCCAACACTGTACATTTCTCCAGAAAGCCCATTCTTTGCAAGCCTGTTTAGGTTTTTCATTTTTGCGTATTCAAGCGGCGTTTTTCCATTAAGAATTGGGTTGGGCCTGTCTGGCGCGCCGTCTAGTACAACAAGTAAGTATTGCATAACACGACCTTTTTGTTTTGTTTGTATTGTATGCATCTTCCATGCTCATATGCTTATGCAATGCGTGCAAAGCATTGGATTGATTTCATAAATTTTGATTCGCTTATAAGCTTGATGGCTTGATAATATTGTAAACTTTATCTTTCAATTACTATCTCGTGTGGCTCAAGCTTCTTGAACGCTACATGCTTCAAAAGCATTGTATTTGCATCGCCGATTACCACAGGCATGTTCTCCTTTACATATTTTTCTGCTACGCTGAGTAGTGGCGCACTATCTGAATACAAGGTAAACAATGGCTCGCCTTTCTTCACGTTGTCAAACAGCTTCTTGTTTAGTATTAGTGCAGCCTTATTGTTCACTGGTGCGCCAGCGAGCTTTACGGCAGTGGCTAGTGCTATATTATCAAACCCAAGCACTTTGCCGTCGTTTTTGGCGTAGATTGTAGTAGCATGATTGCCTATTTCTATATCTTCTGGCTTTACCTTAGGATCACCGCCTTGCGCCTCTATTATTTCCCTCAGCTTCTTTTCAGCCTTGCCGCTTTCAAGTATTTGCATTGCAAGCTTTTTGCCATTATGCTTGCCGCTCATCTCTAGCAATATGCCTGCTATGCTTGTTGCTTTTTCGATAAGGTCATTTGAATTCTTGCCTCTGCCCGTTATTGCCTCAAGTGCTTCCCTCGCCTCAGCAGCAGCGCCTATTGCGATGCCTACTGGCTGTGTGCCGTTTGTGAGTGCACCTTCCACATTTATTCCCAGACGTTTGCCAAGCGTGGTAAAGTCCTTCACGAGCTGCTTGCCTTCCTGCTCGTTCTTGACCTTCATAGTGTTGCCTATTGGCACATCTAGCACAAGGTCTGTGGAGCCTACTGCCTTTTTCTTTGAAAGTATCGAAGGTAGCAGGAACGGGTCTATGGAGAACTGATACTCTGCCCTTATGATTATATCGTCAGCAGGTGCAAGGTGCACCGCGCCTCCCCATACAAGGCAGCCGTTTGTCTTGTATACTACTCTTCTTATTTCTTCTATACTCAATGTTACAGGCATTAGCACCTCGGCTCTGTCTGCTGTTCCAGCAGCAGACGTTATCGCACGCGAAGAGGTCTTTGGTATTGTAAGCCCAGCTGCAGCTACAATAGGAACCACAAGAATTGATGTTTTATCTCCTGGCACGCCGCCTATTGAGTGCTTGTCAAATATTCTTTTCTTGTGCAAGCTGAGAATGCTACCTGTTCTTACCATTGCGTCTGATATGTATGCCGCTTCTTCAAGGTCTATGCCATATATGTGCAGGCTTACAACAAAAGCTGTTATCTCTTCCTTGTCAAGCTTCCTTGATACAATATCTCTTATTATTTCATAAGCACTTTCAGCGTCAAGCCTTCTACCATTTAGTCTTTCTTTTATTGCAATAAGCGACGATGGCTGTACAGCAGCGCTTACCGAAACCTCTTCTTTATCCTTTACGTCGAACTCGTCGCTAAGGTCTTTTGTAATGCCAACAAGTGCGCGTGGCATTGTCTCGCTTATATTTACTATTGCTATTGTGCTTTTGTTCTTTCTTTTCATCTCTACTCTATCTCCTGCATGTATGCCCATTGCTTCGCAGTCTTTGGCGTTGAATATGGCTACATTTGCGCCTGTTTCTATGTCGAGTCTCTTTGCTTTTAGCAGCATTCAATCACCCGGCATTATTTTGGCTTAAGGTAGCCCCAGTGCTTAAGCGCTGCGGCAAGCTCCTTATGTGTTTTGGCATAAGCATCTAAGCCTATGCCTTCTAAACTGGCTTCTATCGCTTGCCTCATTGCAGTTGCGCCCGCCTTTACCCCGTCTGGATGACCGTCTATGCCCCCGCCCGCTTGTATTGCTATCTCTTTTCCAAGCAGTTTGACGACATAGGGCACAAGGCCAGGGTGTAAACCTCCTGAAGATACTGGCAGTACTGGTTTTATGTTGCCCCATTCCTCTGTAAGCACGTCCTTGCGCTCTGTTACTTTGCCTTCTGTTATCTCTTCATCTATGTCTAGCACTTCCTTTTTTGATGCTTCCATTTTGCCTACAACAGTGCCTATGTGTATCTGATCAACGCCTACAAGCCTTGCAAGTTTTGCAACAAGCAGCATGCTCATTCCGTGCTTAGGGTTCCTTGTAAACGCGGCGTGGAATGCCCTGTGTGCATGTAGTGCAAGGTCCAGGTCGTCACATGTGTTCCTTATTGTCTGTACTGCAGCCCAGCCCGCAGTAAGTATGTCTACCATAACATACTCACCTCCTAGCTCCTTTACTAGCTTTGCGCGCCTTATCATTTCATTGGTTTCTGCTGTTATGTTTGCAAGGTAGCTCTTCTTCTCTCTGGTCACTTTCTCAGCATAGTCTCTGTACTTGAACATAAGCCTCATTCTCTTCTCAAACGTATTGAAGCTCTGGCTTGTTAAATTCTCGTCATCCTTTAGCAGGTCAACGCCGCCAAGCCAAGCCCGCTTTGCAACTTCTGCGTGCTCTGTGGTATACATGCCCACCTTCGGCTTTGGCACATGCGCAAGCAACGGTCTGCGCTCTTTCATGTGAAATATCTTGTCGAATACGCCATCGAGTCCAAACCTAGGTCCTTTGAAGTGCTTTGTGTAAGCCTTTGGAAACTCTATGTCTTCCAGCCTCAGATTTTTCAGCGCCTTCATACCAAATACATTGCCTGCAACAGAGCTTAGCAGCTGCGGTATGCTTCCCATTTCAAATAGCTCGATAGGGTATGCTATCTTTACATAATTGCCTCTAATCGAAAACGCCCTCGCACGTATGGCCCTTATATGCGGTTTCAGCGTAGTAAGTGAAGCCCATGTGCCATTGCTGCTCTCGCTTGCTACCCTTCCTATCGCTTCTTTCATGCTTATGCCCTTTGCAGGTTCTACTTTGAAAAGGCATACTAGGTTGCTATCACTCGGCTTATAGCCAAGGTCTATAAAATCCAGGTATGGGTCTTTCATAGTCATATTCTCACCTAATACAATGCAGTCAAAGCCATGGATATTTTTCTTCTATTTTGTCAAGGAGGTCATCATATGTTAACACACCAAACTCTGTTATTGTAGCGCTTATATACGTACTTGGAACAAAATCGAAGACGTTGTTGAATATGTGCACTCCCCTCGGACTGTTTTTCCAAACCTCTTCATCACTTCTCTGCTCTATTTTTTCAAGATTGCCATATATAGTGCTTGGGTCGAACTTGAGGGCATGCGATGCCACATAAACAGGTATTTCCTGCTCTCTTGCCAGCTTTGCAAACGCGTGACTGCCTATTTTGTTTACTATACCGCCATAGGATGTTATTGCGTCGCTACCAATAAGCATCAGGTCTGCATCTTTCAGAGCACTTAGTATTGCAGAGTCTACAAAGAGAGTTACAGGGATATGGGCACGGGCAAGTCTTGTAGCAGTTATTCTACCTTGCATATCCGGTCTTGTCTCTGTTGCATGCACACTGAACTTCTTTCCTTGCTTTTTAGCCTCTTCTAGTACGCTCTCAACTGTAGAAGAGTGGCAGTGCGTATATACTATTGAATTGTTGTTTATCAGCCTGCTGCCATATTTGGCAATCTGGTTAAGTGTTGAGTCTATATATGCTTTAAGCTCTTCAGGCTTGCCGTATTTATTCAAGTACTTAAGCACATTTCTCAACATGGGCTCTGTAGGTCTTGTTTGTGAAAGTATACGACTTGCCTTTTGCTTGTCTTTCGCAAGACCCCAGGCATCTATTGCAGCTTTTGCCACGTTTTCGGCGCCTTGTATTTTTAATGACTTTATATCCCTTACTATTCTTTCAAATGTATACATCGACTCAGGTAAAAAGAATATGCAACATAAAAATAAAAAGTAGTAGCAATGCCTGACGAATTGGTGCATTATTTGCCGTTTTCATTATGCTGGTTCGGCTCTAACATCTCTTCTAAATTGTTTTTGTCGAGCTTTTCAAGGGCATCTTTGGAATATCTTTCGTTTGTTTTGCAAACTTTTATGCCCTTGCTTTGAAAATGTTAGAAAGCACCGGGCCCGATTTCCTTTGTTACTATCGCACCAACATGCATGCTTGATATAAACTCAGTTATGATTCTACCTCTACCTGTCCCGCTTGCCATTTGTGGAAGTACTGAGTTTTTATAAACATCTAGTGGCTTATCTGGCTCTTGAGACTCAAACACCGCAAATTGTGGTGCACGACCAAAATGCTGTGCTATCAGTAGACCTTCTTTCTGCGGCAAAACAGGTATAATGACCCTCATAAGATCGGCTTTTGTTGTCTCCCTTTTTGTTTATAAAACGTGAACGTGAAACCACGATTTTAATCGTTGGATGAAAGCGAACTGTGTAAACAGAACCCCACCTTCATCGTCCTGTTGGGCTTGGTTGGGAACGCATAACGCGTTTGTGGCATCATACCCTGCCGTGCTTGGTATGTTCCTAGTTCATCGACACGGCTTGCGTTCCATAACAGAATGCAGAGGCCAATATCTCCTAAGGCTTGAATTCCGGCGTGTCCCGCCGTATAATACAATTTTGTTGCAAACATATATAACTTTTTGTCCGATATATCAATATCATACCTTGCTGTGCTTGGGAAGCCCACGGCCTTTAGTCGTGTGGAGGATGTCACGTTATGAACTTATTTATCTCTTTTGTTATTAATTTTTGTTATTAATATTAGTATTATACTAATTTAATTAGTAAGATATAAATACATGATTATACAAAATAACATATATGCAGATTGAGATTACGGAAAAGGAGAGAAGCTGTTTACTTGCTTTGGGCGAGATGACTGGAAGCTTTCCGCCAAGGCTTGTAGATGTTGCAAGGAAGCTCAAGGTAAAGCCGCCAACAGCACTAAATCTTGTGAGGCGGTTAGAGGCCAAAGGATTGGCAAGCGAAAAAAGAGGTCAGGTGCTTATTACAAAGGCAGGAAAGAGAGAATATAGCAACATTGTGCTCGCGCACAGGTGCCTTGAAACATTGTTCAGCAAAGCAGGAATACCTGCAGATTGCGTCTGCAGACAGGCAAGGAAGCTCGATTATCTTATAGCACCTGCATATGCAAGAAAGCTGCTTAATTATTTAGGCAATCCTAAAAACTGCCCACACGGTAAGCCCATAGTGGTTAATATAGCATAGCCTGCCTTCTCTGTCTGTATCTGTCTGTATGCCTGCTCCATCTTTGAGGTGATTAAATGTATGTGCCTTTGACCAATATTTTGCTGGGGATAAATATTAATCTATGGAATCCAACAAATGTTACCTTCATTGAAGCGCTTATCTTGTCTTTTCTTCTTGGCATAGTGCACGGTATAACGCCCGATGAGCACACATGGCCTATTATCTTTTCATACGCAGTTGGAAGCTACAGCACAAAGAAGGGCATGAAGGCCGGGCTCATATTTTCAAGCGGATTCACATTGCAGCGAGCTTTCATATCTGAGCTTGCCTATTTTGCGCTTATAGCACTGTTTACTACAAGCGCCGCATTTGGCATAACGTACATTGCAGTAGGCGCTGCAATGGCTTTTGCTGGATTTTATCTTTCAGAGCGCAGCAAATACTTGCATTGGCACTTCCTGGAAAGGGAGCTAGGCCAGTGGCTAGGCGTTCATAAGAAGAATAGCAAGCAGCAGGCTAAGGAGTTTGAGCATGAGAAGAATCCAATTACTTCAAACGACGCTGTTCCAAAGCTGCGCGAAGTGCCCCTTAAGCTTGCATTTTTGCACGGGCTCATTGCAGGCTTCGGCTTCGGTGCCTTTGCCCTTATGCTTTACACGGTAATGGTGCCTGCAATGCCAAACATGTACTTCGCATGGCTTCCGGGATTTTTATTTGGAATAGGCACAATGACTATGCAGATAATATTTGGGGCATTTTTCGGCACATTTCTTACGAAGACAAAAAGGCTTACTAGTGAAGGCATTGCCTTCGTGTCGAAGTATATAAGCAAAAATGTACTATACTACGGTGGCGTTGCTTTTATAGTTGCTGGTGTTATCATTCTTGCCTTTCCTCAACTTCTTAGGATAGGAATAAACACCGGAATAAAAATACATAATTTAGACAACCTTGACATTGGCTTCTTCCTTGTAGTGGTTGTTGTGGGAGTAATAGGAATGCTCTCTTACTGGCTTGGCATAAGAAAAGCGGTTAAGTTTGGCTACACAAGACCTATTGCTGTTTCATAGCCTGCTGCACGCTGTGTATATTTTATTAACTTATTTTTCAAAATCTTAAATAGACTTTGCACAGTGCTGTTGTGCAAAGTGCTAGTGCAGCAAGCAAAACAAGTTGCAAGTTTGTGTCTTTATGGTAGGCTTTGATAAAACGACAGGTACATACTTTTGTGAAGTATGCAAACTGCACTACACAAGCAAGGAATTGGCTGAAAAATGCCAGGTTTGGTGCAGCACACACAACAGCTGCAATCTTAGCATTGCAAGTCAGTCTGTAGAGGCGATCAACTATAGAAAGCGTGCAGGGATCGGTGTTTAGATGGGTGGAGAAATTAGAGGCAAAGCCATACTTTTCGGGCTAGCATTTCTAATGTTTGGCTTGGCAAATGCCCGTTGTGTTTATATTTTTTACAACCCAACATGACCGCACTGCGATGAGGAATTATCTTTTCTGTACAATATTAGCGGGCGTTACAACCTTACAGAACGCATAGCAGAAAGCCCACGAATTTATTCGTGGGAGAATGTCGGTTAGTATTTGACTAGGGAAAATACTTCCTTTCCTTTCAGCTTCTTCCTCCCGTGCAGGTCCAAGAGCTCCACTATCACTGCAAGCCCTATTACCTTGCCACCAAGGCTTTCTATTAATTTGCTTGCAGCACTTGCTGTGCCGCCTGTTGCTATAAGATCATCAGCTAGGAGTATGCGCTCGTTCTTTTCCACAGCGTCTCTTTGCATTTCTATTGTGGCATTGCTGTATTCCAAACTATATGTCTTTTTCACCTTATCTCCTGGGAGCTTTCCCTCTTTTCTTATCGGTATAAAGCCTTTTCCAAGCCTGTGTGCTAGAGCACTTCCTATTATAAAGCCTCTTGCTTCAATACCGGCGACAGCATCAACACTTCCTTCAAAACGCTCTGCAAATGCATCAATGCATTTACCGAAGAGCTCTCCATCATGGAAAAGTGGAATGATATCTCTAAAGATAATGCCTTTCTTCGGATAATCAGGTATGCTCCTTATTTTTTCTTTAATTCTTTTCTCAAGATCCTGATTTACCATACTTACATCTTTTGGCTTTTCCCGACGTCCGTTCGCAAGACGCCTAGGCGCAACAGTTATACAATAAAACAATAAAATTAAAAATTATGCAATAGCAATAGCAATAGCATACTTGCCTATTATAACAATAGAATAATAACAATATAATAAGAAATGATGTTGTGAGATAATTGTGCGTGAAAAATATGAAAAAGATCCTTGTGCTAAGTGATATACACTT
>Ga0209012_1003081_pt1 | contig 13097 bp, 11 predicted proteins | sample RS3BMetagenome_FD_184735 | JGI IMG/M metagenome (GOLD analysis project Ga0209012, IMG submission 184735) | Ferric oxide microbial mat and aquatic microbial communities from Rainbow Spring, Yellowstone National Park, USA - RS3B (SPAdes) (version 3) ...
TGTTGCGCAGTGGCTTGCAGGGGCAAATCCCCGGTCAAGCGCTGGTGCTGGAATGGAAAACCCATGTCCGAGAATCCGGGACATGGGGCAGGTACCTCTCTGGTGTCTGCAAAGGCCCACATCGAGTGAGAGGCCACGCTGTGTAGAGACGCACGCGGCTGTGAGACCGGGCGCTTATTTTTCTCCCTATTTCAATTGTAGGCGTTTGACTATAACTCCTACGCCACGTTGAAGCGGCTAAATTCGCTTTCCTATGAGCGACTTAGAAAATAGAGGCCTTGACAGATTTTCCCGACGGGTGCGGAGCGGGTTTTTGCTTTGCTCGAAGACTACACACCTCAGCATCGAGATGCGGGCAACCCAGAACGGGTTGCCGCTCGCGGGACCGCGGAGCAACCGGGCGAAGTTCTTCAAGACCGAGATGGAGTCGAGGCCCGATGCCAGGCCTGGCAGGTGGAAGATGCGTACCGCTTGCCGTGCATGCGGATGCGTGGCAGAACGGGACAGCATCGGGGCAGAATGGGGCACCAAAAAACTATTATTTTCAGATACTTACACTTATGACATACGCGAAATAGCACCTCGGATGGCTGCTGGATTGCAAACGTCTGGTGTAAGCCTCTCTATCTTGACGACGCAGCTGATATGGGCCGATCCACGGAGTTCACTGCTTTGAAATCGGAGAAATAAATCCAATGAGGAAGTTCACGTTCGCTACGATGTCTGTCCTGGGAGTTCTCACTGTGTCTTCAGCGGCCATGGCCCACGCTGACACTACTACTGTTTTGGCTACCGACTCCATATATGCCGTCGGGAACCAATCTGGCAATGCACCATCTTATGGGGGCACCGCACCTACTGGAATCTCGGTGCTGTCGGGAACCTCTTACTTCACTTTTTCCGCCACCGGGAGCGTCACTGTGAATGGTGGGGGAAATTACAATAACGCCGACGGCATTGGATCGGCCTCGCCGGAGGATAACTTTGGTACCAGCAGCCTGTCCGGAATCAATTCTCCCACTGCCGGTTATATTGCCGCGGTGTTTCTTGCGGCAGGTGGTCCGTCGGGCAGCGCTCCAACCGCATTGGACTTCACTGGCGCAGGGGGCACGAGTTTCAGCACCCTGTCACCGCTGATTGACCAGGTATTCTTCGTCGGCGATGGCTTGACTGGGAATGGGACTGGCTCCAGCCAACAGTTTTATGTTCCTACGGGCGCGACCGAGCTTTACCTTGGTCTGGCAGATACTTGCGGATACTACGGGGGACCAAGTTGCCTGGGGGACAACAGTGGCAGCTTCACTGTCAACTACGACCAGGCTGGCGGCACGGTACCTCCGCCCCCGACCGTTCCTGAGCCGTCGAGCCTCTTCTTACTTGGCACTGGAGCTCTGGGGGCGTGCGGCGTCATTCGACGCCGGTTCGCCAACTGCTAGAGAGGCCATTCGCACGGGCGCACCAGCGATACTTCGCTGGTGCGCCGGCGCGTGCTATTTCTAAGAACCTGTTTAAAGGCTCATAAACCGAAGGTGTGCGGCAGGCAGGAGGGCAAAAGCAAAGACGAAGTGCGGGGGGTTCTCCACTACGCCGCGCGATGAGACTGCGCGGCTCCGGTCGAAATGACGACCTCTGTTCAATTTGCCAGAGCTTTTTTTACCGATTCAAAGGTGAAATCATCAAGACCGACAAACAGCGATACACTCGCTGCACCCCGCGGGCCAAATCTGGGGTTGGATGTTTGCGGTGATCGTCGCCGGGAAGGATCATTTACGAGGCTGGAAAGAGATTGCGGAGTATCTGGCGCGTGACGAACGTACGGTCAAGCGCTGGGAGAAGCAGCGTGGCCTGCCGGTGCGTCGCATCCCGGGAAGCGGTCGCGCCAACGTATACATTCTGGTGCCGGAGCTGGAGACCTGGCTTGCCGCTGTAGCGGATTCGTTGCCTGCGGCGGAGGAATCCGTCGACGGTCCCGTCGAGGCGGATGAGCAGCTGGTCGAGACCGTTCTGGAGGAGAAGCCAGAGCCTTTGCATGCCCCTCCGAAGGGGCTACTGCGCCGCTGGCCGGTGATACTGGCAACGGTTGCCGGGGCTGCTGGGATTGCGGTTGCGTCTTTTGCGCTGCTCGGCTCGTTTTTTGCCCGCCATCCTCAGATGAAGCCGCTGTCCGATTCGGCTTCGAGGTCGACGGTCTACAGCTCGCCGAAGGGCGGAGTCGACGAGCTTTATCTGCAGGGGTTGTATTTCTATGAGCAGCGAACGCCGGCATCGCTCGAACATGCTCATCAGGCGTTCGAGCAGGTGATTGCGAGCGATCCGAAGTATGCGCCTGCTTACGCGGGGCTTGCGAACACCTATCTGCTGTTGCGCGAGTTCTCTACGATGCCGCCGGAGGAGGCGTACGCGAAGGCTACGGTTGCTGCGAAGCGGGCGATCGCGCTCGATCCCAATTTTGCCGACGCTCATACGGCGCTCGGCTTTATCGATTTTTTTTCGGCCTGGAATGCGGCGGCGGCGACGAAGGAGTTCGAGACCGCGCTGCGACTTGATCCTAGCTGCGCGGTCGCTCATCACTGGTATGGCTCGATGCTCACGCACGAGGGGCGTTACGCGGAGGCGCTGGTGCAGTTGAACGAGGCGCAGCGTTTGCAGCCTACTTCGTCTGCGATACTTGCCAGCAAGGCGTATGCGCTTGGACTGGGCGGCCACCGCAACGAGGCGACAGACATGCTCCAGTCGATGTTGACGGCCGATCCGAATGCGGTGCCCGCGCATCGTATTCTCGCGACGCTGAGCCTGGTCGAGCCTCGGGACATTCCGCGTTTTCTGTACGAGAGCCGACGACTCGCGGAGGTCCGCAACGACCCGGAGAGCCTCAGCACCTTTGAAGCGGGCGCGGATGCATTTCGGAGCGGGGGAGAGACGGCGATGTGGTCGGCGATTCTTGACAAGGAGAGGCAATTTCATCCTTCGCGGGAACACCCGATCTTCCTCATGATCGAGGCGGAGGCTGCCCTTGGCCAGAACGATCAGGCGTTGGAGGATCTGAACACGCTTGCCGATCAACGGGCGCACTCCATGATCGGCGTTGTGCTGGATCCGACGTTTACAACTCTTCGGGAGGGACCGCGGTTTGAGCGGATCCTGGCCAAGGTGGGTCTTACCTTGCCGAGGCGGTAGCTCGATGATGGACGAAGTTCCAAGCGGTGGGTGCGATGGAGGACAGACGCTTCTATAGGCAGTGTTGAACCGGGATATACTCGAAGGGTGAGGCGGCTGCTGCAGTTCGGGGTTTTGTTGTTGAGCGTAGCGGCGGTGCTTACGCCTGTGATGGAGTGGTTTGATCGGTGGGATCCGCCTGGATCATTCATGACCGACACGGAGTTGTCGGTCTTTGCGCTGATTCTTGTTCTTTGCCTGATTCTGCTGGTCAGCAGGCTCCTTGCTGCGCTGCTGCGAGTTCCGATGGTGGCGACTCTTCGACCCTGGCAACGCGAAGGTGTGGGCCGGGAAGGTGGAATCGGCTACAGCTGGATCGTAGTGCCGCATAGTTCTCCTCCGCTCCGAATCTGATCTTCCGTTTGGTGCATCCTTCTGCTGCGTTGCCTGCGGGCTTGCGCGCGGAACGTCCTGGCACGTCCTTTCAGGCGCTGGCTTGCATTGCAAACGGAGATTATCTTGTCCCTTCTCAAATCCTTCCGGCTAGGTATGTTTTTCTGCTGCTCTCTTCTTCCCGCATCTCCCGTGCATGCGCAGTTGAGCCACGCCGGAGCGGTGGCCGGTGTAGCGACGACGGCGGACGGCGCTGTGGTCGCAGGGGCGAAGATTACGTTGACGACGGTGGATGGTGCGGCTCGCACAGCATCCACCTCCGCCGACGGGACATTTTCGATCGTGGGCCTTCCAAGCGAGACCTATTCACTGAGCGCGAGCTCACCGGGATTTGCCATCTATACGCAGTCTTCGGTCCCGGTTGCAGTTGGCCGCACGCTGCATCTGCGAATCACGTTCGTGGTCGCTGGATCGCAGCAGACGGTCAACGTGACCGCGGGACAGACCGCCTTCGATCCGTCGCAGACATCCTCGGTCATCAATATCGACCGGGACCGGGTGGAGGAGCTTCCTATCCCCAATCGCAACTACCTGACGTTCGTGCTGCTGGCGCCGCAGGTTGCGCCGGCAAACCCAGCGTTGACGCAGCAGAGCGGAACACAGGGCGGCAGCTTCAGCTTCGGCGGTCTTCGGCCCGGGAGCAATGCCGTGTATCTCGACGGCGTGGACGACGACGATGAGTACAGCGGAGGCAGCCGCACGGAGCTTTCGCCCGAGGCGATCAGCGATTTTCAGATTGTGAATCATGGCTTCGCGGCGGAGTCAGGGGGAGGCGCAGGCGGGTCGATTGATGTGCAGACACGCAGGGGAGCGAATCGGCGGCATGGAGATGCGTTTGTATTTGTGCAGAATGCGGCGCTGAACGCAATTCAACCGCTCGAGCTGCCTCCGCAAAAGCCCGATGAGAGCCGCTTCCGTGCAGGTCTTTCGCAGGGTGGTGCGCTGCAGCGGGACAAGACGTTCTACTACGTTGCGGCCGAGCAGGAGCTTGCCTGGGGCGAGGATGCGAACGATCTTCCGGCTGCCACGGTGGTTCGGATCAACAAGGCGCTCGGGCGGCTTGGACCGTTGCGGGAGTTGAGCTTGCAGACTGGATTCATTCCGACGTCGAACCAGCAGACCGAGATCTCCGGCCGGATCGATCGCACGCTCACGGCGACCGAGGCGGTGATGCTTCGCTATGCATTTTCGAACACGCGCGATGTCAACGACGCATTCTTTACGGACGATCTTTCGGATCGGAGCGCGCGCGGGTCCAGCTTCTTCGACGACAACAGCTTGAATGGGACGCTTAGCTCGACGCTTCGGCCCGACGTGCTGAGCCGGCTGAGCTTCGAGATTGCGCAGCGGCGGGGGGTCGACCGTACGGAGAGCACGACTGCGCCGGGAGTTCTGATTGCGGGGACGGCGCTGTTCGGGACGCCGTACTCGGGGAATGGGCGGCGCTTTGAGACACACCTGGAGTTCAACGACGGGCTGTCGGTTCAGAAGCACCGGCATCTGTTTCAGGGGGGCTTCAACTTCGATCACGTCGGGCTGCGGGCGCGAATCTTCGATGGATCGCAGGGCTTCTATGTGTTTCCGACGGTGAGTGCGCTGGAGAGCGGCGATGCGGATTTCTTCACGCAGTTCTTCGGAAATGCGAACGCGAACCTCGGCGAGCTTCGCATGGCGGCGTATGCACAGGATCACTGGACGCCCTCCGCAAAGCTTGCCGTCGACTATGGGGCTCGTTACGAGGTGAACCGCCTGCCTTCGCCGATTCCGCAGGACAGCGTCAACTTCAGCCCGCGATTTGGGGTGGCGTGGACGGCGCGTCCTTCGCTGGTGGTGCGCAGTGGATTTGGCATCTTCTACGATCGCTTCCTGCTCTCGACCATCGATCGCCTGCTGCGGCAGAACGGGATAAACGGCTTTACGCAGGTGGTGGAGGACACGGCGGCAGCGGACCTTTATCGGAGTGGAACAGCGGCGTCGCAGCCGTTGGCGGGGGTTGCGCCGAGCATCTGGCGAGCGCAGGCGGGTCTGCGAAATCCGTACAGCGAGGTCGCATCGCTGAGTCTGGAACAGGCGCTTCCGCTACAGGCAACGCTGAAGGGCGAGTACCAGTATGTGCATGGCGTGAAGCTCGGTCGCACGACGAACGTCAATCTCGCGTTGCCAGTTATCTTGACCACGGAGAACGCGCCGGCGCTTGGAATTACCGCGCCGACGGCGCAGCAGCTTGGCAGGCCGGTCTTCACGCCGCAACGAAATAATCCCGCGTACGATGCGGTCAACCAGTTTGCCACTGCGGCAAACTCTACCTACAACGGCGTGACGGTTTCGCTGAACCGGCAATTCACGGATGACTTTCAGGTGCTGGCGGGATACACGTTTTCGAAGACGCTGGATGATGCGTCGTATGACACGGAGCAACCGCAGAATCCGTATGCGTTGCGCGGCGAGCGTGCGTTGTCGCTTGAGGACCAGCGGCATCGATTTACGTTGAACGGCTTGTACCTGATCGGGCCGGACCTCGGCGATCCTCAGGATGCCGCGGCAAATGCGAATCCCGGCCCGCTGATGCGTCTTCTCGATGGCCTCGAGTTTGCTCCGATTCTGAGTGTCACCAGCGGATTCCACGCGAATCCTGTGGTGGGAGTGGACAGCAACCGGGAGCATATCTACCCGTTCGCCGCGCGGCCTGCCGGGTACGCGCGCAACTCGCTGTCGACTGCGCCGCAGGTGAATTTTGACTTTCGCGTTTTGAAGATGGTCCCGTTGGGTCCTGGACATCTGGATGTGGTCGCCGAGTCGTTCAACCTGCTCAACCATACGAACGTCTCGCTTTTGAACACAGTGTTCGGGTCGGATGGTGGGGCATCGAGCGGTTTTGGGAGACCGATTGATGCCTCGACTGCGCGCCGCATCCAGTTCTCGCTTGACTTCGAATACTGAGGAGCAGTCGGGAGACGGAGGACGGTTGCTTTGCGATGGTCCTCCCAGAGGTGGAGCTTCGGGTTGGTTCTGGCGACGAATACAGTGTCTCCGTCCGCGGGTAGGCTTGCGGACTGATCCCGGAGATCTGCGTGTATGACCGTGGTAGCTAAGCGGCTGCGCCAAACCGTATTGTGAACACTGTGGGGTTTGGGTCGATCACCGCGGTGACCACGCCTGGGCGCGAGATCCAACTGAGCACAAAATTGTCGTTCTGAGCTGGAGAGCCTTGGAAGACAGGCTTCCGGAACCATGCCAGATACGGGCGGTGGAAAACAGGGTCGTGCGTTTTGCGAGGAGGTGGGAGAATCGGAGAAGACCCTCAAGGAGTGCTGCTTCCATGTCCAATATGCCTGACGACCTTCGTATTCACTATCACGATGAGATTCCGCGTGGAGCGCGCATCAAGGTCATCGGTGTAGGCGGAGGCGGCAATAATGCTGTGAATCGCATGATCGCGGCCAATGTGGTGGGAGTGGAGTTCATTGCGGCGAACACGGATGTGCAGGCGCTGCAGGGGTCGAACGCGCCGGTGAAGCTGCAGCTCGGGGTGAAGCTGACGAGTGGGCTGGGGGCGGGCGCGAATCCAGATGTGGGCCGGCGCGCGGCGCTTGAGGATTCGGACAAGATTATCGAGGCGCTCGAAGGCGCGGACATGGTGTTTGTGACGGCGGGCCTTGGGGGTGGTACGGGTACGGGAGCCGCGCCGGTGATTGCGAGCCTGGCAAGTGAGATGGGCGCGCTGACGGTTGCGGTGGTGACGCGGCCGTTCGCGTTCGAGGGCAAGCGGCGAATGCAGCAGGCGGAGCGCGGCATGCAGGAGCTGCTGGACTCGGTGGACACGGTGATCGTGATTCCGAACGAGAAGCTGCTGGCAGTGGCGAAGGACGCCGGGTTCTTCGAGAGTTTTCGGATCGCCGACGATGTGCTGCGGCAGGGCGTGCAGGGGATCTCGGACATTATTACGATTCCTGGCGTGATCAATCGCGACTTCGCCGATGTGAAGACGACGATGGCTGGGATGGGCTATGCGGTGATGGGCACAGGAGTGCGGTCTGGCGCGAATCGCGCGGTGGATGCAGCGATGGCGGCGATGGCTTCGCCTCTGCTGGAGGCCGGAGCGATCGATGGGGCGCGCGGGATTCTGATCAACATTACCGGCTCGAGCAGTCTGAAGCTGAGCGAGGTAAATGAAGCGTCGAGCATCATTCAGAACGCGGCGCATGAGGATGCCAACATCATCTTCGGGGCGGTGCTGGACGAGACGATGGGCGATGAGGTCAAGATCACGGTAATCGCGACCGGGTTCAGACAGCAGGAGATGCCCCAGCGGCGCGAGCGGATGCTGGCGGAGGCGACGCTGCCGACGATGCGCTATGACGTGCCGATTCAGCCTCGAGTGATAACCCCGCGGCAGCCGGAGTCGCGGTTCGCGAGCGACAAGGAAGCGGTGGAGAGCAGAGTTCAGGATGCTTCACCGGCGCCGACGCACGAGCCCGAGGACGAGATTTCGGTGGCTCCGGCGAGTGGTCCGCCTGAGTTGATGCCGGTGCCTGCATCGGTGTTTGATGATGATTTTTTCCGGGCAGCCTCTGCCCGGGCGGAACGGGCGCACGGGGTGGAGGTGCGTGGCGGCGGTGTCGCAGAGAGGATGAGGGAGCAGAACCAGTTTTCGGCACCGGCGCGCGTCCACCAGGAGTCGCTGCGAAACGAGGCGGAGGCCGCGCCAGTCGCGGAGACCGGAGGCCGGCCCAGTCCGTTCGGAGGAGCCGAAGTCGCTTCAGCAGATCATACGGAGCCGGATGAACTGGATATTCCGGCGTTTCTGCGACGCGGTAATTGACCTTCGAGATTCGAGAGATTGCTTTGGCGATGTCCAACCGGAGATTGTAGTGGCGGTCCCACGAAAGTGGCAGAGGGCGACGGGTTGGATGGTGTTAAATGAGTGCATGAGGGATTGCATGGCGATCGATCTGCTGAGCGTTCTCTTAGATTGTCTTTAGCTGGATGGCAATTCGATTGCATGGAATTGCAGAGACGGGAAACAGGAGGGGCGCCGGTGACCAAGCTGATCAAATTCTGTGGCGCGATCCTCTTCGGCCTTGTGGTTTTGTGCGCTGGGGCGGAGGGGGGCGCGAGCGTTACGGCCAAGACGAAGCAACACTCGTCCGGGACGACGCGAGTAGCGACTAAGGTCAAGGCGCATCGGACGACACGCAAGGTGGCGGGCGCCAAGGTTGCGGTGCACAGGCGTGGGCATGGGGCGCGGCCGACGCTTGCAGTCAGACGGACCAGGCATCGATATCAGGAACGATTTACGGCGAGTTCTTACGCAGATAATTTGACGCTGGGCGACGTGACCGACGGGGAAGATCCGATAGTTCGCGCGGCGGCGATCGAGGCTCTTGGCAACATGAACGGGACCGCAATCGCCATCGACCCTGCGACGGGCAGAATTCTGGCGATGGTGAATCAGAAGCTGGCGTTGTCGAATGGGGCGGAGCCGTGTTCGACGATCAAGCTGACGGTTGCACTGTCCGCGCTCGAGGAAGGCATCGTCAATCGGGATACGCCCGTGAACCTCGGCGGGAGGTACCACCTGACGATGACGGAGGCGCTGGCCCATTCCAACAATCTCTACTTCGAAACGCTCGGCAGGAGATTGGGATTCGAGCGGGTGAAGCACTACGCAAACGAGTTTGGCCTGGGTGAGTTGGCGGGATACCACATTCAAGGGGAGAAGTTGGGCACATATCCTGATGAGGTTCTACCGGCTGCGCAGGGCGGGGTAGGGCGGATGTGCTCGTTTGGCGAGAGCGTATCGATGACGCCGCTGCAACTGGGAGCTCTGGTGTCGGCAATTGCAAACGGGGGCACGCTTTATTATTTGCAGCATCCCGAAAGCGCGGCGGATGTGGCGGCGTTCGAGCCAAAGGTAAAGCGCACGTTGAACATCGCACCGTTGATTCCCGAGATACAGACCGGGATGGAGGGTGCGGTGCAGTATGGAACGGCGCGTTCGCTGCGGACGAACTTCAGTCAGTTTCCCGTGATGGGCAAAACCGGGACGTGCTCGAACAACGGAACTCGCTTCGGCTGGTTTGGATCGTTTGCGGACACGCCGAACGGCCGGATCGTCACGGTGATTTTTCTGGAAGGAGGCCGGCCGACGTTCGGCCCGAAGGCGGCCGAGTTGACCGGGGAGTTCTACCGGGCGCTTTGGGACAAGAGCTATTTTCTTCCGAAACCGGTGGTGGCAAGCAACAAGACCCTCGGCGCCTCTGAGTAGAATTGCGAGAGATGGGCGCGACGGATCGTAATCAGACATTCGAAGGCTCGAAGGAATGCTCGTGGCTCTCACCGAGAGAGCGACGGAGACATCTTCCTTTCCCCTGTAGAAAATAATTCACTCCGCTTAACATGAGCATCTGATTCAATATGGCCCGCCTTGCGGCGAGTTGTGCGCCATCATGATGATGGACGTGTAGTTGGCTGCGGTTAGAGCAGAACAAGGTGCCGCGATAAGGTACAGCGGTCTGTGTGGCTGGCTTTGCGCGCAGCGGGATCAGGCATACACGCAGTTATCGTGCGGAATAGCGAAAAAGGAAAGCGATGAAGATTGTGAACGCGGAAGAGATGGGTGAGGTAGACCAGCGCACGGCGATGGAATACGGAGTTACGCTTGCGTCGTTGATGGAAGGCGCGGGCCGTACCGTGGCGCAGTTTTGCCTCCGGCGATACGCGATGGCGCGTAGGGTAGTGGTGCTATGCGGGCGCGGCAACAATGGCGGGGACGGCCTGGTGGCTGCTCGGGTGCTGGCGCAGGCGGGCAAAGAGGTAAGGGTCATCCTGCTGGGGCGAATGGAAGAGCTGAAGGGCGAGGCCGCGACTGCGCTGCGAGAGTTGCGTGAGTTCGGCGGAGGAGTGGAGGTCGACGAAGTTGAGGATGAGAAGGCGTTGAACGGGCGGATGCGGGAGTTTGAAGACGCTGAACTGCTGATCGACGCGGTAGTCGGGACCGGGTTCAAACCGCCGCTGCGTGGATTGGCGGTGACGCTTCGGGAGGTTGTGGAGGGACTGAGTGCGCCCGTGGTGGCGATCGATCTGCCATCGGGATGGGATGCCGATTCGATGGAGCAGAACGCGGCGGGGCCGTTCCGCGCGGACGCGGTGGTGACGTTCACCGCGCCGAAGCCGGCACATGTCTTTGGGCACTTGACGAGGAATGAGAGAACCGGAGGGACCTTTGGACCGGTGGTGGTCGGACAGATCGGATCTCCAGCGGAGGCGGTCTGTTCGGCGAGTGGGCTGAGATGGACGGGAAGCTCGAAGGCGCTGGCGGAGAAGCCGCGCGATGTGAACTCGAATAAGGGAAAATTTGGGCACGTGCTGGTGATCGGAGGAAGCGCCGGCAAGGCAGGAGCGCCGGCGATGGCGTCGCTTGCGTGTCTGCGGGCAGGAGCGGGGCTCGTCACGGCGGCTACTCCGAAGGGGATTGTGAATACGGTGGCTGCGATTGCGCCGGAGTTGATGGTTGCGGCGCTTGCAGAGGGGAGCAAGGGCGAGGTGTCGTTCAAGAATCTGGACGGGGCGAAGCTCGATGCGCTACTGAAGAAGATCAGCGTGGTCGCGCTGGGGCCGGGCTTGTCGACCGAGGGAGATGCGCCTGAGTTTGCGCGCCATGTGGTGGAGAAGACGACATTGCCGGTGGTGATCGACGCGGATGCATTGAATGCATTCGAAGGCAAGGCGAGACTGTTGAACGGAGCCGGGAGAGTTATGGTGTTGACGCCGCATCCGGGAGAGATGGCACGGCTTGCGGGGTTGACGATCAAGGAGGTCGAGGCCGACCGCCTGGGATTGGCTCGACGGTTTGCAAAGAAGCACAAGGTCACGCTGGTGCTGAAGGGATGGCGGACGCTGGTAGCGCATCCGGACGGTTCGGTAGCGGTGAATACGAGCGGCAATCCGGCGTTGGCCAAGGGCGGAAGCGGAGATATTCTGACGGGGATCGTGGCGGCGATGCTGGCGCAGTTCCCGGGCCATGTGGCGAAGGCCGTTGAGACAGCGGTGTACCTGCATGGACTGGCGGCAGACTTTGCGGCTCATGCGATGGATGAGCACACCGTACTTGCAACCGATACGGTCACACATTTGTCGAATGCTTTCCGGTACCGGGTGACGGATGCGGATGGGTTGGTCTGGATCTGCGGGTTGCGGGGCTAGCGTCTTTTAGAAGCACCCACTCCATGTGAGCCTCTACAATCATCCAGAATGCCAAACCTCTTCTCATGCCTGCGGAGCTTGTCAAAGCTCACCAGCGGCTCGATCGTGCCGTCGAGCGGTGCTATCGTGCTGAGCCCTTTGCCTCCGACCGTGAGCGAGTCGAATTTTTCTTCAGGCTTTATGAACAGCTCACCGCACCTCTGCTTCGGCCCGAACGCCGCCGCACTCCACGTCGCGCTCTGTCCGGCCGCGCCTGAGAAGCTGTGTGAATGGGAGGCTTGCAACGCGGATTGATGGTGATGACGGATTTGCGGCGAAAATACGAGAGGGTGTGATGAAGGACGGAGAGATGCGGGAGAAGAAGCGGTTTAAGACGCGGAGCGAAGCGGGGACGCTGGCGATGGGGGAGCGGGTCGCGGAGATGTTGCTGCCGGCGCCGAAGCTGTATATTTTGCGTGGCGATCTGGGTGCGGGGAAGACCACGCTGGTGAAGGGAATCGCCGCGGCGCTGGGTGCGGCCGATGCTGAGGAGGTGACGAGCCCTACGTTCACGCTGGTGCACGAGTATCGGGGACCGAAGGTGCGGCTGTTTCATCTGGATCTATATCGGCTGGAGACTGAGCAGGCGTTGTTGACGCTGGGGCTTGAGGAGATCGCGGAGGAACCGGACGGGCTGGTGCTGGTGGAGTGGGGGGAGAAGTTTCCGAGTGTGGTGGAGCGGGCGGACGGGGAGATTGTGATCGAACATGCGGGCGGAGATGAGCGGATGTTCTATGTTCGGGTGAAGGTCCAGCCGTAACAGAACTGAGCGCTGTTGAGATTTCCATTTTGCTGAGAATTTCGCGGCTGACCGGGCTGATATGTGATCCAATGATGGGGCTCCTGGGGGTCGCGTATGCTGCTCAGAAAAGCAGTCCTGGTCTTGTATTGTGCTTTGAGCGTTAGTCTTGCCTGCGGCCCTGGCTTCGGTCAAACCGAAGTTCCAGCGGCAAGCGCTCAGTCTGCTGTCGAGAACGCGGAACAGGCGAGCGCCGCGTGGATGAAGTTGATGGATGCAGGCCAGTATGCGGAGTGCTGGAAGACGGCGGCTGCGGCGATTCAGTCCGCGATCACTGAGGAAAAGTGGACGGCTGCGATGAAGGGCGTGCGCGAACCACTGGGCAAGGTGATCACTCGCTCGGTGCAGAGCGCAACTCACACCGCGACGCTTCCCGGTGTGCCAGATGGCGATTACGTTGTGATTGTTTATAAGACGAGGTTTGAGCATAAGCAATCGGCACAGG
>Ga0209012_1003082_pt1 | contig 13089 bp, 29 predicted proteins | sample RS3BMetagenome_FD_184735 | JGI IMG/M metagenome (GOLD analysis project Ga0209012, IMG submission 184735) | Ferric oxide microbial mat and aquatic microbial communities from Rainbow Spring, Yellowstone National Park, USA - RS3B (SPAdes) (version 3) ...
CAGCCGTGGATGAAATTGAAGAACTATATCCACAGGATTTCCAATATATACTTCCGGTTCTTATGAACTACTATGCTCGCCTTAAGCTTGGCGGGGATATGTTTTTCAGTGTTTATTTCTGGACAAGCGATAAAAATGCATACCTATACCATTCAAATACGTCTTGGAGGGACTTTTCATATTACAAGAAATTCAGGCTCGACGTTGAAATAGAAAAGCAGGAAAAAGAGGACAGGAGCAAAAACATAATGCCAGAACTATTAAAATCGCATGTTGTTTTTGAATCACTTGATTTCTTGGAGGAATTCGATAGCTTCCTTGACTTTGTATATAAAATTTTTGATATATTATACCAGAGGCACAATGAACTCAATGAAATACTCAAGGCAAAAACAAAATAAAACTTTTTAAACTTTTTTTATTTTTAATGTAAGGAGGGAAAAATATGTATATAGACAACAAAAAAGTAGTGTTAGACATTCACTATGATCACATATTTGAAATGCGAGACGATCTGCCAATAAAAGCGGAATTAGATAGGAAAGTCTATGATAGGCTAGTCAAAGAATATGGAGAATACCCAATTAATTGGCAGATCACAGACGCCGATCCAAAGCTTAACTATATAAGAATAACGTATTATTTGGGTGGGAGAACTAAATTAGGTGAAATCCTAACGGCAAATAGGCTTATAACCTATGAGGAGTATATAAAATACGGCATAGAAGGAGGTGATAAAAATGCCAAAAATAAAAGCAAAAAAGATAAAGCAAGAAAGTGATAATGCAGATTTATCAGAGACATACGACCTGATTATACGTGCTTTGACAGGGAAATACAAAAATGCTGACCCCAACCAGTTATACTACGAACTGGACGATGATATCGTTGATATACTAAATGCAATGGATGACACAGAAATAGTAAATTTATCTGAATATGCATACAATAGGGAATTCAAAGAAGACATAGATTCGTATGTTGATACATTGCTAAACAATGTTGAATTTGCTGTTGATGATATTGCCCTTTTAATCGAAGATCTACCATCACCTTTAACAATGGCTTTCAACTACGGATATTCCATATTATATTCTACAATAAAATACAGGGTAATAAAAAACATAAATCCAGAATTCCTAAAAATAAACATATCAAAAACTCAATCAAGAAACGGAAATATATCATAAAATAGGGGTCAAAAAACAAGTATATAAATTTATTGGAAAGGAGGCATAAAATATATATACAACCAAGTTATAGGGTTATATACCAAAAATATGGAGGTATGAAAAAATGGTAGGAGAACACAAGTTTGGGACGCAAAACTTGCAAGAAGGGATTTCATTTATTGGCAGAATAATCAGTGCGAACTGGCAACAGAGCAAGGATTTCGGGTCTGGTTCGAGGGAAACACTTGTGATAGGGATACAGCCAGTCTCATACGAAGGAGCAATAAGATACATATATATCCCCTACAGCGACAGGATTAATTCGAAGTGGGGGAAATTCAACGAAATGCTTGAGCAGTCTGGACTTAAATTCGATCCAAATACTTTCACTGAAATCGATTTGGTCGGGAAACTCTTTGAATTCAGGAGCTTTGATCTAAAATTCGGAAGTGGCGAGAATGCAATCGAGGTGACAGGTATGCTGTTGCCTGTGAGATATGTTGGCGATGATATAAGCGAGGAAAAAGAAGTCCCGGGGAAAGCTCCGGGAGAGTCACAACCAGTGCAAAAACCAATAGAACAGACACAAACACCTGCTAGGGAAATACCAAAACCACAGACTGAACAACCTAAAGAACAAGAACAGCAGTCTGGCGAGATTACCCAAGAAGACCTAATATTCGAGTACATAAAGCTCAAGCAAAAGACAACATTCAAAGAACTCATGGAAAAATTCAAGATGGACAAGGATCATTTGATACCGCTGATCTTCGATCTTTCGGAGAAGGGGAAGATATCGTTAGACGGGCCAGTAATAAGGCTTGTCTAATTGTATATCTTTCCCTAGCTTTTTTTGTGAGGTGGTTTGCTATGGCAAAGAATAAAGACAAGTATAAATACCTTTTGGATTTGGCTGATTCATACCTTGATGAAATGAAGCAACTTCAAGAATTGCAATATAAATCTTGGAGTGAACTAAGGCAGGAAAGAATTGAAACTCTTAACAGAAAAATCGAAGAAATCCTTGCAGACTACGAAAGGCTACATATGCAGGACAGAGAAAGGAATAGGTGGTAATTATGCCAGTATGTCCTTATTGCAAAAAAGAACTAAAATCTTTGAGAGCAATTGAAAGACTATATTTATATCACAGGGCATATGTTAAAAACAATGAACTTATTATATTTCCGAGTGATACTGAAGAGGCAGAACCAGATGAAATAGTTGCTTTTGCATGCCCTTACTGCGACCACATTATTGCAACAACAAAAGAAGAGGCATTAGATTTCATGCTGGACAGAAAATTGCCAAAAGACCTAGTCCCTGTCGAAAAAAAGGGAGACAAAATATTCTATGAATAAACAAGGGGGTAATAAAATGTTTGAAGAAGAAATTTCCAAAGAAGATAAAAAATATTTCAGAAACTTGGAGAAAAAATTCTGGAAAAAATATAACCAATTATCAGATTGGATGAAAGAAAACTTTGATGCATATGTTCTTGAAAATGCAGGGAATTGGCTAGAGGTAAGCGGGTTTGCTGACAAGGATGAAAAAGACAAAAATAATTTCGTAGACTTCGTAGAAATGTTTGCATTGGTAGAAATAAAGCCAGATGATGACTTAGGTGACCCGGGCTTTGTCAACTTTATAATTAAACAGGCAGAAAAATACGTAAAATACAAAAAAGAGAGGAGTGATAAATAATGTCCTGGAGTTCATTAGTTATAGGATATTTTTCATTCAAAAAAGATAAAACTTATGGCGAAGTCAAAGATGCAATAAAAGAAATATGTAAAAACTTAGAAGTGAGTGTGCCTACAAGAATAATGAAACGCAGTAACTATTACAGAAATATACACCACTTGCCCAATGGGGCTCACATTGTGGCAGATGATATTACTAATAATAATATTGATTTAATTATCAATGATATAAACTTTTCTTCGCATCTGGATTCAGATACGATTACCATTATAAAATACATTGTAGCCAAATATAACAATATACTTAGTTCTGCCTCATTTGGCTTAGTATTCTTGGATGAAGAAGCATACGGGTTTGGATGGGACGACAGCATGCCTAATGATGTAATTGCTGAATACATTGAAGACTATGAAAATTTAAAGGCAGAAAATAATGGAGAGTGGAAATATGCCGACTGAACACCATTTAAAAACTCAGACCGACCCAAACAAGGTATTGTTTAGGCTAAAGAAAGACTTGCCGAAGTTCAAAAGGTTCAAGGTAGACGATAACGGCTTTGATGAATATATACAAGGGATACCATTTGGCTTGACTGTTTTCTACGGAGAGCCGGGTTCAGGCAAAAGCAAGCTTGCATCATATATAGCGAATTCTGTTGCATCAAAAGGATTCTCTGTTTTATATGTCATATCTGAATCAATGATTGATATTGAAAGGCTGGATTCTTCGATATACACTGCAAATTTTACTATATATTTACCGAAGTGGCAAAATGTGCTTGACCAGATATATGCATTGCTTAACCATACAAAGGCAGACCTTTTAATCCTTGACAGCATTACAAAATTGTTCAGTGAAACGAGCAAGGCTGTTGAAGAAGCCGATTTGAGGGATGCATTGAGCCAGCTAAAACAGGACTTGTCCGGAGTAATACCAATTATAGGCATATCCCAAATAAGGGGCAGCGGTCAGTTTTTATATCCAGCAGGGGGCAGGGCAATCGACCACGAGTCTGATTTGCTTATATACTTTGAGAAAATACCATACAGAAACGTCTTGGGTAAAATACGCAAAAGTGCAGTCAATGACATATATACCTTGCACGTTGAAAAAGACAAGCACGGGCTTGCATACCAATCATCTGCACTGCAAGTGAAATACAAAAAAACAATGCAAAAAGAGGAACTCGAGCTATCGATATTGGAAGAATAATAAAGGAGGTAAAAAATAGGTATGATTGATGAACTTGCAGAAATATATTTCTCGTATCTTGAGGGCGTATTGGATTTTGAAGCCAATACAACAGAAAAACAGGCAATACCAATAATAAACGAGGTCTTTGATATATTGGATATAAAGCCAATTAAGAGATTAGCTAGTATAAACAAAAGGAACAACGCCTATATACACATTACATATAAAAGGATAAAAGGCAAAATAAGTATAACATTTCATATAATCAACACACGTAAGTCTGTCATTGATATCTTGGATATAAAGGATATTATAAGCGAATATTCAAACCATATCTATGCCTTTGAAATGGGTATATACTTTATACCAAACGAGCCAGATGTATACATAGATAAAAAGTCAATTCTGGAAGAATATGCTAGGAAAGATGCTGAATATACACATATGATGATAGAGGGGGCGAAAAAGTGGGTAAAGAAAGCAACAAAAGCAAAAAAGTAAGCAATAAACAAAACAGAAATAACGCAAGCGAAATACTGGCAGTAGAAATAAAGCCAGAGGAAATGCAAAAATTTGCAGAGAACGTATCAAAAATAGTGATTGACATTATAAAGAAACGCAGAGACAATAACCATATTGAAGAATCAGTGATAGATGCAATCGGAGACCAAATAACAGACCCAATAACTCTTATAGAAATATTAATGGCAACAGATGCATTGATTAGCAAAAAAGAAATGGCAATCGTAGACGATGAAAAAGTTGAACAGTTCAAGATGGAACTGATTGACCTTGTCAGTAAATATTTATTCAATGATATACTTCCAAGCAGTTATATTGCGGTATTGATATACAATTTCTTATCAAGCTTGTTATATAATCCGGTAGCAGAGCTTGCATATCCGTATATAAAGAAATGGATGGACGAAAACAAATCTGGCAAGTGGAGCAAAAATAATATACCTGATGGGTATATCTAATAATTTATGGAGGTAAAGAAATGGACAAAAATATAAAGGCAATTGTTGATAGGCTTATTCAAGCACTCAAGACAAACAAGGATATAAACAAGCATTTCAATGAATTATTAGACCTTGAGGCACAAAGCACTCTTGCATCACTTTTTATTGAAACCATTGATACACAAGACAAGAGCATTGACATCCAGAAAGAACTCGAAAGAGTATATAACGAAATATTTGAGTTTATTTCAAGCAAAGGATATAGGACTGATATATTGTTCCTCGTCCTTGCTGAAATGAAATTCAATATACTAAAAAGCAATAAATCACTAATGGAGATCAGCAAATACATGAAAGACAATACACTCGGGTAAGGTGGTGGTTATGCCCAAAGAGTCGCTCATAAACGACATTTACGACCTGTTGAGCATGACCACTCCAACCGACAAGGATTTTTATTTGTTGGGGAGTTATTTCATAATGTCAGCAGTATCTTCGAACAATGTTTCTATTGTAATGCCTTATGGTCATGTCAAGACTAACCTATGGATATTATTTGTAGGCCCTTCTACGATTTCACATAAAAGTACTCTCCTCGACTTTATTTTTTCTATATTGCATGAAATCGAGCCTGATAATTTAATATCTCAAGAATTCAGCCCTGAAGGGTTGTTTGAAGAACTTGATGATATTGGAGAACATGGGGAAAAACCAGTAAAAGCAATTGCTATAAACGATGAAATGTCTGGGTTTATGCAGGCAGTAAACAAAAAAGACTATATGGCAAATATGAAAGAACTGCTTATGCAATTATATGATGGCAAGAAAAGGATTTCAAGAAAGCTTAGGAAACAAAAATTTATTATAAGAGAGCCGTATTATGAATGGCTTACTGCAACATCGGAGCAAATGTTCTTGGACTTATTTAGGCTGAGCGATATAGCAAATGGGTTTCTTGCAAGGTTCATAATAACAAAATATAACCAAGACAATGTAAATCCAAATATAACAAAAGATGTGCTTCTCATCGAAGAAAAGAAAAAGAAAATAATCCAAGACCTTCTAATGCTAAATAAAGCATTGGAAACAAAGTATTATCTTTTTTATCTTACTCCGGGTGCAATGGAAAAATACATAAGCTATATAAACGATAACGGAAGGCATTTAGAAGAATACCAATTAATAATAAAATCAAGGCTAAGCACAAATATATTAAAAATTGCTGCACTTAACTATATAGCAGAGAATTATAAGAATATAATATTTACAACAAACCAAATCAATAAAATAGACATAGATGAAAAACACATTGACATTGCTATACAAATAATTGAAAGATACTTTGAACTATCATCAATCATTATAGACCAAATGGAACTTATACCAACAATAAGAAAACTGCTTAAAATCATAAAAGAATATGGTATTATATCCCATAGCGAATTACTAAGGCGTTCACATTTAAAGGCATCTGAGTTCAGGTCAGTTATGGATACTTTGATAGAGGCAGAGATGGTATATAAAAGCATTAAAAAAGAAGGCAATAAATCTATAATGTTTTATACGCTTATGGAAAATATAAAGGGTGGTGATGAGGATGATAAATCCACTTTTGACATATAGGGGCGGCAAGCATTACCTTTTAAAGGATATACAATTCGTATATGACCAAATGCCTGTGAAAAAGAACATTCTGGTTGATGTGTTTGGCGGATCTGGGCAGGTATTGATGAATTTGGATGCTAATATCAAAATATACAATGATATTGATGACCTTGTTTATAATGTATTTTTTGTTATAATCAATAATAAAAATGAATTAATCAATAAATTACAAAATACCATAATATCTCGTAAATTATTCAACATATACAAAAATAACATTAAAACAAACGATCCTGTGGAAACAGCATTCAGGTATATTTATGTAAATACATTATCCTATGCAGGGCGTATGGATTACCCAACCTTTTATTACATATCCCATAGGAAATTCCTAAAACTCCCGGAGCTTATCGATGAATACTACAAAATTATAAGGGGCTGGATACTCGAGAACGATGATTTCAGGAACGTTATACCGAGATATGATAGCAACGATACAATATTCTATCTTGACCCGCCATATCTTGGCTGGAGCTGGTATAACCATAACTTTACCGAAAGCGATATGCAAGATTTAAAAGAACTTTTGGACAATATATCCGGCAAGTATATAATGAATGTCATATACTCAGAAGAGCATGTCAATATATTCGGCGAGCCACAGCTTAAAAAGACATATACATCCAACCTCGATAAATCGAGGACAAAACGCACTGAAGCATTTTATGTAAATTATGACTTTGCATTATAGGGGGTGGCATAGCATATGGAAAATATAATACAAAATAGCCCTAAACAGCTATCATACTATGAAATAATCGAGGCACTGCTGTCGGATGATGACCTCTTATACAATGAAATAAAAGATGTTATGGGTGATACGCCTATGACCGTAAGAAAAATAAGGAACAGGATTTTGCGTAAGTATTCAATACAGAGGACTGTAACCCAGAAAGATATACAGAGGCTAGGCTCAAAAATATCCATTATATTAAGGGATAAAGGATATAAACTAGACCCAAAAAACAAAAGAACCACACACCAAGCACTATACATTCCCAAATATAAGCGTTATAATAATGAGGATAATGGAAATAAAGATAAAAAATATATAGGTGATATATATGTTAAGAAAGTTCAACGATGAAATACTCGATACAAGCTATGACAGGATTATATTCAAGACAAAAAAGGCAGATATGCACTTGCACTGGGACAGGCACGGAAATGCAATATACTATCTGCACGTAAGACCAATGATAGGCCCAGAACAGATACTTATACTTACATATCGCCAGAAGGACTGGTTTATAAGGATGAACTCTATTGAGTTCTGGTCTAGCACTTCATGCTCATATGAAGAACTCGAACAAAAATACCTTAATTTATTGAAACAAATTTATAATAATGACTTCAACAGGGGGGTGTCTTACAAAAATGAAATTTTTTAAAGTAAACTTGAAAAATGAGCGTGACGAAACTCGACATACCAAAATTGAAAAATTGAAAGACCGAGTGCAAGAAAACCCTACAAAAAATTGGATGAGGATCAATTCACAAAATTTTTTTCATTTTTTAAAAAATTCTGTGGATGCCGTATTATGCCCAGTGGCAGAATTATATATAAATCATCAATTCTCAAAAAATTCCCAACCTCTTCACCCCCCATTTTTTATGAAAAATTGGCTATTTTGTAGGCTCTTCTTAAAAATTCCATCAATTCACAATTCTCTTATATATTCAAATTTGGAAATTTTCCAAAGAATTAATACCACAAAATTTGTGAATTATGATAAAGATGAAAAAATTAACCCTAGAAAAAAGCCAATTTCCAATAAACTAGGTACTTGTGAATTTATTGTGAATTATGTGTGAATTCATAGTGAACTCTTCTCGGCTACGGATAGTGCTGGAATGATGTCCCGGGTGCCTTGTGAATTCATCTATAGCAGTTTATATGTGATTGATTATTTAATTATTTTTATCTTAAAAAAATTTAAATTATATTACTTGGTTAATAAAATTCTACCCTTTCGGGTAATATTTCCATATACTTCGAAAGGTTTTTATATAAGCACTATATACAGGTATACAGCAATATACAATGGAGGTGAGGAAAAAAATGGCAAATGCTGTTGAAATACATACCCCACAGGATGCCGAGGCAATAACAAAAAGGACAGGTATAAAGCCAGCGATAATAAAGAATACAACGATATTACGCTTTGTAAAAAAGGAAGACCCTAGATATCAGATTATATCTTGGAATGATGCGTTCAAGATTATAAACAAGCTAAACCTAAAGCTAGTGGCTTTTGGTGATTATCTAAAGGTTTTCAAAAACAAATAAAAAAATGCAAATGGAGATATAGTAATTTCATGGGAGTTCAAAAAGTTTGGAAAAGTTCATTGCTTTCAAGGTTTCCGAGTATTTCAAAGTCCCTTGATCCTCGGTCAAACCTAAAAATTCTTTTTTAATTTTTTCCTTATAAATTTTTTTATCAATCTTTTTTTCTATTTTTTATTTTTGTTTTAGAGGTAATTTAATCTTTTTATTAATATTAAAGTAATGTCTAGTTTTTTAGACCTGAACTGTGGCTGAACTTTACATAAACTTTACATAAACTTTGGCTGAACTGTGGCTGAACTTTGGCTGAAATTTACTTAAACTGTGGCTGAACTGATTGTCATTTACGATACTTCCAAAAGTAATATATTTATCTGATATATTTTTATATTTCTAAATATGAAATTCATATACCCAAAGGTTTTTATACTTGTATATATAATGATTATATGATGAATATAAGGTGGTGGTAAAAATGGATGAAATAAAACAAAAGTGCCTTGATGATATAAAGGGCTTGTTTGAGAACTATATGCAGCTAGTGGCTGATTTGAGTAAAATGGACTCGAACGAGGTAATTGAATTAGACATCAATGAACCATTGATTAAAATTATGGAAAACATTAAGACAATATTGAACAGGCTTTATGACGTAGAAATTAAAAAAATAAAGGAAGAAGGAGAGCAAAAAAGTGCTGTAAGTGGTATTATAAACGAAGAAGGCGAAAGAAAATGATTAAATATATAGATTGTGATGGCAAAGAAAAGATTTTTTTTACTAAGGAAGAATACGAGGCAGCAAAACAACTTATTCCATTCATGGCTTATAGGGCGGCTTGTGGGATGCTATATTCGATATATTATTGGCAACAGAAAAATAAAAAAGGTGATGAAAAATGGGGAGGTCAGAGTTGATAGCAGAGATCAAAAAGGTGTTAAGCGAGACGGATAGGACTGGCTTCAGCGTCGGCGATTACGTAAAGTATTTTAACAAGATGAGAAATCTATTGGCGATAGCATTGGAAATGCTTGGTGGTGGTGAAGAATGACAGAGATAAATATTAATTGGGATGTATTTCATTGGTTTTTGGACAAGGCCAAGTCATTACAGCCGCCAGAAATGAGCATAAGGGTAGGCCCATATATTTTTACTTTAAGGGGTGTGTGGGTAAAGGTAAAGCTTGGCGACCAGGTTGCAGATGATGTTAAATTTAGAAGAATTGACCCAAATGCAACCCCTTGTGAATTAGCAAATATTTCTGATTTGGAATTCTATGTTAGTGGTTTATATGATCGCTATGATATTATTGTTGGCTTTCATAGGGACAATAATGATTATACTATGTATATAGATAGTGGGATAGCCCAAGAAGATATTGGTAAAATTATCAATGCTATTAACAACGAAATTTCTAAAAGCAATGAAATAAACAGGAAAAATGTAATAAGTAAATTGAATGATGTCATTAATTACTTGAATGAAGGATATAACAATGCCATCGAGAACGATGAGGATGAATATTTTGTTGATACTGACGAAATGTCTAAAAAAGCAATAAAGCCATTGGTGGAAATTTTATCATACTTAGCGGGTGATGAAAAATGAATGACAAAGAAATTGAGGAACAGAAAAAAAGGCAGAAGGCATGGCTTATTGAAACAATGGAAGATTTCCTTAAGGACTTTGAAAGGGTTATAATAGAAATTAAGGGGACAGATATAGATATGTTAAATCCTGACCAAATGGATTTTCTAAATGGTATGGCGTATGCAATTGGTAGCATTGTAAACACTTTAAAGAATTATGTAAGTCTTTTTTATGAAGGTTACCATGAAGATATTTTAAAAATAATCGATAAAAATATAAAAAATGAGGAGGATGATGAAAAATGAATGATTATGAAATATATTTTTATAAAAAATCTTTAAAAGAAACTGCACTTTTTATATTAAATGAAATAGATTTTGCTTTATTTCATTTAAGGTTATTAGGTTTAAAGGACGAATATGAAAATAGAATAATTGCAATTGAAAATGAAATTAATAGTCTTTTAAATGATATGAATAATAATGGAATATTCAAAGGAGGTGATAAAGAATGATTAGGGAAGAGTTTATAAAAGCATCAAATAAAGCGTTTGACGAAGCTAACCGTGCTAAAAACGGGTGGATTACTGTTGTAATTGGCAATGGGTCAAAGATATTCACTGATGAGGTTTTCTATGACGACGAAGATGCTATTTTTCTAATGGACAATACCTTTATAGCAAAAGTAAAATATGAAGACATAAAAGAAATAAGAATAACAAGTGATGATGACTTATTTGAATTTGGTAATGTAGAAATATTTAGTGATGGGGGTGGTGAGGAATGAACGATAATGAACAATGCTTTGATGAGCTGATGGCTGATAGCATAAAATATGGCGTATTTGATGATATTGATAATACAATAGAAATGTTAATTAAATTAAAGAAAAAACTCAATTCGTTTGATTGCGATAATAGTATATTGATATATAACGAATTTCAGGCAGAAATATGGATTATACAGGATATAATAAATAAGATAAACAAAACTTTGGGCTTGGTATGCGAAAAGCACCATATTGAAGAGGATAATAAACCAAAATCAAATGAAAATAAAAAGAAGCCGAATAAAAGTAAACATAAATCAAATAAAAAGGTGGTGACAAAAAATGAATAACCAAAATGTTATGGAACAGGAAATTAAGGCTCTTGAGACCTTTACTGGGACTAATTTCAATAGTTTTAAAATACGTGCTAAATATTTCTATTCATATTCAATAATGCATATTGAAAGCAATGGATATTTTGATGTTTATACAATACTGCAAAATTATGAACATGCAAAAAGGCATTCACAAATTATGCGTGAAGTATATCTGTTTTTGGCTTTAAAATTTCTAAAATTTTTATCCCGTTTTAGAGGCAACAATTTCAGGATATTTAGATGGAAAAAGTCTTTCAATTATTTTGTTAGAAATACCTGTGATTTGGCTTGGGTTGATGATTTTCTGAATGAATTTTATAAATGGTATTATGAAGAGGTGGTGAAAAATGAAAAACAAAATAGGTGATTGTGATATTATAATATCCATACTAATAATAGGCTTTATTTTGGCGGTATGGAGTTTTTTAGTGTCTGGTTCTATTTCTCAATCTATACTCACTTTTGCATTTCTTGGTGCTTTTCCAGCATATGGTGTTTTATTATTAAATTGGGGCGGTGTTGATGAAAACGGGGACTATCCAATTATTGAAAAACTTGAAAAAAATATATGTGGAGATGATGAAGAATGAGTGTATATGTAACATATAAGCAGTGGAAATATCACGGCTATCGGGTATTTATACAGGGCGTCCCGGGTGAGGGGATAAACCATATTCTTATATGGGTTGATGATAAGGTAATAAAGCATAAGAACAATACAATGATTATATCAGGCTGTGGCACTGCAGTAATAAACGAGTCAAATATTGATCATCTTTTTTTACTTATAAAAATGAGCAAATATGCAGTTGCCCCTATTCAGGATAACTTTGTTTCCCATGATTATTATAATGAATATCATAATACTGTATTGATAAACAGTGAAATGGTAGCCATATGCAATCTTAGATATTCGTTGCATATAAGTGTAAAGGATTTAGCAACAATTTTAAGGCGTATACACAGAGAGATATATTTAATCAATATTGAACAAAAGCAAAGGATTGTTAAAGATATAGAAACAGCTGTAAATAAAGTTGACAAAAATAAAGTATCGGGTCTAATTAATGACCTTTACAATGAAAAAGTAAAAAATGCTAAAAAGTTGGGTGATGGCAATGATGAATAAGGCATTTACTGGAATTGATGACCATTATTTGTTTTATTCTGTTTTATTATTTTTTATTTATATACTTGCTGCCTTAGTTATTTATATGTCTGGGGACTATCTTTTGCTTATTGTTATAAGCGTGTTCTTTTATATTTTGGTTGTAATAATTGCTGATTTGCAAAACATGGATTTTCAACACTCAAAAAATAATGGGGGTAAATAAAATGTGGGAAGTAAATTTTTATAGGAGGCAAGAAGCAT
>Ga0209012_1003084_pt1 | contig 13086 bp, 13 predicted proteins | sample RS3BMetagenome_FD_184735 | JGI IMG/M metagenome (GOLD analysis project Ga0209012, IMG submission 184735) | Ferric oxide microbial mat and aquatic microbial communities from Rainbow Spring, Yellowstone National Park, USA - RS3B (SPAdes) (version 3) ...
CTATCCTCGAAAACATTATTATCTATGAATTATAGTATCAATGGGATATGGTTTGTTTCCATATTCCAAATTAGATTTTATTTAATAAATATATATAACATGGATCATACATTTTTATGAAAAATGATACACCCTAAAATTTTAATGAAAGAAATGATCTTTCCTAAAATACTTGTAATAAATAATTAAAAAGAATTACTCAAGACAGCATTTCCAATAGAAAAACTTATAAATACATTTGTTATAAATAAATATGTTAGGACATCAAAATAAAGAAAAAGGACTAGGTCGGTCCGAAATAGCTGAAGGATAGTTTAGGTTAAATATGGATCTAACAAGAGAATTTATGATAAGGCAGGTGCGTGCCATATTGAGAAGGAATGGTTACAAGTTATCATCTGAACTATCCATGTCAAGTTCATATGATATAATAGGAAGCAGAGGAAATGAAATAATCATAGTTAAGATTCTATACAATGTTGATACACTCAAACCAGAAATTGCATCAGAGATGAAATTATTATCAAACATATTGAAGGCAAAAGCCATAATAATAGGTGCAAGGTGTGGCATAGGGCCACTCGAGGATTCAATTCTCTATTCCAGGTATGGTATTCCAGTGTTCAGTATTAAAACATTTTCAGATTTTATAAATGCTGACCAGTATCCTATAGGTTTTGCTGCGCCGGGTGGATTTTATGTTAAGATAAATTCTAAGTTGCTTAAGGAAACGCGTGAAAAAATGGGCATATCACTCGGTGAATTGGCAAAGGTTGCGAACGTATCCAGGAGGTCTATACAGCTTTATGAAGAGGGTCAAACAGCTGTATCCATAGATGTTATTATGAAAATAGAGGATTATCTTAACGTGAATTTGATAGACACTGTTGACCCGTTCCAGAATCCTCCTGAAATAGAAGAAAAAGATAAATTTTCATTTCCAAGGGATAATTTTGACAGGGAGATAGAAGAACTGTTCAAAAAAATGGGATCATTTGTTTATTTTGTAAGGAAATCCAATGTTGATGGTCTCTCAAATATGGATGATATCCTGTTTCTTGGTTTTTCTAAAATGAGAGAGAACCTTATGGAAAAGGTGAGAACCATTGAAGAGATTGCCGAAATAACAGAAAAATATGGCCTTGTTTTCACCGAACTTAAAGATCTTGATAAGAATCTACCGATAATAAATTTAAAGGAAATTGAAAAAAAAGATAAGGAGACTGTTAGAAATATAATCCTTGAGAAGAGGTTTAGGTCTTATTGAACATTTTTCATTTTCTCGATTATGCTTTTTGCAATGTCAATCCTTACCTTACCTTCTTTTACCATTTCTTCCGCTACTTTGTCTATTAGATCCCCAGTGGCACCTGCCATTATTGCTATATTTCTTGCATGAAGGCTCATATGTCCCTTCTGTATGCCCTCCGTTGCAAGTGCTCTAATAGCAGCAAAGTTCTGTGCCAAGCCAACAGCAGCCAGAACTGAGGCAAATTCCTTTGCATCATTTATGCCCAAAATTTTTCTTCCAATCTTTGCCTTTGGATGTGATGATGAAGCACCTCCAACCGTGCCTACAGCAATTGGTATTTCAATAGTACCTATTAAATCACCATTCTCATCCTTTTCCCATTTGGTAAGGCTTTGGTACCCGTGCAGTGATGCATATGCATGTGCACCTGCCTCTATTGCCCTCCAATCATTTGCAGTAGCGAGAACAACAGCATCTATGCCATTCATTATGCCTTTATTATGTGTTGTTGCCCTGAATGGATCAATTCTTGCAAATTCATAGGCATAGATTATACCATCCACAGCATCTTCACCTATCTCATTTTTTGGGAATTTGCCCCAGGCCCTGGCAAGCCTGAGCGTTGCCAGATTGCTCAGTATTCTTAAATAGACTTTACCACCCGTAATGCTTTCTATGTAAGGTGCAACAGCTTCTGCCATTGTATTTACTGCATTTGCTCCCATTGCATCCCTGACATCAACAATTAAATGCGTTATTACCATGGGTCCAAGGCTTGAGTCTAGTACCCTTACCTCAATGTCCTTGCATCCTCCACCTAGATTAACCAGCACTGGATCCTGCTCATTAGCTATTTTTATCAGATCACCCTTGTGCTCAAGGATCTCGAACTTTGCAGCATAAGGATCCTTTACCCTTACAAGCTGTATTTGACCTATCATCAAAGGATCAGACGCAAAAGCACGGAATCCACCACCTGCCCTTGCAACTTTTGCAGCATTGCTTGCAGCAGCAACAACGCTTGGTTCTTCTATTGCCATCGGAATTAGATAATCCTTTCCGTTTATGAGGAAATTGGTTGCAATGCCCACAGGCATGTCCATGAGATAGATAACATTTTCTATCATCCTGTTTGCAATATCCATTTGAAGCGAATTCTTTAAAGTATTCAATTCATTATCATCAAGCTGAGCAAAGTTTCTTACAATTTCAATCCTTTCATCTATGCTTTTGTTATAAAATCCGGAAATTCTTGAATTTTTCAATTTATCACCTTCCTCATTAAACTTTATTTTTAAGTTATTTATTATTTTTTTTATCATTTAAAAGAAAAGTTTAGATATATTGATCGAAATGTAAGATTATGCATATCAAAAAGAGCAATTTCCATTATAAGGGACCTTTTAAAATAACAATGTGGATCATATCCATTGTGTTCATTGCATTTATTCTTGCACCCATAATTAGAATTTTGACCCTAGTATCCCCGTCAACAATTTTTACACAGGTAATAACACCAGGAAATATTTTATCAATAGAAATAACGCTTTACGCTGCAACAATCGCTACCCTTGTTGTTTTATTTTTTGGTTTTCCACTTGCATATCTCCTTTCAAGGTTCAAATTTCCTGGAAAAAATATATTAGATGCCATCATAGAAATACCTATAATGATACCGCACAGTGTTGTTGGCATAGGTCTTCTGTTTGTATTTGCAGAATCCGAGCCAGGCGGCGTATTTTTTAACTATTTAGGCATATCATTCGGTTATAATCTTTTAGCAGTGATTTTTGCATATATATTTGTTAGCGGTACATATGCAATAAAAACCATGGAGGAAGCAATAAAATCATTGCCTCCGAGGCTCGAAATAGTTGCAAGAACACTAGGTGCATCGCAAACACAAGTTTTATTCAGGATAGTTTTACCACAGGTAGCAAGAAGCATTCTAACAGGGGGTATATTAAGCTGGGCAAGGTCTATCAGCGAGGTTGGTGCAATTTTGATAGTTGCACCATACATAATTCCAGGGTATAATGCAATAGCAGGTGTTCAGGTGTACAATCAATTTGAGGTTACAGGTCTTACAGGTGCAATAGGAATTTCAGCTTTATTAATAGTGATATCTCTAATAATATTTGTAATACTGAAAATCATTCAGGGGCAGAGAAAATTATTCTTTGTGCCGGGTGTGAGAAGATGATAGAGCTGAAGAATATTAGCGTTGAAGTGCCCACGTTCAGGATTGATAAAATAAATCTTAGGATAGAAGATGGTGAATATTTTATTCTTCTAGGTCCGACGGGGAGCGGTAAGAGTCTATTGCTTGATACAATAGCTGGATCCATATACCCTGAAGAGGGTGAAATAATCATAGACGGTGAAGATGTAACAAAAAAACAGCCAGAGAATAGAAATATAGGTTATGTACCTCAGGATTACACACTTTTCGATCATATGAGAGTTATAGATAACATTATATTCGGTCTCAGGGTAAAAGGCATATCAAGGGAATCAGCAATGAAGGATGTGCAACCAATAATTAAAAAGTTAAACATTGAAAATTTATTGACAAAATATCCTGAAGTGTTGAGCGGTGGTGAAAAACAGAAAGTTGCAATTGCAAGGGCACTTGCTATTAAACCGCGTTTGCTGATACTAGATGAGCCCCTTACAGGCCTGGATCAAAACTTGAGAGAAAAATTCATCGATGAACTTAAGAAGATACATGAAGAATTTATGCTAACTACACTTCAGGTCACGCATTCAAGGGATGAGGCAAGGTACCTTTCAAACAGGATAGGCATAATGAACAATGGTAGGATTGAGCAGATTGGCACCTATGACGAAATCATTAAATCACCAAAATCTAGGTTTGTTGCATCATTCCTTGGCCTTGAGAATATAATAAAGAATGAGTTTTTGAATACAATACTTGGCATAGATAAAAATGCAACAATTGCTTTTAGCGTTTCAAATGTAAAGGAGGACGAAAATGGCATACCTTTGGAAATTGAATCCCTAATAAGAACACCTGTGGGCATAAAAATAGTTGGATTTTTAGATAAAGAAAAAATTAGCATTGTTCTCGAAAAAATGCCAGAAATAAAAGAAAATAAAATAAAAATAAAAATTTTTGATTTTTCAATCGTTCAGGACTGAGACCCCATTATTGCTATGTATCCAGGTCCAGATTGCAGGTATGATGGTAAAGGTTCTGTAAATGGTTCTAGCACTGAGGGTATTGTTGCATTAGATGTTAATGGAACAGCATAAGGAACAGGTAAAGGATCAAAATATGTGTTAACAAGTACCTGATGCCCAATTGGGCCAAGAAGAAGAGCCAAATAATCGATTGCAAGTGTTTTATCAGGAGCTGTGAATGGTATGGTCACAGCGTAAAAGATTGGGCCAGCAGGTGAAGATGCTTCTGCTGATGTTCCAGAAAGACCTATTGGTGCACCACTGCTATTTACCTGAGCGTAATAATTAATTGCAGTAATATTCGTTGAACCCAGATTGACCTGCCATGGTAATTTAACAAATCCAAGACCATAGGATTTTGCCAGACTCCTATATGAAATGCCAAAGTATGGCTTTCCAGTTTTTATCATTGCATCCATGCTTGCTTCGATGCCCACAGGCATTAAATGGCCTGTTTTGTACTTATGCCACCATATTGCCTGGAATATTGCATTTGTGTCGTTAACAGGGTAACCAAGATATCCATGGAACCAAGCATTGTAAGCCGCATTATCATGCTGAACAAGATAAATACCAGCAAGTTTCATTGCCTGGATTGCCTGGAATCCGGCCGGATCAGTACTCCCATTGCTTACGCCAACAGTAACATTATGTGCAGTTACAAACATAAACCAGTTGCTTTCATTTATTTGACTCACTTGCATTACCGTGCCATTGAGATTAACAGGTGCAGTGGAATTTGTAGCGTAAAGTATTGAAATTTCATTTGTTGCAAAAACAACCATCCAGTTTGTGTAATTGGGAGCAAGTACCATTGGTATGACATCCGATGCCGCTGATGCAAACACATCATATTTTTCATGCAATACTGAAATCTGCTCAGCTGCCTTTACACTACCCATAAATGTTCCACCACCAGGTGATATGGGTACATTTGGATATAACTTTGTCCAGTTCTGTGCAATATCATTGAACGCATACCCAAGAGACCCTGCTGCAATAATTGATACACCCTGAACAGGTGCTGATGCCGGCTGGGTTGCTACCATAACACCGTAGCCAATCCCAAAACCAATCACTAATCCTACAACAAATAACACTGCTGCTAATGATTTTGTACTCATAATATGCTTATATGAGCATATCATATTTATTTTTTTTCATCGTCAATAATTATATACGAAAAATGAATGTATTAATTATGGCTTTCAGAAAAATAGGTGATGAAAATAAAAATGTAGAAGGGCCTAAGATTATACTTCTTCACAATTTTTCAGACAATGATGTGATTGAATTTATTGACTACCTTAAAAAGAATGAAAGATTTGAAAAGAGCATTGTTGCTGTTACTACGCCCACGTCATTGAACATGCGTGTAGGTGATCTAATGCATGAACTTAGGCTAGAGGATGAGGAAATAAAGAAAAGGGCAAGGAAAAAATGAAATTTATACATATATCAGATACGCATTTCGGCGCGTTTTCATCATATGTAAGTGTACATTTAAAAGTTCTTGAATCATTTTTGAACGTCCTTAAAGAAGATGTTGATTTCATCTTAATTGCAGGGGATATATTCAATACACCTGTACAGATGTTCGATGGTCTTGACGATTTGATTTCATCAATGAAATCATTCATTGAAAATGGAAAAAGGATTTATGCTGTTCCAGGATCTCACGACATATCAAGTGGCATATCACTATTCGATATTCTTGAATCAGCAGGCATAATCACAAATGTAGCAAGATATGACGAAAGAGATGGGTATCTTTATCTATTGCCTACATATGATGAAAGATCTGGAATTACACTTTATGGGCTTGGAGGTGAAACTAACTCAAGAGAAGTTGATTACTTCAAAAAAATTAGGGTAGATCCTGAAGAGAACAGTATATTCGTTTTTCATTCTCCAATCAAGGGTTCTATAGGTATTTATGGTGCAAGAGAGATAGAAATCAGTGATATTCCATCAGGATTTTCATACTATGCGGGTGGGCATGTTCACAAAAGGGTTGTAAAAAAAATTAATAATTCTTATCTAGTTTATCCTGGGACATTTTTCGCATCCTCATTTGATGAACTTTATAATAATGTTGAGAAAGGGTATGCATTGGTTGAAGATTTTAAACCTATATTTATTGACATTAATCCAGTTAAAATCCTAAGAAAAGATATTGATTGCAACGGAATGTTGCCCGAAGCAATATTGGATAATATTTTGAGATTGCTTGGTGAAAATCAGCAAGATATTACATTTTTAAATCTTAGAGGAAGAGTGAACTTTGACCCTGATGAAATAAACATAGGTAAAATTCCAATGAAGTTTAAGAAAAAATCAATAATAGTGTTAAGAAAAAAAGAACTTTTGGGCATTGAAGAAAAGATTCATGTTGCCAATAGCCCTGAAAATGAAATCAATAACATAAAAAATCCATTTTCTTTCGATACATTCAATTTCTCAGAAAAATTAAAGCTGGATAGGGAGGAAGGTGAGAGAATGGATGATTTCAAGAAAAGACTAATAACCCTTTTAGAGGACGAATTAAAAAAGGTCGAGAACCATGATAATCAGAGCAATTGATCTTGAAAATATAAGGTCCCATAAGTCATCGCACATAGAATTTAAAAATGGAATTACAGTCATAACAGGCGATGTTGGCAGCGGAAAAACAACAATAATGGAAGCGATTAAGTTTGCACTCTTTGGTGGTACTTCCGAAAACTACAGGAATCTTTTAAGAATGAATGAAAATCAGGGAAGCGTATCACTTTTCCTTGAAGATGTTAATGATTCAATAAAAATAACTAGAATGCTCAGGAAAACAAAAGATGGATATTCTGGTAGCAATGTTATCTTGAGCATTAATGGAAAAGAGAAAGAAATGAGCGATAGGGAAATGAAAAAGTTCATTTCATCCAAGTTTAAAATATACCAGTACAGGAAAAGAGATCCATTATTTTTTAAAACTCTTATTTACGCTTCCCAGGAAGAGATGAAATCAATAATATCCATGGATCCTGAAGAAAGGAGGGAAATGATTCTAGACCTTTTTCAAATCACTTCTTACAATAAAATAATTGAAAATTGTGATATTTTAAGGGATTATGTGAAAACGAAGATAGATATTTCCAAGGGTATTATAGGTGAAAACGGTTCAAGGATTATAGAGGCAAAATCAGAAATAGAAGACATAAGAATAAAAATCAACAGAAACAATGAAAAGATAAAAAATCTTTATGAGGAATACAAAACAACAGAGAATGAAATAAAAAATATTGAAAGTTTAATAATTGAAATGGAAGATTTAAAAAATAAAAGAGAAAAAATTGAAAATTCAATAGGCCTTGAAAAAGAAAGATATAATGCAATTGAAGAAGAGCTCAAAAAGAAGAACAAAAAAATTGAAGAACTTGAAAATAAAAAGAAAATTTTAGAGAATTTAACGAAGTATGAGATTTCCTACAACGAGAAAGAAAAGGAATACAATGACCTGCAAAATAAGCAATATGAATTTAACATTCTTAGAAGATCCATTGATAAGGCAAATGCTGATTTAAAAAATTTGCAATCAAAGAAGAAGGAAATAGATGAAAATAGAATGGAGATTAATGAATTAGAAATGAAAATTAAAGATCTAATCAATGAGAAAAAAGACATTGATGAAAAAGCTATTGATAATTTGAAGAATGAACGATCATCATTAACATGGGAAATAAATAGAGAAAAGGAATCAATTTCAGATTTAAAAAATGAGATAAACGACCTAAAAAATTTAGAAAAAATGAGCATATGCCCGAAATGCAAAAGGCCTCTTGACAGAGAACATACTGAAATACTTATAAAGGAAGATCTGAATAAGATAGAAGAAAAGAATGCAAAAATAATGGGATTAAATGAAAATCTTAATAAAATAGATCTAAAAATTAAAGGTATGGAAGAAATAGCTCAAAAAAATAAATCAATTGAAAATGAAATATTAAGACTGAGCGCAAAAAAGTCAACGCTTGAAAAAATGGTCTATCCTGAAAATGAAATTCTTGAAAAAATTCATCAGATGCAAATGGAAATAGAAAATTTGGAATTAAAAATACAGAACTTAAATTTTGAAGAGGAAAAATTTAATAAAATTTCTGCAGAATTAAGGAAACTTAAGAAATTTCATGAAGATTATTTAAAGATTGAAAATGAAATAAAAATTGAAGATGAATTAAAAAATGAAGTTTTTGATTACAATAAAAAGCTCTTAGATATAAATAAAAAAGTTATTGAATATGAAAAAATGCTAAACACAATTAATTTTGATGATGAAAAATACAGAAGCATCAAGGATGAATATGAAGAAAAGAGATTGAAATTGAATACAATCTCTGTTAACATTGAAAGTCTTAAAAGAGAAACTGCTGAAAAAGAAGATGAAATAAAAAGAAAAGAGCAGGAACTTGAATCTTTATTGTTTGAAGAAAAAAGGATAAAAAATTTTTCAATGTTCATAAACTGGCTTGATGGAACATTTATACCTGAAATAAATGCAATAATATCAGGTATGATAAATGCCCTGAGGATTGAATTTGAAAGTGAGCTCAGTGAATGGTTCCAAATCATGCTCCCTGGAACAGAATTTGATGTAGGCATTGATAATAATTTTTCACCCATAATCAGATATGATGATTATGAATTTGATCTAAGCGCATTGAGCGGAGGTGAATCCAATGCTCTTGCATTTTCTTACAGGCTTGCTATGAATTCCATGGTAAAAAAATTCAAGCTCATGGATACGAATTTCATTCTTTTAGATGAACCAACTGATGGCTTTAGTGAGAAGCAGATCATGCGTATGGGTGAGGTTTTTTCAAACCTAAATGTTGACCAGATACTTATTGTAACACATGAAAATGCGCTTGAAAACTTTGCGGATAATAGAATAAAGATATTCAAGGAAGATGGGATATCCAAAATTTAAGAAAATATTAATAGTAATTGTTCATGATGATTTTTAAAATGAAAACACCCATAATCGTTGTCAATTTAAAGGCATATGCTGAATCCACTGGAAAAAAATCTGTTTCAATAGCTAAAACAGCCGAAGCGGTATCAACTGAAATTGGTATTGAAATAGCCATTGCACCATCATTTGTTGATTTAGTAAAGGTAAAGGAATCTGTATCAATACCGGTGTTTGCACAGCATGTTGATACCATTTCACCAGGGAGCCATACAGGGAGCATTACAATGGAAAATATCAAGGACTGGGGTATTGATGGTATCATAATAAACCATTCAGAAAAACAGCTGAAAATTTCTGAAATAGATATCGCTATAAAAAAATCCAGGGAATTGGGATTGAAAAGTCTGGCCTGTTCAAACAATGTTGATGTAACAAAGGCAATCGCAGCCCTTGGCCCCGATTTTGTTGCTATTGAACCACCTGAACTGATAGGCGGGGATATTTCAGTTTCAATGGCCAAGCCTGAAGTCATTTCAGATTCTGTAAAGGCAGTGATGGAAATTAATAAAAATGTTCTCGTTCTTTGTGGTGCAGGTGTTAAAAATAAAAATGATGTGAAAAGGGCATACGAACTTGGATCTAGGGGAATACTTGTTGCATCCGGAGTTGTAAAGGCAAAGGATGTTAAGGGTGCATTAATAGATCTTGCATCAGGTTTTGTTGGTGATTAGAAATGGCAAAGAAGGAACAGGATGAAGAAATTGTATTGCCAGAGCTTAGCGAGAAGGAATTTTTACAGACAGAGCTGCACAAGGGCAGGGCTGTTATTATATCTTACATGCTTGGCATTGCCATCGGCTTCTTTTCAGGATACCTCGAATATGTTGGACTTGTTGTACTTTCATATTTATTAGGTATTGCATTTGCTATACTTGTACCATATATATTGAGGTATGCAAAGGTAACCATAGACAGGAAGACACTTGCATATAACATAATCATATTTCTTGCATCATGGATAACATTCTGGATAATATCACTGAATCCGCCATTCTTTTAATATTCCCAGGGAAATTTTTTTTCCAGGAATATAAAGAGTTCCTTTCTTTCAATGGTTCCTTGGTCCCTGGAGAAACTAATACTGTTTGAAATTTTATCCAGGTCCTTTCCGATGGAATTTCTTTTTATTATGCTCAATATTTTTGATTCCATTTTTCTATCCTTTCTATCTATATCGGCATAAAAATGGCCGTTTATTATGTACGGTCCTGATAACGCTCGACCTTTCCACTTTTTAATGAATTTTTCAGAATTTCTGTCCCATACGGGTGGTCCTTCATGCACCATTACCCTGGGCAGGTCAAGCATGTATGATTCAATTATAACATGGATGCTATCATCAACGTAATAATGGTATCCTATGGGACCGAATTCCTCTAGATTTTTAAATATTGTATTAACAAATTTTCTTATCTGTGGATATAGAACATCATCAACAACATTTGGTCTTGGAAGCATAATGTGCAGAAATTTTGTACCCCTGTCAATGCTTTTTTCAACAACATTTATTTCAGGGAAAAAGAATTTAATTGATCTTTCCCTTAAAAATTCCTTTGATGCATAAATGAATGTTGCATAATTATCCATAGAAAGGGCCGAGGCAACATTTCTGTTTTCATCAACGGGATCTATAAAAATCAGGGGTGCTTTGAACTTGTTGTAAAGGTAATCTTCATTTACATCGTTAAAAGATATTACAGTGTATTTTTTCCACTTTGCCGCATTATTAAGTACATTCTCCAATGTCCCAAATTTTATAATAAGAAGCTCAGTCAAATAACCTGAGAATCCCTGTATTCTTGCTTCTGCACCATATACACCTATGCCCTTGAAAAACTGCTTGAGTAACCTTACCTGGTCCTTCCCCTCCTCGGAAAGATGTTCAAGGACAAATTTAGTATGGAATGGTGTTCTATCTACCGCAGTAATTTTCTTTGAAGAATTATCAATCCTGTAGCAAGGAACAAGATCAAAATCATAACCCATGTGTTTACCGTTGATATATGGATGTTCAGCATAATTTATAACTGGACTTTCTAGAACATTCATTCCAAGATTTAAAGTAAATTGCTCAATGAAATTTCTTTCGTATTTAGGTGAAAATTTCAAGAATATATCAATATCTGGATTTTTAAGATGCGTTCCCTTTGCAACACTCCCTGCAAGTATGGGCTCAACATCAATACCATTGATTCTTTCCTGAATTTTTTTAAGGATGTCATCCACCGCATATCCAATCTTTTTATTTTCTTCCGCCGTAGGCTTTATTCTTTCAAGAACTTCATCAATGAGGTCCATGGTTTTTCATTATGTTTATTATTGCTTCAGCAGGCTCACCATTAGCATCTTTTAGCGCTTTTATCGCCTCTTCCCTTGATACGCTTGTCTGCTGCATTACAAGTTCAATATCCTCCTCCTTGAATGGAAGTTTTTCCTTTTCCCTTTCTTCCATGTCTCCCGTTACCTGAAGAACCTTTTGACCCTGAACCTCTACAACAGTTACTTTTGGATTTCTTATGATATAATCCTTTTCTTTTCCCGTGATCAAAACCTCAACTGCATCTATTTCCTGGGTTTTTAAACCCATCTGTTTCATCATCCTCTGCAACTGCCTATCGTTAATCCTCATCATAGTTAATATGTATTAACATTTATTATTAAAAATTTGGGTTTTATTCCTGGGGTCCTTTTACCTCTATCTCCTTTTCAATCTCCCCATATGGTGATCTGTTCCTTTTAACAAGATCCCCTATGATATAGATTCCCTTTGTGTTAAGATCCACAATATCATAGGGTGAATTTATATCAAAGGTCATCTTTGAGATTGGTACAGAATGATCCTTAATCCACTTGAGATGAAACACAGGATCCCCCATTTTATTTCTTCTTCCAAAGTTTACGGGGCACTGTGATATGACCTCAATAAAGGAGAATCCCTTTGTCTGCATTGCCTCTTTAATACTTTTTACTAGCTGGTTCGGATGTGCAGTTGTCCATCTAGCAACATAATTTGCACCTGCAGCGGCAATAAGTTCAGCAAGTGCGAATGGATATTCCCTCTGGCCATATGGTGTAGTGGTGGTAATCATATTATATGGTGTTGTTGGTGCCATCTGTCCACCTGTAAGCCCATAGTTAGCATTGTTTACAGCAATCACTTTTAAATCTATATTTCTTCTTGCAGCATGTATTATATGGTTTCCGCCTATTGCAAAAAGATCACCATCACCACTTATCACTATTACATTTAGGTCGGGCCTAGACAACTTAATCCCAGTTGCAAATGCAATAGCCCTCCCATGGGTAGTGTGGAGGGAATCGGCATTTATATAACCAGATACCCTACCGGTACATCCTATACCGCTTACAAAAACAGTTTTATCAATGTCAATGTTAAGATCATTAAAGGCCTTATAGAGACAGTTCATTATTGTACCCAGGCCACAACCTGGACAGAATTGATGAGGCCACCTATCCTTCCTATAAAAATCAAAAAACTCCATGTTATAGCACCTCCTCAATATGGGATGGTTTTGGCACTTCTCCACCTATTATGTGAATTGTTTCAAAATCCTTTCCACCGTATTTCCTTCCAACCCTTTCCACCTCAATTGCATATCCT
>Ga0209012_1003087_pt1 | contig 13065 bp, 10 predicted proteins | sample RS3BMetagenome_FD_184735 | JGI IMG/M metagenome (GOLD analysis project Ga0209012, IMG submission 184735) | Ferric oxide microbial mat and aquatic microbial communities from Rainbow Spring, Yellowstone National Park, USA - RS3B (SPAdes) (version 3) ...
AGCTCCTCGTCGAGGCGCGGCCCCGCGACATCGCCGGCTTCGCGGTGCGGCGAGCGCTCCCGTCGATGCGCCGCCGCATGGTCGGGCCGTTCGCGTTCTTCGACCACATGGGGCCGGCCGATCTGCCGGCGGGGAGCGGGATCGACGTGCCCCCGCACCCGCACATCGGGCTCGCGACCGTGACGTATCTCTTCGACGGCGAGATCGATCACCGCGACAGCCTGGGCTCCTTCCAGGCCATCCGCCCGGGCGACGTGAACTGGATGCTCGCCGGACGCGGCATCGTGCACTCGGAGCGCAGCGGCGCCGAATCTCGCGCGCGCGGCGGCCGCCTCCACGGCATCCAGAGCTGGGTCGCGCTCCCGATCGAGCACGAGCTCACCGAGCCCCGCTTCGAGCACCACCCCGCGACGACCATCCCGCGCGTGATCCTGCCGGGCGTCGCGCTTTCGGTCATCGCGGGAACCGCCTACGGCGAGCGTTCGCCGGTCGGCGTCCTCTCGCCGACCCTGTACGTCCACGCGTGGATCGAGGCCGGCAAGACGTTCCCCGTCGACGACGCCCACGAGGAGCGAGCGGTCTACGTTGTCGAGGGCGCGGTCCGGTGCGGGGCCACGTCCCTCCAGGCCGGAACCCTGGCCGTGCTCCGCGCCGGAATGAGCGTGCAGCTCATCGCCGAGGGCCCCGCCCGCGTGATGCTCATCGGCGGCGCACGGCTCGCAGGCGAGCGACGCATCGACTGGAACTTCGTGTCGAGCTCGAAGGAGCGGATCGAGCAGGCCAGGCGCGACTGGAAGGAGGGGCGCTTCCCGAAGGTCCCCGGCGACGAGCTCGGCTACGTTCCGCTGCCGGAGCGCCGATCATGACGAGCCCGGCCCCTTCGAAGGCGGCGAACGGACTTCAGCTCGGCGCAGTCCTCCTGTGTCTTTGCGGGTGCAGCTCGTGCGCACCGGGGAAGCGGACGCCCCCGGCGGCCGCGTCTCCGAGGCTGCCGCTCGAGCTCGTGACCGACGTGCCGTTGCCGGGAGGCGCGACGCGATTCGACTACCAGGACATCGACGCCGCGCACGGGCACCTCGTGCTCGCGCACATGAACGACGCCTCGGTCCTGGTGCTGAACCTCGCCGACGGCTCGGTCGCGAAGCTGCTCCCCGGCATCCCGAAGGCTCGCGGCGTGACGGTCGGGGGCGGGCGAATCTTCGTGACCAGCTCACCGTCCAGTCTCGTCCTCGTCGACGCCGCCTCGCTCGCCGAGATCGCGCGGGTGCCGACCGGGAACGGACCCGACGGCGTGGCGTACGATCCGCCCGACGCCATCGTGGCGGTCTCCGACCAGCACGACGGAGCCGTCTCGCTCATCGCGGCGGCAGGGAGCGGCAACCGCACGCAGGTGCCGCTGGGCATGGAGACCGGCAACGTCGTCTTCGACGCGGCTCGGCGTTGCTTCTGGGCGGCCGTCGTCACCCCCTCGCCGCCCGACCAGCTCGTGTCGATCGATCCTGTGATGGCAACCGTCACGGCGCGCATCTCCCTGCCCGGCTGCGAGGGCGCGCACGGGGTCCGCCTTCACCCGGACGGGCGGAGCGCGTTCGTCGCGTGCGAGGACAACCACCGGCTGGCCCGCGTGGACCTCGGTCCGACGCACGCGGTGGTGACCGCGGCCACGGGGAAGGACCCGGACGTGCTGAGCATCGACCCCGGGCTCGGCTGGCTCTACGTCGCCGCCGAGAGCGGGGACCTGGCCGTCTTCGACCTCGCGCAGCCCGGGCTGGTCGCCATCGACCGCGAGCATCCCGGCGACGACACCCACTCCGTCGCCGTCGATCCGGCGAGCCACCGCGTGTTCTTCCCGATGATGGTCGGCCCGAACGGAAAGCCCGTCCTGCGGATCATGCGCCCGAGGGCAGTCCCTTCCGCCGCATCACGGGGGCGGTGAGCCGATGGACGCGCGGCGAAGCACGATGCTCCTGCTGGTCGCGGGGGCATTCGCCTGCGCGGCCCGGAACGAGCTCGCCCCGGCGACGTCGGTGGCCGCCAAGGCATCGCCCGCGGCGACGGGCCAGCCCATGCCCTCGGCGAAGCTCGCGTCCGCGGCCTTCGTGGGGTCGGCGGCGTGCGCCCCCTGCCACGCGGCGATCTACGAGCGCTGGAAGAAGACGCCGATGGCGAACGTGGTCCGCGATCCGCGCCGGAGCCCCGGAGCCATCCTGCCCGATCTGGCCACGAACACCGTGAGCCCCTTCCCGAAGGAGGCCGTGGCCCTCGTCTACGGAAGCCTCTGGAAGCAGAGGTACTTCACGAAGATCGGGGACGACTACTTCGTCGAGCCCGCGCAGTGGGACGTGACCCACCGCGTGTGGCGCCCGTACTTCGTCGCGAACGGGGCGGACTGGTGGGCGCCCCTCTACCCGCCCGACAACATGAAGCGGCCCACCGGCCCCCTGTGCGACGGGTGCCACTCCGTCGGCTACGACGTCCACACGAAGCGGGTGGCCGAGTGGAACGTCGGCTGCGAGCGCTGCCACGGCGGCGGCGCCGAGCACGTCGCCCACCCCACGGCGACGAACATCGTCAATCCCGCGAGCCTCGGCGACCGGCAAGAGGACGACACCTGCATCCAGTGCCACTCGCAGGGCAGACCGCTCACGAACCCCATCGAGGGGCGGTACTACGACTGGCCCGTCGGCTACCGGGTGGGCCTCGACCTCCAGGACTACTGGCGCCTCGAGGACCACAGGCTCGGCGAGACGACGTTCACGCACTTCGCGGACGGCAGCGCCCACAAGAACCGGATGCAGGGCAACGACTTCGTGCAGAGCGTCATGTACCGGCATGGCGTGACGTGCTCCAGCTGCCACGACGTTCACGGCACCGACCACCCGGCCCAGCTCCGGAGGAGCGGAAACGCGCTCTGCCTGGGGTGCCATGGGCCGGGGCTCCGCAACGGCCCGCGGGAGGCGACGCTCGAAGAGCACACCGGGCACGCCGCCGACAGCGCCGGCAGCCAGTGCATCGCCTGCCACATGCCGAAGATCGCCACGACGATCGCCGACGTGCGGGTGCGATCGCACACGTTCGAGTTCATCTACCCGTCGATGACCGACAGGTACGGCATCCCCAACCCGTGCACCTCGTGTCACGCCGATCGCTCCACGGCGTGGGCGACGGACGTGCTTCGTCACGCGCGCGGCCGGTCGCCCTGGCGCGCGGAGTAGCGCGCCGGCGCGAGGCCACGCGCCTCCCACTCGGCCAACCCGCCGCTCACCCGCTCAAGGTACCCGCCCTCGCGCACGATCTCTCGATAGCCCGGCACCGCGCCGACCCACGCGCGCATTCGCACGTTCGCGGCGTCCGTGAGGTACATCGTGGGCATTCCCATGAGCGCGGGGCCGTCCATGCCCGCGGTCGTGACGCCGAGCTGACCGACGACGCCGTGCGCGTCGCGCAGGTGCTCGAAGAACTGGAGCTGCGCCCTCCGGCCTTCGTCGCCGCGGAAGACGGGATCCTTCCAGAAGAGGATCATGTCCACCGCACCCGCGGGGACGGCCCCGTGACGGAGGGCATCGCCGAGGAGGATCGGCAAGAGACCCGCCTGCTGCACGCGTCGGGTGAGCTCGACCAGCTCGGAGAAGAGCGTGTTTCGACCCGGGTGGTGCGCGCCGTCGCGGATCCAGACGAGCACCTTGCGGCGATCGCCCCATCCGGCCAGCCTCGGATCGATCCACTCGCGCACCGCCGTCGAGACGGGCGCATCGCCGAGGAACGCGGCGCGAAGCTTCTCCTGGGCGCCCTGCGGGTCGGCTCGGAAGGCGCGCGCGACGAGGTCCGTCGTCTGCTTGTTCGCGCGCGGACGCGAGCGATAGGGCCGCAGCCGATCGCGGAGCCCCGCGCCGTGGAGGAACCGTTCGGCGTGCGCGGTGCCCGGCCTTCCGGGCTCGATCTGGATGGTGACGCCCGCGAGCACGGCGGCCGCGGCGAGGTACCAGCCCTCGCCGAACGAGAAGCCGGGGTCCGTATGGAACGTGTACGCACGGTTTCGGTCGTCGACGATCGTGCGCGCCGCGCGCGCGGCGGCGTCGGCCCTGCCTGCAGCTGCGCGCGCGGCCCGGGCGACCGCCGAAGAATCCCCCGCCATCGCGCCGGCGGCCCTCTCGGCCGCACGCGACGCGTCCTCGGCGGCGAGCACGATCCCCTCCACGCGTCGCCAGCCCTCGTCGCACGCCTCGAGCGTCGGCGCGCGCTGCGCGCTCAGCGAGAGCTGCCCGGCGCCGTGGAGCGCGTCCTCGGCGCGCGCGGCGTGTGCCCTCGCGAGGATCGATCGCGCGCGCCGTAGTGTCCCGCATTCGGCCGCGGCCAGCGCACGCTCCGCCCGATCGATCGCGTGCTCGAGCAGACGCCGATGGCGCTCGCGAGGCTCGCGTCCGCGAAGATGGACGACGAGCTCGAGCGCCTCGGCGAGGCAGCGAGCCGCCTCACGCTCGAGCGACTCGGCAGCGCAGGCATCGTCGGTCGTCATGGCCGGGCGGCGAGATTGTACCCTTTCAGGATGAGGGCTCTGGTCCCCGTCGAGAAACGTGGGCTCCTTCCCGGCCCTCGCGTCGATTACGAGCCTCGAGGGATGAACCCCGGCACTCCACTGCGGACGACGGCGTTGAAGCGCACCCGTGAGGTCACCTGCTCCCGGATCTGCTGCATCGCATCCTCGGGCAACGTGGCGATGTCGACGTTCTCTTCGATGCGGCGTGGCTGGGTGGACGTCGTGAGCGGAGCCGTGCCGCGCTGCACTGCCCAGGCGAGCAAGACCTGAGCGGGAGTCTTCCCGACGCGGCGCGAGACGGCGACGATGACCGGGTCGTCCAGGACCCGCGGAGTCATGCCGTGGCCGAGGGCCGCAAAAGCGACCAGCACGATCCCCTGACTCCGGCAGTAGTCGAGGAGGTCCCACTGCGGCAGATACGGGTGAGACTCGACCTGCACCAGGGCGGGCTTGATCCGTGCGAAGGCGATGACCTCCTGCACCTGCTCCAGGGTGACGTTCGACAGGCCGAGGGACTTGCACCGGCCCTCCTCGATCAGGTCTTCCATGGCCTGCCACGTCTGCGCGAGCGTGACTCCTGGGTCGTAGGCGACCTGTCCCCTCGCATCCCTCGGATCCTGTTCGTCGCCGGGGCGGAAGGCAAATGGCGTGTGCATCATGTAGCAGTCTACGTACTCGAGACGGAGCCGCTTGCGGCTCGCCTCGAACGCCGGCCGAACGCGGTCGGGTCGATGGTTGTTGTTCCACAGCTTGGTGGTGACGAAGAGGCGCTCGCGCTGGAGCACCCCGACGTCGAGCGCCTCTTGCAAGGCCTCGCCGACGCTCTGCTCGTTCCTGTAGCGTTCGGCGCAATCGACGTGCCGGAATCCGGCCCGAAGCGCGGCGCGAACCGCCTCGGTCGTCGCCAGCGGGTCAGGGATCAGCGTTCCGAATCCGAGCGCGGGAAGAGAGCCCGTGCCATGGCTCAGCGGAATCCTGGTGGTGCGAAGCGGGTCAGGCGATGACATGACGGTCCTCCGTTTGCTGCGGCGCGAGGCGCGCGCGGATCTCGTCGCGCTGCCTCAGAAGCCTCTCGAACGTGTCGGCGATGCTCGCCGGCTCGATGGCCGGCCCGAGTTCCTTGCCAAAGCCGTGCTTCTCGATGGCCGTGCCCTTGATGGGGCCCGCGACGAGCACCTCGCCGACATAGACCCCCTCGCTCTTCAACCGCTCGGAGAGGAGGCCGACGAGTTTATCCTTGGCGGCGTCGCCCAGGGCGAGTCCCATCGCGCCCATCTTCACGACATAGGCGTCGGTCTTCGGGTTGATGTCGCCGAAACCGCCGTTCGCGATGAGGACTGCACCCTTGGTTTGTCGCAAATCGGGCAGGGCCGCCCGGATCGTGGTGAGGAGCCCCACGACTGCGACCTCGAAGAGGTCGTGGAGTGCGGCTGGGTCGGCAGCGAGGAGATCGATCGCCTCGCTGGCGTAAGCCGTCCACAAGACGACCGCGAGCGGACCGAGAGCCGCGCGTGCCTTCTCGACCACCGCGCCCATCGCGGCCGGGTCGCGCGCATCCGCCGGAAACGCGGCGGCGGTTACCCCTTTTTTGCGGAGAGACTCGACACCAGCCGCGAGGCGAGCCTCGTTCCGCGCGACGAGCGCGACCGAGAAGCCATCGGCGCCGAACTTCTCGGCGACCGCGGTCGAAATGCCGGGACCGTATCCCACGACGAGGATCGTTTGTGCCATGCCAGGCGGGACGCAACGGGTATGCCCCCGTGGCCGCAACCTGAGACCGCATGATCCATCTGGAGCGCGAGACCGCGACGAACGTGGTCGAGCTATGGCCACCCCCTCGCGCTTCCTGGCCCACACCTTGCGGCACGACGACCATGGCGCGCCTGCTGTCCGTGAACGTTGGGCTGCGTTGTTGACGAGCGCGTCGATGCGACCGAAGCGCTCCTTCGCAGCCGTGACGATCCTCTTGGCCGTCGCGCGGTCGCGGATGTCGCCGGGAATCGCGAGCAGGTGGTCGTCGGTCGACGATGCGATCGATCGTGACGTTGCAAGGACGCAGTACCCGAGCCCGCGATAGCCCGCGACCAAACCGGCCCCGATGCCGCGGGATGCGCCCGTTACGATTGCCACTCGGCCTGCGTTGGCCATGACTTCTCCTCCGGAGGCTGCGTGAGGTAGGGGATGAGCGCGTTGACGTACCCGGCTGCGAGGTCCGGTTCGTCCTGAATCGCGCGCAGGTGGTCCGGTCCGTTCTCGAGCAATCACCGCACCTCGTCGAGCGTGCGATCGAGGTTGTACGCGGCGCTGATGAGCGCCAGGTGCGTCAGCGCCTGCGGGTAGTTGCCGAGGGCCTGTCCCGTGTCGCTCGTCTGCTCGGCGTAGAGGCCCAGGTGGTTCGCGTAGCCGAGCATCCGCTCGAACAGCAGTCGAGCCGTTTCCAGCTTCTCGCGATCGGAGCGTCCGGCGCGCGTCAGCGCCTCGACCAGCCAGAACGTGCACATGTTGAACGTCCCCTCCTGACCCGGCAGGCCGTCGGCCGTGCGCTCGGTGTTGTACCGGTACACGAGGCTATCTGACAGCAGCCCGCCCTCGCGCGGGGCGCGCATCACGGCGGCCAGCATATCGAGCATCTTGGGGTCGTTCGGAGAGACGAAGAAGACGAGCGGCATGAGCAGGTTCGACGCGTCGAGCGCCGTTCCTCCGTACGTCTGCACGAACGCCCGTCGCGCGTCGCTCCAGCCCCGCGTCATGATGTCGAGGTAGATCGAGTCGCGTTCGGCCAGCCAGCGCGCGCGGTCGGCCGGGAACGAGCGCTTGTCCGCCAGGCGGATGGCGCGATCGATCGCCACCCACGCCATCAGCTTCGAGAACACGAACTGCCGCTGCCCCCCGCGCGTCTCCCAGATGCCCTCGTCGTCGCGGCGCCAGTTGTCGGCGAGCCAGTCGACGATCCGCCTCAGGTGCATCCACAGCTCCCACGAGATGGGCGTGCCGTACTTGTTGTAGAGGTACGCCGAGTCCATCAGGTCGCCGTAGATGTCGAGCTGCAGCTGCTCGTACGCACCGTTGCCGATGCGCACCGGTCGCGAGCCCCGGTAGCCCTCGAGGTGATCCAGGGTCACCTCGGTCAAGTCGGCACCGCCGCGCACGCGGTAGACGATCTGCAGCGGCCGGTCACCGGCCGACTCGCGGCTGCGTGCCTCGAGCCAATCCATGAAGCGTGCTGCCTCCTCGGCGAACCCGATGCGCAAGAACGCGTAGAGGGTGAAGGCAGCGTCACGAATCCACGTGTAGCGGTAGTCCCAGTTGCGCGCGCCGCCAATGCGCTCGGGCAAGCTGCACGTCGGCGCGGCCACGATGGCGCCGGTCGGCTCGAAGGTCATGAGCTTGAGCGCGAGCGCCGAGCGGTGGACCATCTCGCGCCACCGCCCGCGGTAGGTGCAGCGCGACAGCCACTTGCGCCAGAACCGGACGACCTCCTCGAAGAGCCTCTGCGTCTCGCCGGCGCACGGCGCCGGGGCGCAGGCGTCGGCCTCCACGCGCCGCAAAACGAACGTCGTCTGCTGGCCTTCCGTCAGCGTGAAGCGGGCTCGCACACCGGCCGGGGCGACCGCCAGCGGCACGTCCGTGGACAGCGCGAGACGGAGCCCCCGTCCTTTGAACAGCGCGCCGTTCGGCACGACGGTGGTCTCGGCCGTGGCGCGCGCGTAGTCGAACGCCGGCTCGCACGAGGCGTCGAAGACCACGATGCCGCGCGCGACGCGCACGCGACGCACCACCGCGTCGAACCGGTTCGTACCGCAGGGCATGAAGTCCTCGATCTCGCCCACGCCTTCGGCGGCGAGGAACCTCGTGATGAGCACGTTCGTGTCGGGCCAGTACAGCTGCTTGCAGACGAGGTCCGTCGCGACCGGTGTGATCGCGAACCGGCCGCCCTTCCCGTCGTCCACCAGCGCTCCGAACACACTCGGCGAGTCGAAGTCGGGAAGGCACAACCAGTCGATCGAGCCACGGATGCTGACCAGCGCGGCTGTGCGCATGTTGCCGATGACGCCGTAGTCCTCGATCCGCTGGTACACGCCCGCATGCTTGCAGACGCTGCGCCACGGCCCGTGCCGAAGGCGTGGTCCGCGAGCAGACGCACGACCTGCAACGGCCGAGCGGGCGAGGAGCGCAAGAGGGACCTCGAGCTCGAAGAGCACCCTGCCCGCGCGCGCGTGCCGCTGACCTGGTGAAGCCGTAGCCTCTCTCGATGAGCCAAGAGGGGGCCCGGCTCCGGTGTCGCACAGACCTGAGCCCGGGCCTCGCTCCGCGCGCGCTGTGCCAGTTCGCCGTGCCTTTCGCGGCGTCGGTGGTCGCGCACGCTGCCGTGGTCGCCGCGCTCCGGGGTCGGCGCGTGCCTCCCGCCGTGTCCGCCGAACCGCCGGCCGAGTGGGTCGAGGCGCCGGAGTCCGTGAACATGGAGCCCGTGGCATTGGCCGAGGCCGAAGAGGCGTCGGATGTCCCCGCCCCGCCGGCTGCGCAGACGCGCGATCCCGCAGCGCACCCCCAGAGCGACGCGCCCCCCGCGCTCGTCAACCTTCCCCCTCCGGACGCGAGCCCCGGCGCGCACGCGGGCACCCCCGTTCCGTTGGAGGGCAAGGCGCGAGCCGCGTGGTGGGCGGCGGCCCGACGCGTCGCCGTTGGCCCCCTCGACTCGCGCGACGACTACGAGGCCATCCGCGCGCAGATCGCGGGCTGGGGCCCGAAGCTCGTGACCGGCACGTACGTCCCGGGCGGCTCGGGCATCGCCCATCCCGACGAGCTGCCGAGCCGGCGGATCCCGGCGGCCGTCATCACCCGCGTCATGCAGGCGAACACCGACCGCTTCCGCGTCTGCCACGGCGCGGGCCTCCCGCAGAGCGCCACGGTCTCCGGCCAGGTGATCGTGACCTTCGTCATCGAGCCCGACGGCCACGTCTCGGCGCCGCGCGACGCGGGCGGGACGTTCCCCGACGACGCGGTCCGCCGGTGCATCGTGCGTGCGGTCGCGCAGCTCTCGTTCCCGAGGCCGCCCAACGGTCTCGCGCAGCAGGTGACGGTGCCCGTGATGCTCGAGGCCGAGGAGGCGCTGGCGCGCCCCGACCCGCACAGTGCGCCGGACAACCTCGATCCGATCTACCTGCCGTGACGCACGGGCAGGACGGCCGCGCCGATGGCCAGTGCGCGCGTCTTCTGATTCCATCGGCGGCGCCACCGCATGAAAGGCCGTCACGTCTTCACCGCGAGGCTCGAGAGCGATCCTTCGGGCATGACCCACGTCGACGTGCCGGCGTCCGTCAGCAAGGCGATCGGGCGTGCGAAGGCGCCCGTCGAGGCGCGCATCGGGCGCGGCGAGCCGTTCCGGGGGACGTTCATGCCCGCGGGCGGCGGGCGGCACCGGCTCTTCGTGAGCAAGGCGACCCGCCGCGCCGCGGGCGTCGAGCCGGGCGATCGCGTCCGCATCACCGCGATCGTCGACGACGGCCGCCGCCAGGTGTCGATCCCGCCCGACCTGCGCGAGGCGCTTCGCGATGCGGGCGTGCTCGATGCGTGGGAGGGGATGCCGCCAGGCAAGAGGGAGCACATCCTCTCGTGGATCGAGCAGGCGGTGCACGAGGCGACCCGGGAGAAGAGGATCGTCAGGTCGGTCGAGGAGGCGTCGCGGGTCCACGAGAGGAGAGTGGACCGGGGGAGGTAGGAGGTAGTTCGTGCAGGTGATGGCGGTCAGCGCCTCTTCTTCACGGCGTAGCGGAGGTGCGTGACCTTCGGCGAGGCCAGCACCTCGATGATCTCGAGACCGACGGCGTCAGGATCGATCCCGTCGAACAACCGCTTTCCAGCGAGGAACGTGGGCGCCACGGAGAGCACGAGCTCGTCGACGACACCTGCGTTCACGTACTGACCGACGAGGTTCGCGCCCCCGGAGATCCGGATGTCCTTGCCGCCGCAGACCTCACGGGCGCGACGGAGGGCGTCTTCGATGCCGTCGTCGACGAAGTGGAACGTCGTCCCTCCCTTGCGCGCCCACGGCGCGCGAACCTCGTGCGTGACCACGAAGACGGGCGTGTGGAACGGCGGCTCCTCGGGCCAGCCCTTCTCGCCGGCCTCGAACATCCGCTTGCCCATGATGCTCGCGCCCGTCCGGTCGAAGATCTCCTCGAGGAATCGGTTGTCCGGCCCGGTGTCGCCGCCCTCCCCGAGCTTCAGCCTCTGCCGGAACACGCGCTGCTGGAAGATCCACGCGTGGAGGTCGCCCCAGCCGTCACCGCCCATGTTCTCCAGGGTCGCGTTCGGCCCCTCGATGCAGCCGTCGAGCGACATGCCCATGCTGACGAACACCTTGCTCATGTTGGAGTCCCTGCCTTTCTCCCGTAAAACGTCGGGCCGGTGGGAAACTCATCGGTCGTGCTCGAAAAAAGCGAACAGGCGCTCGTCGACGCCGCGAAAGGCGGCGACGAAGCCGCTTTTCGCGCGCTCGTCGAGCCCTTGGCCCGCGAGCTGTCGGCGTACGCGTACCGGATGGTCGGCGGCTACCAGGACGCCGAGGACGCGCTCCAGGAGACGCGGCTCAAAGCGTGGCGGCACCTCGGGTCCTACGAGCCGACCGCGAGCTTCCGCGCGTGGATGTACCGCATCGCGACGAACACGTGCCTCGACATGCTCCGGCAGCGGCAGCGGCGCGTGCTGCCCCAGGACGTAGGACCGCCCGTCGCACCCGGCCCGCCCACGACCGCGGTCCGCGACGACATCTCGTGGCTCGAGCCCTACCCGGACGCGCTCCTGCCGGCGACGGCGAGCCCGGAGGAGACGCTGCGGCTGCACGAGAGCGTCCGGCTCGCGTTCGTGCGCGCCATGCAGCTGCTCCCGCCGCGCCAGCGCGCGGCCCTCATCCTTCACTACGTGCTCGACTTCCCGGTCAGCGACGTCGCGACGATGCTCGAGACCACGGTCGCGGCGATCCACAGCGCGCTCCAGCGCGCGCGCGCGTCGATCGATCGGGCGCCGAGCGATGGCGAGGAAGAAACGAGCGCGACCGCATTCGAGCGCCTCGAGGCGCGGAAGGCCGAGGCGGTCGAGCGCTTCGTCCGCGCTTGGGAGACGGGCGACTTCGGGGAGCTCGTCTCCATGCTGACGGCGGACGCCATCCTCACGATGCCGCCGTGGGTCTACTGGCTCGACGGCCGCGACGCCATCGCCGCGACGATGCAGAGCCCCGGGACGTGGGAGGGAGAGCCTCGCCCTGGCCGATACCGCATCGTCCCCTGCGGCATGAACGGCCAGCCCGCGGCTCTCGCGTACGTCCGCTTCGGCGACGGACCCTACGTCGCCGTATGCATGACCGTCATGACGCTCGCTCCGGACGGGCGCATCTCCAGCATGGACACGTTCGTCCTGCCCAAGCAGTTCGCGGCGTGGGGCCACCCGGCCACGCTCGATCCCGCGACGGAGCTGGGCGTGGCACCGCCTTGACGCCGCGTCGGCGAGGATCGGATGCGCCTTCCCGGTCGTAGCCGCCGAGGTCGTCCGCGCCGAGCACGCCGTAATGCGCGCTGGAGAACGTGTCGAAATCGTGGAACGTGGAGAAGAGGAGGACGTACACGGATACGGCGGGGAACCGTCCGAAGCGATCGCGCGTGTACGAGCGGAGGACGCGCCGCGTGAACCGTGCGGCGCTCGGCGGGAGGCGAGCGTCGTTCATCGCCGCGAGAACGACGGCGTTTCCTTCGACGGTGACGGCCTTCGCATCCGGATATCGGGCGTGCGCTCCGGCGACGAAGGGCCTCGCATCGACGAGGCCGGCCGGATCCGGGTCGACGGCGGGGCGCGGGTGGAGCAGAAGAGTGCGTCGGAGCAGCGGAAACGAGCGCTGGACCCGCATCCAGTGCCCGCTTCACTGCGGATGACGCGCTCCGGTCGCACGCCGACGGGCACAGGATGAGGAGAAGAGCCCGGGATCGCACGACCAGCGGCCGCAACGCAGCGACAAGCGCGCATCGGACGAGCGACGACGCGCGCCGGACGACGACCAATGACCATCGGACGCGGGGAAGAGCGCGACGGACCCACGGACGACGCGCTCCTACGCGGGTGCAATGCGCTCCTACGCGCGAGTAGCGCGCTCCTACCGGCGTGCGATCGGCATTTCCCCCGCGGAGGAGCACGACGTACCCGGGTCCGATGCGCTCCTCCCGTCGGGCGGAGCACGTCGGACGCCGAGAAATGCTCTTCGGACGCCCGTAGGAGCGCGCTGCACCCGGTCCAGAGCTCGTCGTCGCCGCGGAGGAGCCCGTGACACCCGCGTAGGCGCACGCCGGACGCCGCGAAACGCGCGCTGGACCCGCGTAGGAGCTCCAGGGAGCTCGCGATCCAGCCGGAATCAGGCCGCGCCCGCGAACGCTGCCATTGGCTCCGGACGAACTCTGGTGCTCTCGGTCGCCCGGCCGATTCGCCGAGGCATCCTGCCGTTGCGACGAAGAATCGGCCGCTGCATCGAGGCGGACGGCCGT
>Ga0209012_1003097_pt1 | contig 13024 bp, 10 predicted proteins | sample RS3BMetagenome_FD_184735 | JGI IMG/M metagenome (GOLD analysis project Ga0209012, IMG submission 184735) | Ferric oxide microbial mat and aquatic microbial communities from Rainbow Spring, Yellowstone National Park, USA - RS3B (SPAdes) (version 3) ...
GGCGGTCGACGAGCACCCGGTGCTCGTCGCCCGATCGGCCGGGGTCGTCGTAGACCCGCACCACCTCGACCTTCGTCATCGTCTCTCCTGTGCAGCGGCTCGGGAAGCCGGCGGCGCCGCGGCGCCGTTCGGCACGATGGGCGTCGCCCGGACAGCGACGGGGCCGATCACCCCCCCGGCCCGGTCGTCGCCGGTGGCGGGGTCCCGATCGGGGGGACCGTCGAGAGGGCAGTGGTGCTCGGCTGGTGAGGAGCGGTGGGCACCTGCACCGGCTGGACCGGGTTCGAGTAGAGGTAGTTGAAGATCTGGGCCACCGCCGGGGCGGAGCCGTTGGCGCCGTAGCCACCGTGGTCGACGGCCACCGCCACCACGTACTCGGGCTCGTTCGGGGCGGCGTTGGTCGGCCCGAAGCCGACGAACCACGAGTCGGGCTCGCCGCTGTTGGTGTCGGCGGTCCCGGTCTTGCCGGCCACCGGGAAGCTGGCCTCGGGGAAGTGGGCGTACTGCTGGAAGGTCGGGTAGGCGGTGCCGCCGGGGCTGTTCACGGCGCCGAGGAAGCCCTGCAGCATCGCCTGGCGGTTGGCAGCCGACAGCGGGACGGTGCCGGTGGGCTTCGGGGCGAACCGCTTGACCACACTGCCCTCGGGGGTGACGACGGCCGCCGCCACCTGCGGCTGGTACCGGGTGCCGCCGTTGGCGAAGGTGGCGTAGGCCGTGGCCTGCTGGATCGGGGTGAGCAACGTCTCGCCCTGGCCGAAGGCGGTCTCGAGGTTGTCGCCGACGAAGTAGGTCCCGAAGGGGAACACCTTGGGGTCGGACTTGTGCTGGGCTGCCCGCAGGGCCGGGCCGTCGACCTGGCCCGAGGCCTCGCCCGGCAGGTCGATGCCGGTGGGGTGGCCGAGCCCGTAGGCGGCGGCCGTCTGCTGGATCCCGTCCGCCAGTGCCTGGTTGGGGTCGGTGTAGAAGAGGAAGCCGAGGTTGTAGAAGTAATAGTCGTCGGAGATGGTGAGCGCCGTGGTCACGTTCACCTCGCCGGCCCCCGCCGCCTCGGCGTCGTGGAAGCTGCAGCGCCCGCCCCCGTGGCAGTTCGGCACGGTGTAGGCCCCGGTGTCGTCGACGTAGGTTCCGGCGTTGATGACGCCGTCGTCGAGCGCGGCGGTGGCGGTGTTGAGCTTGAAGGTCGACCCCGGCGTGTACAGGCCGTCGAGGGCGTAGTTGATGAGGGGGCAGCCGGTGGTGATCGACACCGTCTGGCACGAGGAGGAGAGCTGGTTGTACTGGGCCTGGGAGATGCCGCCCACCCAGTCGGCGAGGTCGTAGGTCGGGTACGACGCCATGGCCAGGACCTGGCCGGTGTGGGCGTCGAGCACCACCGCCGCCCCGTCGTTGGCCGTCGGGTACTGGCCGCCGACCGGGTCCAAGGTCTTGCGCGTCGTGGCGATGTCGTTCGCCAGGGCACTCTGGACGGCCTCTTGGAGCCCGAGGTCGATGTTGGTGACCAGGGTGTCGCCGGGCCGGGGCGGGGTCTCCGAGACCACCCCGACCTGCTGGCCCTGGGGGTTGACCTCGACCCTCTTTATGCCCTGGGTGCCCTTCAGGTAGGGCTCGTACTCGTTCTCGAGGCCCGACTGGCCGTACTGGCTGGCCTGGGTGTAGCCGTCGCCCGCATGGGCCTTGAGCTCGGCGGCGTTGATCTGGCTGACGTAGCCGAGGACGCCGGTGGCCACCGGCTGGCCGGCCGCCTGGTTCTGGGGGTAGGTCCGCACGCTCACCGGCTGGACGCTCACCCCGGGGAACTCCGACTGGTGCGACTCGAGCCACTCGACCGTCGACATCGAGGCCCCGGTCTGCACCGGCACCGGCTCGTACGGGCTGTACTGCGAGTTGTTCAGGTCCTGCTCGATCTGGCTCGGCGACACCCCCACCAAGGCCGCCACCGACCCGACGATCGCCGGGTCCTGGAGCGCCTCGGCCCTCGAGAGCACGATCTGCTCCTGCACCTGGTTGCCGACGAGCACCGTGCCGTTGCGGTCGACGATCAGGCCGCGGGGCGCCGGGACCGTGACGTCGCGCACCTCGTTGCGGTTGACTGCCGCCGTGTACCGGGAGTGGTCGATCACCGACAGCGACCAGAGCCGCAGCACCATCACCCCGAAGAGGGCCACGACGATCAGGCCCACGACCTGGAGCCGCACGTTCGGCCGGGACGGCTGCTCCTCGGGCGAGGCGACCAGACCGGCGACGTGGACCTGCCGGCGCGGGCGCATCCGCGGCTGGTGGACCCGCCTCGGTCGGGCCAGCCGGCGCGGTCGGCGAGCCGGCCGGCGATAGCGACGGTCGCCCCGGAACGGGTGGCGGAGGGAGTGGCGCCTCACCAGGAGCTCCCGGCCGCCGACCGAGGATGGGCCGCCGGACCGAGGGCCCACCGGACGATCCGCATCCCGAACGGTGCGAGCACAGCGTTGGTGACCGCCACCACCAGGACCAGCGCCACCAGGTCGACCCGAAGGAACTGCTCCTGACCGAGCACGGCGCCGAGCACGGCGTACAGGATGACAGCGCCGGCGCTCGCAGTGAACGCGACCAGCCCGGAAAACCACGGGATCTCCCGCGTGAGCGACCCGGTCACCCGCCCGACGCCCACGCCGGTCAGGCAGCCGACCAGGGCGGTCAGCCCGAACGGCGTCGGCAACAGCAGGTCGATGGCGATCCCGGCCACGAAGCCGGCGATCGCCCCTTCGCGCGGCCCGGCGGCCGTGCCGGCGGCGATCGGGACCAGCAGCATCAGCTCGGGGTGGATGCCGGCGATCCGAAGCTTGATCGCCACCGTCTCCTGCACCACCACGAACAACGCCACGACCACCACCAGCCTCGCCGCGCTCCGTCCCGTCACGGCGACGGGCTCCACTGGACGACCTCGACGTAGGCGAGCGCCCCGAGGTCTGCCAGGGGCTGGACCTCGACGGTCTCCTGGCTGGCGCCCGGCGTCGTGTGGACCGCCGTCACGTAGGCCACCGGGATCCCACCGGGGAAGATGTTGCCGGCCAGGTCGTTGGTGTACATCCGCTCACCCCGGCGCACCGGCGTGCCGGGGGCGACGAAGTCGGCGTTGAGCGAGCGCCCGGGGCCCTGGCCGTCGAGGGTGGCCGTGTAGGCGTTGCCGCTCCCGAAGCTGACCCCGACCTTGGACGAGCCGTCGGTGACGAGGGTCACGGTGGCGCTGTGATGGGCGGCGAAGGTCACCGTCCCGACCAGCCCCCCGGCGCCGATGACCGGCATCCCCACGTCGACGCCGTCGTCGCGTCCCTTGTCGATGTCGATCGTCGCCGCGTAGTTGGTGCTGCCGGCGTCGGTCTGCTCGGCGAGCACCGTCGGCAGTTGCTGGAGGTAGGGAAGGTGGTTCTCGGCCAGCAGGCGCTGCAGCTGGGTCAGCTGCCGCAGCTGAAAGCCACGGGCGTCGTCCTGCAGGCGGATCCGGCCGAGCGTGAGCTGCAGCTCGTGGTTCTCCTTCACCACCGAGTCGTAGTGGACAGCGCCGGCGAACACGTTGCCGATCGGGTCGAGGATGCCGTTCACTCCCGAGCGGATCGGCGAGAAGATGTCGCTGGCCAGCGACTTGATCCCCGAGGTGATGTGGTGGGTCCGCCCGCTCTGGTCAAGGGTGATCACCGACAGCGACAGCAGCACCAAGATGAGCACGGTGGTGAGCGTCCGACGCGAACGCCTGGGCCTGGCCACCCGGGAGCAGGCTCCCGGCGCCTATCGGGACGACGACGTGATGAGCACCCGCTTGAGGGCTTCGAATTCCTCGAGGCACTGCCCGCTGCCGATCGCCACGCAGTTGAGCGGGTCGCGTGCGACGACGATCGGCATGCCGGTCTCGTGCTGCAGGCGCGAGTCGAGCCCGTGGAGGAGGGCCCCGCCGCCGGTGAGCACGATGCCCTGCTCCATGATGTCGGCCGCCAGCTCCGGCGGCGTGCGGTCGAGGGTCACCTTGACGGCGTCGATGATCGACGAGACCGGCTCGTCGATGGCGTGGCGGATCTCCTCGGTCGAGACCACCACGGTCTTCGGCAGGCCGGTCACGAGGTCACGCCCGCGGATCTCGGCGTGGAGCTCCTCTTCGAGCGGGTAGGCGGACCCGAGGGCGATCTTGATCTCTTCGGCCGTCCGCTCCCCGAGCGCCAGGCTGAACTCCTTCTTCACGAACGAGACGATCGCCTCGTCGAGCTCGTCCCCGCCGATCCGGACCGACTGGCTGGTGACGATGCCGCCGAGGGAGATCACAGCCACCTCGGTCGTCCCCCCGCCGATGTCGACCACCATGTTGCCGGTCGGCTCGTGGACCGGCAGGCCGGCGCCGATCGCCGCCGCCATCGGCTCCTCGATGATGTACGCCTTGCGCGCCCCGGCGTACTCGGCCGCCTCCATGACCGCCCGCTGCTCGACCCCGGTGATGCCCGACGGCACGCAGATCACCATCCGCGGCTTGGCGAACCGCCGCTGGTGGACCCGGTGGATGAAATAGCGGAGCATCTTCTCGCAGATCTCGAAGTCGGCGATCACCCCGTCCTTGAGCGGCCGGATGGCCTGGATGTTCGACGGCGTTCGCCCGATCATCCGCTTCGCCTCGGCCCCCACCGCCAACGGCCGGCCGTCTTTCACGTCGACCGCCACCACCGAGGGTTCGTTGAGGACGATCCCCCTTCCCCGGACGTACACCAGCGTGTTGGCAGTCCCAAGGTCGACCGCCATGTCGCGGCCCAGCAGGTTCAGGCGATTGTCTGGCATTGGAGCCCGGATTCCTCTCGCGGCGGACGGACGTGGACGGGCGGTACGGCGGAGACGCCCGAAGACTGACCCCAGGGTACGGGAGCGACCCGACCCGCACAAGCGCGCGCGTGCCCTGATCGGGACCCTGGCGACTCAGCCGAGACCGGGAAAGAAGAGGTCGATCTCCCTGGCGGCGGAGGCCGGCGAGTCGGACCCGTGGACCAGGTTCTCGGTGAGCTCGACCGCCAGGTCGCCCCGGATGGTACCCGGCGCCGCCTCGACCGGGTTGGTCGCGCCCATGAGCGTCCGGACCACCCGGTAGGTCTCCGACGGGCCCTCGACCACCATCAGCAGCGCCGGCGACCGCGTGATGAAGGCCACCAGGTCGTCGTAGAAGGGCTTCCCGTGGTGCTCGGCGTAGTGACGCCCGGCCACCTCGGCGCTGATCGTCCGCAGCTCGACGGCCACCAGCCGCAGGCCCTTGCGCTCGAGCCGCCCGACGATCTCGCCGACCAGCCCGCGCTCGACGGCGTCGGGCTTGGCGATCACCAGTGTCCGGTCCACGAGCGCAGCACCCTAGCAGTCGGTCACCGGCCGCCCAGCCCGGGCGGCGTCCCAGCTCAGGGCCGGCGGGCGCCCTCGGCCAGCAGCTGGCGGGCGTCGCCGACGACGTAGAGCGACCCGGTCACGAGCAGGAGACCGTGAGGGGGCACGAGCCCGCGGGCCAGCCCCAGAGCCGCCGCGACGGTCCCGCCGTCGACCACCTCGAGCCCGAGCGCCCGGCCCGCCTCGGCGACGACGTCGCTCGCCAGGGCGCGCGGGCTCTCCGGCTGGCAGGTGACCAGCACGTCCAGCTCCGCCGGTCCGAGCGCCGCCAACATGGCCGACGGATCCCTGCCGCCGAGCATGCCGACCACCGCCACCCGGCTGCCCTCGACTGAGAAGCCCTCGGCCAGCGCCGCTCCCAGGGCCTCCATCCCGGCGACGTTGTGGGCGCCGTCGACGATGCACAGGGGCTGGCGACCCACCACCTCGAGCCGACCCGGCACCGAGACCGCCGCCAGAGCGTCCTGGACGACGTCGGCGTCGAGCCCGGCGCCGAAGAACGCCTCGGCCGCCGCCACCGCGCAGGCGGCGTTCACCCCCTGATGCGGACCGTGCAACGGGACGAGCAGCTCGCCATAGGTCGCTCCGGGGGTCGCCAGGTCCACCAGTCGCCCGCCCACCGCCGTCCGGTTGGCCGTGCAGTCGAACTCGACGCCGCGCACCCAGATCTCCCCGGCCCCCGCCTCGTCGGCCACCTGGCGGATGATCCGGACCAGTTCGGGATCGGTCTCGCCGATGACCACGCGGCTGCCCGGTTTCACGATCCCGGCCTTGTCACGAGCGATGCCCTCGAGGGTCGGCCCGAGGACCTCGGTGTGGTCGTAGCTGATGTTCGTCACCACCGCCACCTCGGCGTCGACGACGTTGGTGGCGTCCCAGGTCCCGCCCAGACCGACCTCGATCACCGCCGCGTCGACCGCCTCGGCGGCGAACCAGGCGAGGGCGGCCGCGGTGAGCAGCTCGAAGCGCGTCGGCCGCTCGGAGATCATCGGCTCCACCAGGGCGAGCGAGCCGAGCAGCTCGCTGAACGACGCGTCGTCGATCGGCGCCCCGTTGCGCACCAGGCGCTCGTTGACCTGTGTCAGGTTCGGGCTGGTGTAGGTGCCGACCGAGAGGCCCATCGCTGCCAGCAACGAGCTCGCCATCGCCGCCGTCGACCCCTTCCCGTTGGTCCCGGTCAGGTGGACCGACGGGAACGCTCGCTCCGGATTGCCGAGCAACCCCGCGAGGGCGCGCATCCGCTCCAGCGTCGGCAGCGCCCGACGGCTCGGCTGGGTCGACTCGAAGTCGATGTGCCCGTCGAGCCAGGCGAGCGCTTCTCGAAGGGAGGCGAACCGGGGTCGCGCCACCGGGCGCCCCTCAGGAGGCGGCGCGCCGGCTCCGGCTCGACTTCGCCGGCGGCTCGGCCAACGGCACCAGCGTCGGGTTCACCCGGTCGAGCACCACCGCACGGTCGACGACGCACTTGCCGACGTCGCTGCGGCTCGGCAGGTCGTACATGACGTCGAGGAGCACCTCCTCGAGGATCGCCCGCAGGCCTCGGGCGCCGGTCCCGCGGAGCAGCGCCTGCTCGGCCACCGCCTCCAACGCGTCCTCGCTGAACTCGAGCTCGACGTTGTCCAAGGCGAACGTCCGCTGGTACTGGCGCGTGAGGGCGTTCTTCGGCTCGACGAGGATCCGGATCAGGGCGTCCTTGAAGAGCTGGCTGACGGCGCTCACCACCGGCAGCCGCCCGATGAACTCGGGGATGAGGCCGAACTTCATCAGATCCTCGGGCAGCACGTGGCGGAGGACCTCGGTCTCGTCCCGTTCGGCTTGCTTGCGGACCTCCGCCCGGAACCCGATGCCCTTGCGCCCGATGCGCGCCTCGATGATCTTGTCGAGGCCGGCGAACGCACCACCGCAGATGAAGAGGATGTTCGTCGTGTCGATCTGGATGAATTCCTGGTGCGGGTGCTTCCGGCCGCCCTGGGGCGGGACCGAGGCGGTGGTGCCCTCGAGGATCTTGAGGAGCGCCTGTTGGACTCCCTCGCCCGACACGTCCCTGGTGATCGAGGGGTTCTCGCTCTTGCGTGCGATCTTGTCGATCTCGTCGATGTAGATGATCCCGGTCTCCGCCCGCTTGACGTCGTAGTCGGCGGCCTGGATCAGCTTGAGCAGGATGTTCTCGACGTCCTCGCCGACGTAACCGGCTTCGGTCAGCGCCGTGGCATCGGCGATGGCGAACGGGACGTTGAGCATCCGGGCCAGCGTCTGGGCCAGGAGCGTCTTGCCGCAGCCGGTCGGCCCGAGCAACAAGATGTTCGACTTCGCCAGCTCGACGCCGTCGTCGTCGGCCACCGGACCCGCCTGCACCCGCTTGTAATGGTTGTAGACGGCGACCGAGAGGATCTTCTTGGCGTACTCCTGCCCGACGACGTAGTCGTTCAGGAACTCGAAGATCTCACGCGGCTTCGGCAGGTCCTCGAAGCTGAGCTCGGTGGTGTCGCTCTGCTCCTCGGCGATGATGTCGTTGCACAGGTCGATGCACTCGTCGCAGATGTAGACACCCGGACCGGCGATCAGCTTCTTCACCTGCTTCTGCGACTTGCCGCAGAAGCTGCACTTGACGAGGTCACCCCCCTCACCGAACTTCGCCACCGCGCTCCCTCTCCTCGCCCTTCGCTGGTCTCGTCGTGCTCAGTGCTGTGTGCCGGGTCGTCGCGTCTCAGGTCGTCTGCGTGTCGGGTCGTCGTGTGCCGGCGCCGCGAGACTACGCCGCGCCGATGGCCTCGAGTGGCGTTGTCTCGCGGGCGGTGATCACCTCGTCGATCACCCCATAGGTGACTGCCTCGTCGGCGGTCATGACGAAGTCACGCTCGGTGTCCTTGGCGATCTTCTCGTGCGGCTGGCCGGTGTCCTCGGCCAGCATCTTGGTCAGCAGATCGCGCATCCGCAGGATCTCCTTGGCCTGCAGCTCGATGTCGCTCGCCTGGCCCTCTACCCCGCCGAACGGCTGGTGCAGGAGGATCCGGGCGTGCGGGAGGGCGAACCGCTTACCCCGCGCCCCGGCCGCCAGGAGCACGGCGGCGGCCGAGGCCGCCTGGCCGAAGCAGAAGGTCGACACGTCGGGCTTCAAGAACTTGATCGTGTCGTAGATGGCGAAGAGAGCGGTGATGTCGCCGCCGGGCGAGTTGATGTAGAGGTGGATGTCCTTGTCGGGGTCCTCGGACTCGAGGAAGAGGAGCTGGGCGCAGACGAGGTTGGCGACCGTGTCGTCGATCGGCGTGCCGAGGAAGATGATCCGTTCCTTGAGCAGCCGCGAGTAGAGGTCGTACGCCCGCTCGCCCCGGTTCGACGACTCGACCACCGTCGGGACGAGGTAGTTGCTGGCCCGGTACCGGTCCTCTTGCGATCGGATCATGCCTCGGTCTCCTCGGTCTCCTCGGTTGCCCCGCTGGTCTCGTCCGTCTCCGGCGACGTGGCCGTCTCCTCCCCGGCCCCGCCTGCTTCGACCTCGAGCTCGCCCTGATCGACCCGCAGGTCGTCGCGCGAGACCGGGTTCCCCTCCTCGTCGACCAGCTCCACGTGATCGAGGAGCCACGTCATCGCCTTCGCCTTCTTCTGCTCCGAGCGTACCGCGACGGTCCTCCCGGTACGGTCGAGTTGCCCGCGGAGCTCCCCTGGGTCTGTCCCGAGGCGCTCGGCGGTGGCCGCCAGCTCGGACCCGAATTCCTCCTCGGTCACCTCCAGCGACTCGGCCTCGGCCAGCGCCCGCAGCGCCAGATCGGCCTTCACCGCCGCCAGTGCGTCGACCCTGATCTCAGCCAGCAGGTCGTCGCCGGTCCGGCCGGTGGCGGCCAGCAGCTGCTCGAGGGTGATCCGCTGCTCCTCGAGCCGGTGCCCGAGGTCGTGCACCCGTTGGCGCACCTCCTCGTCGACCAGTGTCGCCGGGACCGCGTCGTCGTCGACCAGCTCGACCAGGGCGACCAGGGCGGCCTCGCGCAGGGCGAGCTGGGCCTGGACCACCTTGACCCGACCCAGCCTGGCCCGCAGGTCGGCCCGGAGCTCGTCGAGCGTGGCGAACTCCGAGTTCTCCGACGCCCACTCGTCGGTCGGCTCCGGCAGCTTCTTCTCCTGGATCTCCTTGACGAGGACCCGGAAGTCGGCGGCGGTGCCGTCCGGCGTGGTGGTGCTGAAGCTGAGGATGTCGCCGACCTTGGCGCTGTGCAGCTGGGCGTCCAGCTCGGGCACCACCCGGCCGCTCCCGAGCTCGTAGGAGAGGTCGTCCCTCGAGATGAGCTCCTCGCCGGCCGACGTGGCGTGCAGGTCGATCGTGAGGTTGTCGCCGTCGCGTGCCGGTCGACCGACCGTCACCAGCTCGGCGTCGGTCTCCCGGAGCCGGTCGATCTGGGCGTCGATCTCCTCGTCACGGACGACCGGCGAGGGCACGGTCACCTGGAGCCCGCTGTAGCCCGGGATCGACACCGTCGGACGGACCTCGACGACGGCGTCGAAGGCGAGCGCGCCGCTCTCCTCCCCGGCGGTGATGTCGATCTCTGGCGGGGCGATCGGGTCGACGTCGGCGTCGACGACCGCCTGGGCGTAGAAGTCCGGCAGCGCCTCACGCAGCGCCTCACCGCGCAGCGCCACCGCCCCGCCCATCCGTGCCTCGAGCACTCGACGCGGCACCTTGCCCGGCCGGAAACCCGGCACGCGCGCCTGGCGTGCCAGCTGGCGAACCATGTCGTCGAGCACCTTGTCGACGTCCGGCTCGTCCACCTCCACCGAGAGACGGACCTTGTTGCCCTCGACGGGCTCGGCAGTAGAGCGCATAGCGGAGCCCTCACTCTACCGGGCCGCCTGGCGTCGGCCGGCCGACGCTGCTCGCGCCGCCACACCCCGGCGCGAGCAGCGTCAGATCATGAAGGCCATCTGGGCGAGCAAGCGGCGGCCGAGCCCCTCGTCCCCTGCCAGATCGACCGACCCCGGCGCCAGCTCGTCGGCACGGATCCTCCCAAGCCCGAGCCGGCAGAACGTCTCGGCGTCGAGCTCGAGCCGGACGCTCGGCACCGTCGGCGCCCGGTCGACCGCTCTCCCCCGGCCGCCCTCGACAACCACCGCCACGGTCAGCGGGACCGGTCCGCGCACCTCCCAGACGACGCTGGTGCCGTCCGGAGCGCCCACCTTCTTGGCGACCACGTAGCCCATCGCACCGGCGCTGCGCCGCAACGTCACCGACTCCCCGGCGCCCCCGCGCCCCCCGGGCCGACCGACGGCGCGTCGCACGTCCTGCTCATGGGCCCAGCTGTCGAGCACGCGGACGTCCATGAACTCGCGGTACGGCACCTGACCGACCGGGCTCCAGCCGACCACCTCGAAACGCTCCGGGTCCATCGCCCGCAGCTCGTCCACCCGCCGAGCCGTCACCTCCTCGAACTCGGCCAGCACGGTGCCGCCGGGGCGGTGGCGCCGCTCGGCCACCCACGCCTCGTTGCTCTCGCCGATCGGGTTGCGGACGTGCTCGGGCATCGGTCCCTCGAACGCCGGTACCGGCTCGCCGAGCAACATCCGCTCGATTCCGATCAGGTGCGACAGGTTGTCCCGCACCGTCCACCCCGGGCAGTCGGTCGGACGCTCCCAGTCGTCGTCCGACAGGTCTCGACAGGCGTCGGCGGTGGACCGCCAGACCTCGTCGAGGGCGTCGACGACCGGCTCGGGGCGGGACTGGCTCATCGCGCGATCGTAGGCCGGTCGGCCACCTCGACCATCAGCCATTTTCGAAGGGACCGGCAGTAGCATTCTCCGATCATCACAGGTGCGATCACAGCTTGAGCGCAGGGAGGATGCCGTCTCGATGGCCTTCGGCGGAACCGCAGGACCACAAGTAGGCGCCCAGGACGTCTCGGGTGCCGTGACCGGCGCCGTGCTGCGCTGCGTCCGGCGCCAGGCGGGCGAGCGGGCGGTGGCACGGACCCTCGACGTCGCCCACGAGCCCCGGCCGGCGGCGGTGCTCGAGGACCCGGCCAGCTGGAGCACCCAGGACGAGCTGCTGACGATCCTGTGGGCGGCCGAGCAGGTCTGCGGTGACCCGGACATCGGGTTCCACGCCGGCGAGGAGATGCTCCGCCAGTACGACGGGACGACCACCGCCGACGCCCTCCGCTCCCGCGGCGCCCCGTCGGCGCTGCTCGGCGACATGACGGCCGCCCTCGTCCGGTCGGCGCCGGTGGCAACCCTCGACGTCGTCGAGATCGCCGACACCCGGGCACGGGTCGAGGCGAGCGCCCGCCCTGACCTCGATCGGCGGGAGTACCTCTGCGACTTCACCAAGGGCGCCCTCTCACGCGTCCCGTCCATCTTCGGGCTTCGGCCGGCCGAGATCAGCGAGCCTGAGTGCCAGGCGCGGGGCGGCCAGCGCTGCATCTACGAGATGAGCTGGGAACCGGCCCGCCTGGCGACGACGGGCGGCCCGCACGGGGCAGGGGGCTACGTCGACGACCGCATCCGACCCGGGCAGCGGATCGGCACCGGCTCCCCCGGCCTCGCCGGTCCTCCCGGTCTCGGGGGCCGGGTCCACGACCCGGTCGTGGCACCCGGGTCGGGCGGCCCCGGCGAAGGGGACGGTGACCAGGCCGTCGGCGCTCCCGAGGCCCGGCCGAACGGCGCTGCCGGACGAGCGCCCGGGGCAGGCACGGTGGTGGCGGTGCTCGGCGATCGCCTCCGGCGCCTCGAGAGCCGGCTCCAGGGGGTCTGCACCACGGCCGCCGACCTCCGGTCTCTCGAGGACGTCGACCAGGTGCTCGACAGGATCGTCGAACGCGCTGCGGTGGCCCTCGAGGTGCCCGGAGCCGTCCTCGCGGTGCAGGCCACGGCGCTATCGCCCGTGTCCGTCCACCGGTTCGGGATCAGCGCCGAGGACGCCGCCGCCCTGGCCGCCTCGATGGCCCAGGACGGCGGATCGCCGCGCCCGGACGCTTGGCTGACCGCCGAGGTCTACTCGGTACGCCGGAATTACGGGCACCTCCTGCTGCTGCCGCCGGTGGACGATGCCGAGCGGCTCGAAGTCGACCGCTCGCTCCTCACGCTCTACGCCGACTACGCCGCCGCCGCGCTCGACCTGGTCACCGCCCTGGCCACCAGCCGGCAGGCCAGCGCTACCACCCGGTCGCTCATGACGTTCTCTCGCGCGCTCTCCCGCGTCGGCACCACCGACGACGTGTCGGCGGCGCTGGCCGACGCCGTCCGGTCGGTCGGCCGTGCCCGCCGGGCCGTCGTGACCCTGTGGGACCCGTTCGCCCAGAAGCTCGTGCTGGCGGCCGTTTCCGGCGCCGACGGCTCACGTATCACCCGGACCGAGCCCGCAGCCGACGGCGTCCGCGCCGACGAGTCCGACCGGGCCGCCGACGACCTCGGGGCGGCGGCCGGTATCGCCGCCGTCGCCAACGCCGGGGCGGCCGCTGCGACCGCTGCCGGCGTCACCGCCGCCGACAGCGACCTCCTGCTCGACACCCGCACCGACGGAGGTGGGCCCGGGGACGGGGCGCCGGCCTCCGACGAGGCCGAGCCGGGACGGGGGTCGGAGCCCTTCGACGACACCGCCGGGTCCCCGGGCGAAGCGGACGGGGAACCCGCCGCGCCGGACCGGACCGTCGGGGCGGGTTCC
>Ga0209012_1003100_pt1 | contig 13008 bp, 12 predicted proteins | sample RS3BMetagenome_FD_184735 | JGI IMG/M metagenome (GOLD analysis project Ga0209012, IMG submission 184735) | Ferric oxide microbial mat and aquatic microbial communities from Rainbow Spring, Yellowstone National Park, USA - RS3B (SPAdes) (version 3) ...
CTTGTCAGGCAGGTTCTGCACACGGACGCTCATTGGCTCGATTTCGCGCCCACTGCGGACAGAAAGACTGGTGTGGATCTTGCGGAACGTGGAGGCGTCCTCCGGTCAACTGTCGTCTCTTGGTTGGTCTCTGTGAGCCGTTGTGCACCTAGGAGGCTCTGGTCCGACGCAACAATCTTCAAGGGTAAAGGCCAACTACAGATGCAACCGCGGCTTCCAAGGCCTGCTCGGGCCGTTTTAGACACTTTTGCCAAGTGCGACTTCGCAGACTGGCTCTGCTTGCAACAACACTGGTCTGAACAGAGCACCACCGACAGAGGGCTTGTAGTGCGCTGGCTGGTCGCCGTGGGCGTACTGCTCGCCAGCGTCTTGGTAGTGCTCTACAATAGTCGCCGGCGGCGGCGTCGACTTCCACTGGTCGTGCTCTTGTCGTGTCCAAGCGCTGAAACCGTCGCGAGCGGTGCTGGGAAAACGACACTCTTTTGGCGGCTTTGGAAAGGGCAACTGCCACGATACGCGCCAGTGCCGTCGCAGCAGCCGAACGAGGCAGTGGTAACGCTGGACGACGGTGTGCGCTTTCTTCTGGTCGACCTGCCGAGTGATGCACGGGCGCGGGGAACCTGGGGACGGTTCACTTCGTTGGACAAGTTGAACGCTGCCGCCGTCGTCGTCGTTTTCGTCGTGGACGCGAAAACTGACTCTTTGACCCGAGAAGCGGAATATCTCTTTAGAGATATCGACGTGCGGGCGCTCCTCCAACGTGGTACCACCTGCGTCGTTCTTGCAAACAAAGCGGACCTCCGCACAGCCATGCCAGCCAAGGTGTTTCTAGCACGATGGATGCGGGAAGTAGAACGACTGGGGCATTCGAGGACGAATTCGCTGACCCCAGTGCTGGTCGATGAGTCGACCATCGCGCAGATTCCATCGCTCCGACGAGAGCAGCGCCTTATGCTGGTTCATGGAAGTGCCAAAACTGGCGACTGTTTACCGAAACTGTACACTGTTATCCGAAGCGCCGTGCGTCACCGCTAGCGGCACTCGATAACGACACCTGCGGCAAATGCACCCGAGACCTCTAGCATGCGCCTGGGAGGCGTATTTGGCCACTTGTTTCGTAGAAGATGGAGACTGAAAATCTAATTGGAGATTCATCGAACAGGGATGGAAGCAAGTGTAGGCGTTTCGAGGACGCTAGCCTGTTGCGCACATCGATAGCGGTGGCACGAATGAGCGCTGCTCGGTAAGATGCTGCACGAGGCCTGCGTACTCCATGAGAATATGCATGTAGTAGTTTACATCGGAACCGTTTGGTTTGCTCCATGCCAGAGCTGCTTCTTGAAACAACTTGCATAGTCTAAGGCATGTATAACCGCTCCAAATGAAACTAGTGCGTGATGTCTGGTATGCAAACGCCATTTTCTGCACATCTAACGGAAGCAACGGTGGAGGAATTGTTGGCAAGTTTCGCGCCTGTGAAGCTAAGCACGACGTGGCGGTCGGATACCTGTGAAAGTTGCGGGTTGCGCATCGTGACAATCGGCAATGCCAGCCGCTTCTACGGGCCAGTCGCATGTTCTCACTGGCTTCAGCGCTGCTGCAGTCAATGGGCGAACACGAGTCGACGACAACCATATCTGAGCAACGTGGACGCCGCCGCACAAGCTGAGTGCCATGTCTTCCCGATTCTGGGCTCAACGGAGCGAACACGTTCCGCGACCATTACGTAAATGAATACCGACGTACAGACGCCTCCTGGCCTGTTTTGACCGGCTGACTGCTATCGGTTTCAGTTTATACAGGCACACTTCGAGTCGGAGAGGCAACGCCGCAAAGTCGGCTTGCGTCAGCTCCGCGAGTTCCGTCTTCAGCACCACATATCGTCTGCTATGGATGGCGGCGTTAAAGTCTCGGTTCACGAACTCCGTGCGTCAATTGTCGCTAGTTGAACTCACCAATGAAAGGATTCCTCGAATTTGTGCCTCCTGTGCAACTACAGTCTCGTCGCGGTCCCGTAGGGCAAACGCTTTTTCTGGCCTGCCTCCCCTCGTCTTCTTCGTCACTCGCTCTTCATCGCTCCATGATTGGCGAAAAGGATATGTTTTTGATTTTTCTCCGGCAGCCGGCGGCACCGGCCCTCGAGGATCCCCGGATTCCGTGTCCATACCTTTTCCTTGGATTTTTTAAAATTGAAAATGAACGCACTTGTTTATGCCGTTAGTTAAGAACCCCCCAGCGTGGACAAGAACTTGCAGATGAAAGCGGTCATGTGCCCCGGTGTATCATCGTGTGCCGAACGCTTCAGCGATTCGCCCAGAGCAGTGATCATTCGTTTCAGGATAGAAAGCGCTCGTTCCATGGTGATGAATCCTGATGGCTATGGAGATACGATAAAAAGATCTATCCCGATAGGATCCGCAAAAGCTCGAATGCAAGGGGAATGGTGAAATACCGCGTTATCCAGTAGAGGGACGTCGCCAAAGGTCATGGAAAAGTCTCCAATGATTCGGCAGAGTGGTTGGTACTGTTGAATGAACCTCATGTAGGTGCAAAACTGAGGCCCCCAAACGAATCCACTCCATCTAGAACAGATGATCTAGTCGTCCTCTTCGAGTTTGATCGTACATGCAACGGGCGCCCTGCACCGAGAATATCCACATACGCTCGGACCGTATCATCCGAAGCACGTCTCATCGACTGAAAAAACAAACCAAAGTCCTTGTGCTTCGTATTGATCGCTGAGTCCCAGGAACGCTGTCGTTCCGATTTCCGTGGAAGATGGCGTGCGCGAACTAGAACTTTAGCGACTGTATCGCAGCGGCTTCAGGATTCCACGAAAAAGCTGTTGAGAAACAGAGACGCCCATGCAGACTACCATCTTCACCTTTGCCTCCCGTACAGTGTGATCAACGGGTCATTTTCTACCATTGAACGCAAACTGTCATTGAGAATACCATGTTTTTGGTACAAAGCGCGCATACTTGTCTCTTTTAGGGCTCCTCAACCATTAGAGAACTCTGATATGACTGACATGCAAGAGGAATGCGGTCCTCCTTGCACCGTTCAGTAAAGAATTGATCCCACAGGCAATTCCTCTACGATCTATAAAATACATTGCATCGTGATCTCGATCTCATGCTTTATAATGCGAAAAAGCAATCGATTCCACGCTGCGGGAGTGGAACGGAATTGAGTTGAACGACTGCAATACATGCCATGCGATGTAAACCTGAAAGAGAAAACATCGCCTGTCTATGGTATATATAGAAGAACACATATCCCAAGATATTTACAGGGAGCATGAAGCTTGGCAAGTCAAACACGAGCGCGCAGTCGCTACAGGCAGAGCGGACACGCGCACACATGCACCCGTCCGCCAGACGTGAGCTGTAGTTGCCGTCCCAGACGCTCTCTGGCCGCCTCTTACACGCACCTACAGTCTTGTTCGCTGCAAGTGAACTAGACGCGCTGCCAGCACTACCGTAGAAGGCAGGATTCACCACCGCTTCACTTGGATGATGCGACGAAACGTCTCCACCGCGCGCCGTCACGCTTACGCAAGCTCCTCCTCAGCTGACCCGGTTTCCTTGGTTCCGCCGGACGACCTCTTTCAGGCCTTCACGAAAGTCCTGCATCCACCTTGACCAGTGTACCGTTCTTTCTCGAACGCGCTCTAGGAGCTCCGTCGAAGTCTCCGCCCGGAGCGGCAGTGAGCGCGAACGTTCCGCCAGCTCTCGAAACGTGGTATGCGTCCGCAGCGCAAACCGCTGGAACAGCGCGCTATTTGCAAGGCCTTTGACCACGACTTCGTTCGCTAGCCAGTGGGCAATCCGTGCAATGATATCACCGCGCATCTGGCCCAGTGCTTTCCCTTCTGGTCAGTACGAGTCGTTTTTCGAACGGGACGCAGCACAGTACTGCACAACGCCAAGCATGCCACGCGTGTCGATTCGCTTCGGTGCGCGCACCATCGCACACGCAGCTGTCGCCGGAGCTGTCCGTCGCGTGGCGCGCTACAATGAGCGCAGTGTGGCGGTAACGACTGCGTCGCAGGGAGCACCCTCCTCAAGGGGCCACGGCACTGCTGCGTTCGCTGACTCTGCCCATGATTGCCAGCGGGATGACTCGTTTCGGGGTCAGCAGAGGCTGCAGGTATCCGGAGTTGACTGGTGGTCGCTTTTCTGGTTTTTGGGGAGCGATTGCGTATCCCGAGGGGATTTTGTTTGGAGATGTCGATCTGACGTTGGAAAAAGTAAAGTGTTCATTTTAGACTCGGTATCACGACTATCACTGGACCAATGAAGCGCCATTTGGAAGAAAAGCATCATCTTGGGAATCGTACGACGTGATAGCGGCTCCTGGGCGCGTTGCGATGTGTTTTCTGGTCACTGGTGGCGCTGGCGCTTTCGATTCGTTTTGGGAAGGTTGTCTGAAACTGGACAAACAGGACAGAATACTTGCTGGAACGAATACGTGTCTACGCGCGACTGGAAGACTGATCCGGAGCTTTTCGAACCTTGTTGTGTCTACACGGGTGCACGAGTCGCTTTCCTGGTTGCCGGCAATATTTCGTACCCAGGTCAGTCTGGGTCGATCCACCAGCGATGCACTTGTGCGATTGCGAGCGCTGTTGCCGGCGATAGGGGATCCGACTCGCGGCACAGGGCGCTCGGTCGGATATCCTAGATTCCTGAAAAAAAATCGTCAAAGTAAGAAAGGATGCATCCGGCAGGCGTTGCGCGCCACGTGGCATACACGCAGATCGACGAGTTCCGGATACTACACGAGACGTACAGCGCCAAGTACGGCGTTCCGATTGGCAAACACGACATCGGGCAGGCGTAGTGATGGTGATCCTGTTGTGGTTGTTGTTGTCGGCGAAAATGGAGGTGTTACGAATGGTAGATGTAATGATAGCGGAACCCTGAAACTTTTACCGGCGGGGTAGCGTCCTTTGCGTCTCGCGGGCCGATAACGACATCGAGCTGGTGTGGTGCTGATGATTGCCCATGTTGGCGATGATGTTCATCATGGTTAGGCCCGTAAGCTTCTACCAGCGGTTGGACGTCGTGTGTAATTGTCACAGGCAGCGTTCACCATTCCTTGTGGAAAGCGAGCAAGCTCTTTTTAGACTCACCGACGCTGTACCAGGATACGAAACAGCGTGCGGTGCAGGTGCGGCATAAACCGCGGAAGACGCATCCCGCCCGTGACTGGACGCATACGTGACGGCGGCTGAAAAGGTACAGGAGCTCGGGTTGGAGGAACGCCTCCCTCGCACACTCATAGAACATCGTGCAACTGGCCGTGTTCATTATAAGAATTGCGTGCACTGCAGTGCAAATGCGAGCGACGTTGTTTGCAGTGTCAAGTGCAGATGCCGACGCTGCCGTCTTTTAGGGCACAAGCTCGATGAGTCGTACGAGGTGTCAGGAGCTGTGCCATTACTGCCTTCAACAAGGTTGACCCTGGGATGCGCCCAATTGGAGGACGCTGCTGTCGACCTGGATTCCACACGCGTGTCGGAAGAGAATGGAACGCGTGCACTTTGCTCATTCAGATGTAGCAACCAGAATCTGGCTGGCGTCCGACCGTCATCGAAACCAGCCATCATGCGTCCTTCCCGCAGCTTCTTCTTTTTCCTTTCGTTGATCACCGGCATTAAATATACCGGTCACGCTTGTCCTTCCATCACCGCTGTCGACAGTTTACGAATTTGATAGCAACATCAAAGTTCTGGTTTAGCCGCTTACGGCTGTTTTCTATGCGTTTGATCGGCAGGCGGCACTAGCAATCGACACTTCGCATGCCAGTGTCATCTGCTTTGCACAAGGCCAAGGAATACCTTTTTTAGCAGAGACATTTGTTTGTGACCAGCTGTTACCACGTATCCACCAGATTCCTCCTTTGAGATCAGAACCGTGGATTCATGGCCGGCTGCATGCCCTGGACGGGTGCAGAGGACTCCCCTCGATGACCTTTTCTGTCCCCACATTCATCGCCATACCCGAAGATCACCGGCTCCTTCAGAGCGGTGCCCTCGACGACTATTCTGTCTGCTGCGTACGCAAGCGTATGCGGTTCCTTTCGACAGAGGGTCTGTGGAACGCGATCTTGTGCATGATGAAGCAGGTACCAGGAGCGGAATCGAGGCTGGATGACAAGTCGAGAAATTTTGGATCCGTCAACGCTCGCTTCGGGCACAACGGTGAAGCGCGCCTCACCAGAAAATTGATCCCTGCAATGGCTCGAGTCCGAGTCTAGGACCTGTTTCTGTGAAAGCAGAAGAGACGGCAGCCTATGCGAGCATATCCTGAGAGTGCTCGCTCCCTGCCGCTGTTGAACGTCGGTTCTTCGATCCTCACAGAGAAAGGATTATTTGACTTGCGAAAGGATTCTGTTGTATGAGATGGAGCGTGCAGTGAACTTCGGACATGAGCCTGTGATCAAGTGATCAAGGAACGACGTCGTTTTATTGTCCTCGTTCATCCAATCCTGCGAATGGCTGCGCGTGTACGAGTTGCCTCGAAACAACAGTATCGAAAACACAAAGCGTGTGTGATTTGTGCACGCCACACGTTGGAAAAAAAAGCTTGGGGCTCTGACGTTTCAGTAAGATCATGATATCGTTTATTTTCCAAACCCTGATTCCAATGCCGTAACGCATTCCAGATGCAACGCGTCGTAGAAACCACCCAGAAAAGGCAAGCGAACACCATAAACGACGTGTGAATCCGTACATCCAATTGCTGCACTAGGAATACCGAAGCTGTTCGTCTACAACGAGTTCGAGGAAAATTCGAAAAACGCGAACAGAGCGAGGAGTCTAGTGATGTGTTTTATCTGTCAGGCGTAGAGCATTAGTGTCTCCAGCGAGCCGCAGCGATCCAGAGCGCAGACTAGGCTATAGCGGGTCGCCTCAAAGGCTTTTGACGACAACGAGGACAATGCTTTGTGTGCCCGAGCGCCCAACATGACTCGCCATTCCGAACCGGGATCCCATTCTACCCCAGCCAAAAACATCGTGTCGTCGGGCGCGGTCCCGTAGTGTCGCATTGGCGAGAGCGGGTGACTCGACTTACGAGTCCGCCAGTTTGCCATTGTGCAGCAAGTGCATACTGAGGTTCAGCGACGCAACTTTTCCGGTGACGCTTGCCTCCACTGATGTCATTGCCGCAGTGACCGCTGCCTTCAGGGTTCTCGACGCAGTCGCGGTGTCGACGGTCCGCTGTGCACCCAGTGCACCCTGACTCTCACCGTCCTGTCTGCGAGTTCGGGCTCCAATACCCATCGAAGGGTTTGTACCAGCAGCAGCAGCAGCAGCATAGGTCAATACGTAGATATACCGTTCGGTGTGGAAGGCGACAGCGGCCGCTCCGATACCACACCCAGCGTACGTTTCCAGTTGGCAATGGTCTCGTCCAGTTCTTTCACCGCGCGCTGAAGCGCTGTCACCAAACGATATTCCCCACAGATTAGGAGGCACTCTGCGATTTCCTGGACAGTCTCCCGGAGAGCTGGTGTTGGCTCCAGCCGCCGCAGATACTCGACCAAGAACAATTCTTCGTGGGGATCACCCGGTTTGATTTTCCGTTTGGTTTTCTTGCGGGTCTTGGCGGTTGCTTTGCCTGCGGCAGACCGCTCAGAGGCCGCCATACCCGAATGTATGTTGCTGCTATTGCTGCTGCTGCTGCTGCTTTTGCTCCGAGCTGAATGCGTGCCAAAAGTGAATGTCGACATGCTCGCAATCTCCGAAGCGATCGCATCGACTTCGCTGTCCGTATCAGCACCCGTTACCACGTTCGGATTCTTGAAATCGCCTGTGGAACGCAACTGTAGCTGTTGACGGTGTTCGCGGACTAGCTGCAAACGCACAGCTCGCTCGTGGTATTTCGCAGCACTCGTGCGTATTTCGGTCGTACGCTCTTCCGCAGCGCTTATCACCGCCGGACGGAGTCGTTCTCGCAGCCAGTCGCCCCGGCCTTGGGTTGTGAGTAGGCGCAACGCAGCCTGGAAGCGATGAGCATCTAAAAGAAGCTGCAGCGCTTCTTCGGGTTGCGCGAGCGGCGATCCGGCGAGAATTTGAGCAGCGACCTCCCACTGACACTGATTGCACAATGTCTCCACGAGGCGCCGCAAAAACGATACAAAATCATGCTCATTCCCTATGAGGTGATCCTTCTGAAGGTATGCGGCGATAGCCAACGGGGCCTGCCCGCCTGCGAGGTAGGCTTCAGCCGCCTGCTCCAGAGCGCCATGCATAGCGTAGAGGTGTGCGGCTTGGAGATGCGCGCCCTTGCTCTCTAGTCGAGTGGCCCAGCGCAAAGCCAGCTCATGCCACAAGCCTTGCGTCAGAGACTCGTGTTCGATTTTCTCCACCTCAATATATGCCTCGTGATGCAGGTCGAACTGTTCCACCAAACGACAAATTTTTTCATCAACCTGCGGACCCAACACCTTTCGAGCTTCCAGCAAGTGACCCAGTGCCGCTCGTGGTCGCGTCAGAAACATGTCGATCTCGTAGCGTCGGAGCGCCTCGGGTGTCACTTGCCGCAGCGATTCCAAGAACGGCTCGTGCAGAGCGCGGTCCATGCGCCCTGCGACAGCTATCTTTGCTGCCAAGTCCAAATCGTAGATACCGAGTGCTGCTCGGTATAACTCCTGAATTGGCTTGCGCGCAATCGTGCTTATGTACCGCAAGGATTCCGCCGAGAATCGCTTGCTTACAAGTTTCAGGGCAGCGTCGATATCCGCCTGTGGCCGCTGCGTAATATATGCCGTCAAAATAGCCTGGAAAAATCGTTCGGGATCCACGGCATGCATCTGGGCAACGAAGCCGGCAACCAGGTGCCGATAGACGTCCTCCTTTTCATTCAGAGACACAATGAGCTGCGTCAGGATCTCCGCAACATGTGCCTCGCTCCATGCATTCAGGATCTGTTGCAGAAACCAGTCCGTATCATTTGCCAATCGCTTCGGGCCGTAAGCCTCTACAACGAATCGCGGCTCTATGCAGTGTTTGCGAGCGAGCTGCAGCAGAGCGATCATGTCCGGCTTCTGGTTTGCGTCCAGCGCGCTACGCAGCACCCGACGGATCTTCCGCTCCACACATATCTTCGGGGTGATCGTCTCCAGATTGCCGCGTGGTGCTTCGATCACGAGCCGCAAGGCGTCTCCGAGTGCCGCAACCAGGATCGCTCCTCGATCCACAACACGCTCGGACTCGGTGCGGTATCGCCGTTCGGCAGCAGCGTCAAGTTCGATACCCAGCTCGTGATAGCGAAGCGAGCCGGACGGTGTCGTCCAGAATATCAGATTCTCTGAAGACACCACCGCAACAGACAAACAATCAGTGCTGATCGTCCGTGCTGGCTCAGTGGAAGACTCGTTGCTCGGTTGCCACTGGAGCAGCCGCGACCGCCTCCGGTACAGCAGCCGGCCTCCAGCAAGCGAAATCGATCGAATCGGATGAATCATGAACATACCGAGTTCAGGATTCCACACGAGCTCGTCCCTCGCGGGTACCTGCTTCGCGGCGGCATCCGCAACGGCGGGTATCGGAGCCTGCACCGCGACCAATGCGCCATCCCTGCGGAGCCAGTACCACCGGCCCAAACTGCTGATGGCGAAAAGACTGTCCTTTTCCCAGAGTACGTATTGAATCGTGTCGTCCGCCTCGTTCGCAGGGATGCATGCATCAAACGCATAAAGAGGTGGCGGTAGCACACAGCGCCGTAGAGGCGTCAGTAGCACACGATGACCATCGATGACTGCGAGGGTGTCGTCGCGCTCAGCGTTCAACGAAATGGTCCACTGCAGCCTGTACAAGCGAAGCATTCGTTCACGCGGGGATGCCCATGTGCCACTGTACACGTAGAGTAGCAGTGGATCCGTAAAATCAAACGCCATCCATACATGGTCGTTGTCGGCGAAATCCGAGGACCCCAGCTCCAACCTATATTTGAGGTACCAATGATAGTTCCGGAAGCTGTACAGATCAATGCGTTTCCGGGAGCACGAGTCTGGTGCGTCGGTAGCCAAGTTCGTATATCCAATGGCGAGCAGCAGGTCGTTGGCATTCCAGCTGAGGCCCCAGATGCGGCGCTTGCTCGTCAGCTTACGGTGCATGTCCATACGGGTATGGCGCAAACCGTTCCTTTCGAAGAAGACCACGTCGCCATCTCGCGTTGCGACTGTGAGCATGCCACCCGGCCTTTGCTGCCAACAGAGCACCAAGTCGAGTGCCGGCGGCGTCCGTTGTGCATCGGTAGGTTTCGCAACCAGGGGCTCGGTATGTGCTGTGGCCTCTCGTCGGAGTGATGGGGAGCGAAAGATATCCACATGAACTCTCTGATCTTGTCCAGGATAACTAACTGCGAACAAGTTGCCATCAGATCGCCATGCAACTCGGATGATGTGCGAATCCTCCGCCGTCGGCCACGACAAACCAGGCGATAGAGGTTCAGACAGCGTGCCCCGCTCTATGACATTCAATTCTGCGTCCATAAGAAGCAGCTCTCCTCGCGTGGAGACCAGCACAACGACGTCCTGGGAAGGTGACGCCTCAACGGCGAGGAGGCCTTCGGGTACGAGCCCGACCGGCTCGTTCTCGGCGATCAGGTGCCCTGAAGTCAGCGCCGCGACGAACTGGGCCAGAGCGGTGCTCCAGAAAATACCCAATAATGACGCGTTCTGCACATCAGTACTCAGAGGGAGATCTCGTGAAGATCTCGTGCCCGACAGTACGTGGAGCTCGCAGAGCGCAACACGCAGTCGCTCAGCGTCAAGTACCGCAGCAGTCACGCAGGGCTCGGAGGCTCGTCGCAACAGTCGCCAACACTGGTTCTGGTGCTTACCTCGTGCAGAGCATTGAATCGAGTCTCGCAACTCTATGAGATCGACCTCCTCCACGCCAAGGTTCTCCATTGCCTCGGATGCATTTCAGAACAGCGCAAAACGGAGCAGAGCGAAGCGTCTGTGCTTCGACACATGGCCATCATGAATATGAGACATAAATAATTTTTTTGGTAAAATATTATCCTAGAGGGCCAATCGGCTCGCGTCTTTCCTGGCACGTTGTCCTCGCTGGCGTTCCGCACTGCGCTGGCCCGTTTCCATGTGCGGGTGTTTCGTTCGTCGACACCAAACCGGGGGGCACTAGCGGACACGGGCGCCCGCTCAAAAGCTTGCTTCAATATGCCGAGCAAACGAAAGCAACCGACAGCGAAGCAAACGGTGAAAACCGAACCAGCAGGTAGCTCGCAGGTCTCTGCAAGCTTTAAGGCTGAGCCCGAGTCGAAGACCCCTCCGCCCGAAGAAGAAGAAGAGGATTTTCGAGTGGAGCCCTCGTGTGAGGTTCCACGTGCGCGGAACCCCATCCAACCCGACTATCCCGGTGCGTACACCATGTCGTCAGAGGACATCATCGGAACCGACTCCCATCTTGCGTACGTTTCACGCTGGCATCGCATGCGCGAGGAAGAGCGCCGTGGCTCAGTTTGCTTTCGAGTCGTGACAAACGACGGCTCCCGACCGGCGCTTGTACAGTTACTAGGTCTTAAGAATGTGTTCGTTCGGCAGCTGCCGAATATGCCGCGACCCTACGTCGTGCGCCTTGTTTTCGATCGGAAGCACGAGTCGCTGATCATGATCAAAAAACTGCCCTCCGGCGAGGAGGTGGTCATGGGTGGCTGTTGCTACCGTCCGTTCTCCGAGCAGCGTTTTGCTGAGATCGCATTTCTTGCCATCTCCCACAGCGAGCAGGTCCGCGGTTACGGCACACGGCTCATGGCACATACAAAGGAACGCGCAAAGGCGCTCCAACTCACGCATTTGCTCACCTGTGCAGATAACAACGCCGTGGCTTATTTTAAGAAGCAGGGCTTTAGTAAGATCATAACACTACCGCCTGAACGTTGGCAAGGCTATATCAAGGACTACGAAGGCATCGTGCTGATGGAGTGCGCTCTGAACTACAAGGTCGATTACTTGAACATTCCGCCCTTGTTGAAAGCACAAAAACTATGCCTCTTGGAGAAGCTGCGCGAGGTATCCCGCTCGCATATCGTCTACCCAGGGATTGATGTGAAAAAGATGAAAGGCATTCGAATCGAGGATATACCCGGGCTGCAGCACGTCGACCTGGATCGAGTACCACCGCCAACCGCAGCCCACGGGACCCGCTCTGGCGTTAGCAGCGCGAAACCGCTCACGGCTGCTGCAGCAATCGCTCGGGAACGCGACCCAGTGCAGTTAGCGGCACTGCAGAAGGAATTGCAACAGGTTTTGAACCAGATCAAATCGCACTCGAGTGCGTGGCCGTTTCTGGAGCCGGTGGATCCCCAGGAAACCGGTGCGTACAACTACTACGAAATCATTAAGAACCCAATGGATTTGCGTACGATTCAAGAGCGCCTGGACTCTGGCTGGTATTATGTGAATCGCGATATTTTTCTCGCTGACCTGAATCGAATGGTGAAAAACGCTATTGACTACAATGGGCCTGGTCATTATATCAGCGAATTGGCTCTTTCGCTCAAGCGCTTCTATTCGAGCAAACTTTAAACAGTCTGTTCTGCACGGCGGTGCGCTGGCGTTCGCTATGGTATGGTTCAGGTCGGAAACGCTGCACAGTTCAGCGCAGAACGTTGATAACGGGTGCTGCACTGGCGGAGGCGCATGCCCGATGACATTGGCATGAGCCTTGGTAGCGTGATGCCGCAGGTGCGGTGCAACAGGTTATCAATGTGCAGGTAGGAAACGTGGGAAAACGCGCACCTCTTTCGAAGCGATTGAAACATCGGCAAGTGGACTCCAGTGCATGATACGCGCTCGCAACTGCGTTGGCGACTTTCGATACCCAGCGCAGAGTTTCCTCTTTGATCTGACCGCATCTCTACTGCACCGTAAACGCCTTTCCTTTTGCTGCGCTATCGGTTGCGAGAAACTGGCTACACAAGCGTTCGGCTAGGATCCGTCATTCACACACACACACACACACACCGTATG
>Ga0209012_1003103_pt1 | contig 12995 bp, 13 predicted proteins | sample RS3BMetagenome_FD_184735 | JGI IMG/M metagenome (GOLD analysis project Ga0209012, IMG submission 184735) | Ferric oxide microbial mat and aquatic microbial communities from Rainbow Spring, Yellowstone National Park, USA - RS3B (SPAdes) (version 3) ...
TGGGTGCGTCCTGACAGGGGCGGAGCGGAGTGGGACCGATGAACCCGTGAGGTTCCTAAATGATGCTGTGAAGCCCAAGCTCCACTACGCGTACGACAGGTGTGCGGACGCATACCTATGTATGCCTACGTAGAGTGAAACCCCGTTACTCGCACAAGGGAGAAGATCGAATAGAGCCTCCTCCTACCTCTTTGCGACGCTGCCTACCCCCTCTTGTATCCGAGTTCCCTCAGGAATTTCACCCTTTCCTTTCTTTCTTCTTCTCCCTCAAGTCCTACCGGGCGCAGGCCGTCTGAAACACCAAGGACCGCGACCGACTCGCCGGACTGCTGCAGAAACACCCTCACCGGGTTTGCTGTCGCACAGTATATCGACACAACTTCTGGTACATTCTTTATGGCGTTGAGCACGTTGATCGGAAAGGCACCCCTGATCAGTGCAAGAAAGGTATGCCCAGCACCCATTTTGAGCACGTGTTCGGTTGCCTTTGAGATGAGCTCCTTGTCATTCCCATCATACCTTACGAGCCTCTTTCCAGAGCTTTCTGCGAACGCGACAGCAAATTTTACGCCGGGCACGGACCCGACTATCGCCTCCGAAATGTCTTCCACGCTCTTGATAAAGTGTGACTGACCGAATATCAGGTTGCATCCTTCGGGTGCAGCAAGCTCGTACTCGATCATAACTAAGGTCTAGCACTGCGTACGATAAAAGGTTTCACCTTGTTTCGTGAGCGGGTGTCGTCTAGTACATAGAAATTTCGAAGAGATGCACCGCTCAAACGGAATATTTATTACCCGCATTTTGCTATACCGGTTCAAATGAACTACAGATACATCCTTGTAATAGGGATAGTGCTGATACTCGCCGCTGGTATAGGCTCGGCGTACTACCTCCTTCATACCCAGTCACAGACCACGACTGTACCGCCTTCCTCTGGCAGTACGACAACTTCTGCAACGACCTCGAGTTCCTTCGACTTTCTGGTATTTACCCAGAAGGGAATAGCCATGCTCGAGTCACCTACCGGAAGCTTTCTTGGCTACGAAAGACTGTACAACCTGACAACATCAACACCCGTACAGACTTTCTACTGGGACGAATATTCGGCGTCGGCCATTCAGTCTACCGTTCTCGTCATCCCTCTCAACAACGGAACTCTTCTCATGTTTAACACCACCACGATGAAGGAAACGGGCAGAACAACCGTGGGAAGTTCTATAGGCTTTATAGGGGTCGCACTCTCTCCGAACTCCAAGTACATAGCCGTAGCCGACGGTCCCTCAGGCAAGGTCGAGGTGCTGAGCGCAACCACCGGCGAAGTAGTTTGGCAGAAGACTTACGATACACCTCAGGGAAAGACGGCCTACCCGTGCGACGTGCGCTGGTCTCCTGACGGCGGTTACCTGCTTGTACCCATGAAGCTCAACGGCTCAATCGACGCCATCGATTCCGCAACAGGCGCGATTGTGAATGAAGCAAACGTAGCGCCGGCATCTCAGCCCTACATGGCATCCATCAACGAACAGGGTACCCAGGCCGTAGTCGAGTTTCTTACAAACAAGACTGATGGTTTCTACACATTCCCATCGCTCAGGCTTATCGGCACCGTGGCCTTTAACTCTTCACACTTTGTCCCGCAGAGAGGCGTGTTCACACCTGACGGAAGCTACTACCTTGAGGCATCAGCTTCGACGAACCAGATAGCCGTAATATCCACATCGAGCCTTCAGGTTGTAAACATGATCAACCTGCCGCCTACCTCAGCCCCCGGCTTTGCGGACATAGTGATCGCGCCGGATGGCACGACCGCCTATGCGGTGCAGCATGGTAACCCTTCAACAGGCGGCATAGTGTACCTGATATCGCTTTCGCAGGTCACCTCATCTTCTGCGGTTGTGGGAAGCATACCGCTTACCACAGCACCCGCAATAGTTCTCACGATTCCGTCAACCCTGGCAACGTACCTTGCGGACAACGTGCTACAGCCGCCGGTCACGGGACTTCACTGCTAGTGTTATACCATGAGAGCACCCAACCCATTCTTTTTTGTTTACCTTTTTGCCAATCTTACCATTCTTCTACCGGTTGCGTTAACGGGAATCAGGGTGTACACACTGTGGTACTCGCCACTTGCGGATACAGGAAGGGTGACATTCCTCCATCCCTTTCTCGAAATGATGTCGGTCGTTACCGTGGCCTCTCTCTTCACGGGAGGCTACCTGTACTTTCGGGAATCGCCGGCGTTTTACCCCCTTGACAGAATGAGCCCGCTTTCGATAATAAAGTCACTCATTCACACGCGAGCCGGCCGGTTCATTCTGCTTGCCTATTCACCGCTTTACTTCGCATCTTTCCTTGTGGTAAGCGGCATGCTTCTCGTGCCAGGCTTGAACGTCGCGGGGGCGCTCCTTCCGCTTACAAACATCACCTACCAGGGTGTAGGCGTTCCGATCTTCGGAAGACTCGTGCCGAATGTGGATATGCTCATAGTGGGCGTCGTAAACACAACGGTACTCAGTGCATCGGTGCTTCTCGGTTACTATATAACTTCGCTCATCCACACCTCGCAACTCATGGCAAGACGCGGCGTTAAGGGATCGCTTGCCACGATGAGCGTGCAGGGCATCGGAGGCTTCCTTGCTGCATCCACACCCGCGATAGGCACGACAGCTGTGATCTGTTGCCTCACACCAACTGGCGTGAACTCGCTTCTCTACCTCCTTTCCGCGTCGGTTCCCTTTATAGGAAAAAAGCTCATTTGGAGCTACGGGGCTATCGCAGGGCTGTTCTGGCTTACAGGGGCTCTTCAGGGCGCTGAGCTCCTGTCCACCACCATACTCGGCTTCGCTATGCTTGGGCTTTCCGTGTATCAGATCAGAAAGCTAGCCGAAAAACTCAGGAACGCCTCGCTCAGGGTGGAGACCGCGCGCCGCTGAATCCGACCGCGCTTGACCCACCATTTCCCATTCTTGCAAAGGCATACATCAGTGCGGTCACAGAAAAGAAAAATGACGAAGCGGACGCGATCGACGCAGCGAGCATGACGGGCTCGGGGACCGAAACAAAAGCGACGTTGAGAAGGCCAAACAGGGCAGGATAGGCGCTCAGAAAGAAGGAAAGTGCCGCCTCCCGGACAAACTTTCTTTTCAAAAGGGTGTAAATCAGGAGGCTTCCAGTCGCTAGAACGTAGGCAGTCCCGAGTGTGGCGTGCACCACAAACTGTGGCCCTGAGATGAATCTAGCCACCTGCATTCTCTCAACCGAAGACGGAAGTGAAAAGAAGTTTGTAGCCGCATTCAGGTTGAGGTACACACCGGACGCGAAAACAAAAAAGGACAGGGCAAGGCAGAGTGCACAAAGCGCACGGATTGGTCGCCCGAGTGAAGCGAGGGTGCCTCTCGGAAGGGCCGCGCCAAAGCTCAAGAAAAATGCTGCAATAAAGCCGAGGGCCATCCCGAGGCTCTCTGTACCTGAACCGGCTGACACAAGAAAGAGCACGCCCTGAACCAAAGCCCAGAGCAGGGCAAAAAGGGAAAACACACGAAGAAGCACACGACGCCTCTCACCGTGCATTGCATCTGCGACTGCGGCCGCAAGCGAAACAGCCACTAGGATACCAACCGAAAGCGCGTGCACGAATATCGGCGTCTGGGTTAACACGCTTCTTAACGAAACCGAAGGCATAAAGACGTAGCCATTTATATAAATGCCTGTGATCCATACTGCAAAGTAAAGCGCAAACTGCACACCAACGAGAAAGCGGTGCCTGAGCAGCCGGCTCCCAGCCGCATCCCTGCTGCGCGTCCTTGAGGGTACCTCAGAAGACCATTGTACCCTTTGCCTGGCCGCTCTTGACCGCAAACTCGGTAACACCGCTCACCTTTACCGCACCAAGCAGCCTGTCTTTTGTCACCCCCATCACGTTCATCCCGAAGGAGCACGCCGCAAGCTCGACACCCTCCATCTCAAGCAGGTTGCCTATATAGTAGCCGAGAGGTTTCTGTCCTGGAAGAGTGAGTGCCTCCGCTTCCTTGGTCACCCCCTTTAGTCCTTCCATGGTGAAGAACATGTACACACTGGCGCCGGTTGCTGTCAGGCCTATTGCGGTTATATAGCTCATGTAGAGCCTGTGCGGTTCTCCCGAGACCACCATTATGGCGTAGGCATCAGCCATGATTCGACCGCTCCATGTGCTCTACGTAGGAAACAAGGCCGCTCCAGAGCAGGATGAGGCCTCCGAACACGGCAGCGTACGAAACCCAGGTTACGGCCTGCATATAGGCTGACACCTGCTGCACCGGAACGTAAACCGCATAGTTTCCGTGAGCAAGAAGGGAGGCGTCATCCGTCTGTATATAGGCACCCGAAAAGCGGTACCATCCGAGAACAAAGAGGATGAGCACAATCGGTGCGACCATCCTTCTTAGGGGAAAGTCCCTGTGCGCGTTCATCACAGATTCACCCTAAAGCAGGTGCTCCTGCACCTTGACCGCGAGTGCTACACCCGCAAGCATCGACGGCAGAAAGAGCAGGCCATCGTAGCCAAGCTGGGCGAAGTTGGTCCACATGAGACCCACGTTGCACCCGAGCGCTATCCGAACACCGAGGCCAACGAGAATTCCTCCTCCGAAGCCTATTGCGAGCCGCCTGCGCTCCCTTGGTATCCTTATCTTGAAGTCGCCCGATAGATAAGAGGCGGAGAAGGCGCCCACTATGAGCATTATAACCATGAGCACACTCGTGTCCACTATCGGAAGAGATGAGTTGTACCATGAGGTGGTAAGCGCGAGGTTGACACCGAAGGGCATCAGGATGTACTCAAGGAATCTGCCGCCATCCGAAGATGTTATTACAAGGTAGTTGAACGTGTAGCCCGCGCCCACGATGAACACAAGAAGAAGGTCAAGAAAGAGCACAACCGTGGCAAGGTTGGTACCCATTGCCTCCTTGAGAGTGAGCACACGCCATGCTCTTTTAACCGCGCTTCCGTGCCCGGTGCTTTCCCGCTCGCGGCTCACAACCACCCCGCCCGCGCCGGCCGCACGCACGGGCTCTACCGAGCCCATCGCCCTGAACCTGGCCTGGGTCCTGCGCTGCAGATACACCCCAAACAGAATGAACGGGACACCGAGGAGCACGGCTGTCGCACCCACAGATGCGCCAGAGACTGAGTGAAACAGGTCGTACGGAAGGTACTCTACGTAGCCGCCCGCTTTGGTTGAAAGGAGCCCTGCCTGCATGGTGGAAAGCTGGAATGGCCAGACGAGTGTCGCAAAAATGTAGGTGCCAACCATCATCCCAAAAAGCTCAAGCCAGTTCTGCACGTAGCCACTTGCCGCTCTGTACAGCATGGAAAGGTTGCATCCCCCCGCTATCGCGGCACCGAAACCGAAGATGAACGCCCCGACCACAATGTACCAGCCGCCAAAGTAATTGAAGTAGTACTGGTCGACCGAGGGTACGACGCCGACCGCAACAAGCAGACCAGGCACAAGCGCGGAAAGGCCGAAGAGAAGCATGAGCCCCCCGAACCGGTCATAGGTCTTTGTGGTAAACACGGAGGTCATGGCGTTAACAAAACAGTAATTGCCCCTCTGTGCCACCCAGCCCAGAATAAAGCCGCTCAGTGCGAACATAAGGTAAACGAGTTCAAGGCTGTCAAGAAAGGGTGGCTCTAGGATCATCGGAGGTGCCAAGTCGCCCTCATCTCTTTGTTATTCTTACCCTGTACACATCTCCCTCGTTCTGTATGGAAATCGGATAGCCGAGTGTCTTTGCGAGGGCGGGCAGGGTTACCTCGACCGCCGGCTGGTGGTCCGTAAGAAGCACGAGTGTCTGGCCGGGTGTCATCTTCCTAAGCTTCTTTGAGGCAGTCATTTCGGGTATGGGGCAACACTCGCCCCTCAGGTCGACAACCTCATCCTGCAGGTTCTTTTCCATATTTGATCATCGCTAAGCTACTATCGGTCGTATTTAATCATTTCCCATTTACTTCGTCGCACAGTGATGGGGTACAATGTCTTCTTTGTACACTCAGTGTGCCCACGGAGGAACAAAGACCCTCAGTACGCCAGTAGGGCTTCCCTGATCCTTACTGCATCGTCCGCGGATCTGTATGTGTGGGCGACGACCCTGACCTTCATAAGGTCTTTCGTCCACCGCCCGAGTCTTTCTGCCGCGGTCTTAAGCATCCCCTCACCCAAATGGTCGAGAATGCCCTGCGCCACTCCGAACACCCTTGCATAGCCGGCGGGTCCAGGCGGCTCCTCAAGGACGGGGTCCCAGGCGTAAAGCACACCCGAAATCTTGGGAATGCTCGTGCTCCCCCGTGCGCGGTACACTACAGGTGTGGCGCCAAGTGCAAGCAGAAGGTCGCACAGCTCTTCGATTGCGTCTGCATCCGAACGCATGACGACAAAGCGAGCATCCAGGGCGCTCACGAGCTCAAGAAACTCGTTTCTCTGTAGCCTCGACCCGAAAGATGGGGGGGCCTTTACAGAAAACTCGAAAGTCGGGCGCAGTGAAACCTGCCTCCTCCACCTTTCCGCGATGCTCACGGAAACAGGTCTGTAGTGTGTTACATTCACCTCGACAAAGTCAAAACGCTCGGCGTACTTGATGAGGCCCCCGGGGTAGTCCGACCACCCCCCGCAGCCGACCCTCAAGTCCCGTCCGGCAGGCACGCGTGCTCGCATGAGAAAACACACTACGGTTGTGAGCTCCCCACCAGCTCGGAGTTTGAAGCTCCCCGCTTCTTCCACCAGGCTCCTTTCAGGATCACGTGGCCCTGTGACCTCAGGCGTGGATCCCCCGTGCCGGCGGCACACGTGACAGCACGGCGAACTGCAATATAAACAGTTGGGGGAAGTGCTGTAACTATACGCTAAAGCTATTGAAATTTACCGCCTGCCCGAAGCTCCTGACATCATTTCAAAATGGGTTACACAAGCCGCGAACAGCACGCAGGCCATGATACCGGGAGAGCCGGGCTTGCGCCTTCGATGAGACGAACTAATCAGAATCGCGGTAAAACCGCAGTTTATACTGCTCTGTTCAGTCCGTTTCAGAAGAATGCAGCCACAGGGATCTGCCCGCGGTCAGATTCAGCGCATCGTACATGATTGCCCGGCTCCGCCCGGATCGAACAACACTTAAGTCGGGTAACGGCATGGCTATGGGAAATGGCGGAGTACGATGTCGTGGTAATAGGTGGCGGACACAACGGCCTGACCTGTGCCGCCTATCTTGCCAAGTCAGGTCTCAGGGTGTGCGTACTCGAAAGTAGGGAGACCGTCGGAGGGGCTGCGGTTACAGAGGAAATCTGGCCGGGCTATATGGTGTCGCGCGCAAGCTATCTACCCCATCTGAACGATACCATTGTCAAGGAGCTCGGACTTTCGACACGGGGCCTGATCACTGCAGACATCGAGCCCCAGGACTTCATGCCTTTCCCGGGCGGGCGGTACATATTCAGATACTCCTCGGCGGAAAAGACTGCGGAGGGGTTTGCGAGGTATTCGAAGCGCGACAGCGAGGCGTACCCGAGATTTCACAGGTTCATGAAAACCTTCGCCCAGACGGTCGAGCCACTGTACCTGTCTCCCCCTCCCAGGCTTGGCGACATGCTGTCACTCATGAAGGACTCCGACCTTGAAGAGGTTGTCAGACAGATCCTTCTTACAAGTTCAAGAGACCTGCTTGACGAGTGGTTTGAGGCAGAAGAAGTAAAGGCGGCACTCTGCGTTCACGGGGTGCTCAACACAAGCATGGGACCCGGCACAATCGGCACCTCATATATTCTTGCGACCGTAATAGGGGGTGGGAGCTACAGGTACGCGGTTGGCGGAACCGGGTCGGTATCCAGGGCACTAGCCTCGGTCGTACTCGAAAGTGGAGGCGAAATCCGCCTGCGTTCGCAGGTCACACGCATCCTTGTCGCCAAGGAAAGGGCGAGCGGTGTGGAGCTTGCGAGCGGAGAAAGGATCACGTCAAGGGCCGTGGTGTCGAACGCAGACCCAAAGAGGACGTTCCTGAGCCTTGTAGAGCCCGGTACGCTCGACGATTCGTTTACAAAGAAAGTCAGGTCTCTCAAAAGTCCCGGCACGTCGTTCAAAGTAAACCTCGCACTAAGCGAGGCTCCTGACTTCAGGTCTCTTCCGGGGAGGGAAATTGCGGAGCAGCATAAGGCACTCATCTCGATAGCTCCTTCTTTGGACTACCTTGAAAAGGCCTATGACGAATGCAAGTGGGGACGCACACCCGAAAACCCGCCGCTCAACATATTCATGCAGACGGCATGGGATACCAGCGTCGCCCCGCCTGGGAAGCACATCCTGAGCATTATAGCAAAGTACGAACCGTACTCCCTCGCCCAGGGGAGCTGGAAGGAGGAAAAGGCGAAGGTGCTCGAGAGGGTACTTGAGATTCTTGAGGAATATGCTCCCAACACTCGGCGCGCTGTCGTCCACGTCGAGGCGATCTCGCCGGTCGAGCTTGAGGAAATCTTCTCGCTCACGGAGGGCAATGTGACACACATCGACCAGACGCTCAACCAGATGCTCTCGTTCAGGCCGCTACCAGAGTGCTCAAATTACAGAACACCGCTGAATGGCCTCTATCTGTGCGGCGCAGGCACCCACCCCGGAGGGGGGGTGAGCGGCGAGCCTGGTTACAATGCAGCCCATGCCCTGCTCGAAGACTGGGATACACTCAGGGCAATCGAGACCGGATGAGTTCGCTCGCCCAATTCCAAAAGAAAGTATGATAAGGAAAGCGCGCTGAATACTGCTACGTACCTGTTTCAGGCTCATGCAGACTGTGAAGTTCAGATCAGCCCGAGCTTTTCTTTGATGAGTCTCACGTCAGCCTCAAGCGCGGAGAAGCGCGCGTCCATCCAAGACTTGAGGTCGCTTCTGAGAGACCTTATCTCGCTTATTGTCTCGTCTTGCTTTGCAATTATTTCCTTGATATCGCCTTTCATTTCCTTGATATCGCCTTTCATTTCCTTGATATCGCCTTTCATTTCCTTGATATCGCCTTTCATTTCCTTGATATCGCCTTTCATTTCCTTGATATCGCCTTTCATTTCGACCCCGGTTATGGCTATTTTGACAAGCTGCTCCAGACTGAACTGGGCTCTGAAGTCTTCTATCTTAGGTACCTTACCGACGAAGTTTTCGACTGAGATGTCCGACACGCTAGTCAAAGGAGGTCTTTCTCTGCGAACGGCTTCTGCGAAAGCGTTCACGGCAGATTCGTCGCCCTCCACAAGTACACTCACCTTGTCTTCCCCCACGTTTTCCGCAGCAAATCCCGAAAGCTCGCTCGCACGACTGAGAAGAAACAACCTGTAACCCACATCCTGAACCCGGCTGCCGGTGATGACAACCCTTTTTTGCATGTGTCTGTCAATACCTATCGGTATCTTGTATTTAAGCTGAGATGGGAACCGCGCACAAAGGAGGCTTTGACAGCTCTGAATTGCCTGAAACCTCGGGGCAACGCGGATACAGGAATCGGTTTGAAAGAGGAACTGACACCCTCTCCTTGCCCAAAGACCGGAGCTTTCCTGCTCATGAATCTGCAAACGGTAAGGCGCCCGCTATGGTCACGGTCCGGGGGTGATGTACTTTAGGCTTGGCCACTTTGCATCCTTTTCGGAGAGTATTGGCTTCGGGATGGGCCAGCTGATTCCAAGCTCTGGGTCGGACCACAGAACACCAGCTTCATGATCGGGCGAATACGTGCGGTCGGTCGAATAGAGCACCTCGGCCCACTCGCTGAGCACCTGAAACCCGTGCGCAAAGCCCCGCGGGACGTAAAGCTCGTACCTGTTCTTCTCTGAAAGCACAAGCGACACATGCTTTCCAAAGGTTTTCGAAGAACGTCTTAGGTCAAGGGCAACGTCGAATACCTCACCTCTTACACATCTGACAAGCTTCGCCTGTGAGAATGGATCGACCTACGCGTCGAACGTCAGGAGAGCATCGGGATAAATGACACGCGGTTCAGAACCTAGCTGGCCGGTACCTCCCAGAATAAGCACACCTAGATTTTGTCCGCTTCCTTGTGAGCTACCCCCTCTTAAAAGAGGGAGCTTCCTGCTTCAGCGACTAGGCTCGTTCCCCATTACAGGGTTACGGAGACCACGATCTCCACAGGCGTGAATTCCCCGCTTCCCGCACCGCGGGTACTCGTGAGCGTTTCTGCACGCTCGCACTTAAAGCCTTCGCAATCCCCGAGGGGCGAGGTTTTGGAAAGTAGCTACAAAGGGGACTATCCATCCCCCACCTCACGGAGCGGAGCGGAGCGGTGGGGGTCTTCCGCCCTCTTTGAACCCCCAGATAAGATAAAAATACGCAACACACAGATCCTCCTAGTGTATTCTCGGTGTACTTGCCATAATCGCGGACCTTTCAAAGGACATTTTTAGAATTCACTAAATACGCTGTCGGCCCAGGTCTTGTGAACATATGATCTCCCTGCACGAAATAACATTCCACCGCCGGCACAACAGTTCCGTGCACAACCGGCCGGATCGCACAGGAAGCACGTCAGTTATCGGCTAGTTGAACGAAATACATCAAAAAATCTCAGCGCATCTCGGCCTTATGACCGCCTCCCCCTATATCACATGGAAAATACCGGCTCACCTCCTCCTCTCCTGCACAGCCGCCGAGACCAAGTGCACTAGCAGCCGGCCATTCAAGCTTTCCAGACCGCTAAAGGGTTAAAGAAAAAGGGGGGTCATATACCGTACGGGGTTATGTATGCAGAGAAAGGGGCGCACAAAGCACACCCCGCGTGAACTCGCGGGTCCCCTTCCCTCTTCCTCCTACGGTCGCCTCCTCAGAAGGTAGGGCGACCCCCTCCCGGGTTCAGTCAGACAAGCGGTGTTATCTTCGGTATAAGCGGGTTTCTTGCGTCGTAGTTCATTGCAAGAAGTTCGTAGTACGGTCTTTCCGACCTTAGCACCACGCTACCGTAGAGAAAATGCAGTGCAAGATAGATATCCGCGAAGCTCCTTACATGGGCTGATATCGGGGAGTTTCTTCTCACCGAGACAAGTAGCGGGTCACCCCTGGTGTTTGCCTGGGTGGTCAGGTCCTCAAAACCTCTTATGAATTCGCTCGGACTTTCTGCGTAGAGCCTTTCGAGGAAGCTTCCGCTTACGATCTGTAGTACACACCTGTCCTTCGAAGTGCCTCTCAATTCGTCAAGAAGTGACATGTACCTCATGAAAAACGGTGTACCGCCGGGCGCCGGACCCTCAGCTGTGTCCACAACTCTCAGGCGACCCTTCAACGTTTGCTCGTCGAAGAATGATTGAAACATCCCACGTACAGCCGAAAAATGCCTGTCCATGTGCGGTGCCCAGAGCACAGACCTTCCTTCCTTGAGAAAGGCATATGTAAGGTTAAGAGTCAATCCCCTTGCCGCCTCATAGGGAAAGCTTTCTGACATTTCCACTACGACGAGCGACCCCCTCGGAATTCCACCGTAAAACTGGTCAAGTTTTGGGTTACCTGTTGCGAAGGCGCTATCCTTATTACTGTATACGGGCCTGAGCTTCTGCGTGCCGCTTGGTTCCCAGGGAATATAGGGCGGGATTATCTTTACTTTTGCACCGTCCAGCGTGAATATATGGAATCTTCTGTGAACGCGAATGCCCCTGAGCTTCTTGAATTCCATGACGCGCAGAGTTCTTCCGTGAAATGTAGAATTGTAAAGGTGAATTACGCCGTCCACGGTATAGTCAAAGGGTGTTGCGGAATTAGTTTCGCTTATGAACACGACTTTGGTATCTGTGTTAAGCGAAGACACAAGTGTCACGAGAGCCTGCTCGGTCTTCAGGAGCTCAGCCTGTGGAATCAATCTGGCAAATGTGTCCCAAGAGTCTAGAATTATGAGCGAACCTGGTTGCTTGATCGCAACCGAGTACTGTTCAACGAGCATCTCAGGCGTTCCGAAGCGCACATCCTTTATCTTCAGTGAAGGGATCTCCCTGCCTAGCCATGGGATTTCCTGCACTATCTGATCCTCAGAAAGTCTTGTGGAGAGGTAGAACATCCCCTTTGGTTTGAGCCACTTGGTCATGGTAAGGGACAGTATGGTCTTCCCAGTTCCGGGCTCACCCTTTATGAGAAGGGACTTGTTTCCAGCGTCGAAAAACCGGTGGAACACAGCCTCGGGCAGTCTGTAACTCAATTCAGAACACAACAAATGAGCAAGAATATAAGCATGATTTTTCCAAGTTATACTCGCCCGAAAGTTGAGGGAGCACCGAATTAAGTAAACAGCGTCAGTATGTTTATTAGCAAGCGCAGTAGCTAAAGGGTTATGAAACGACAACTTATCCTGTTACTTTTCGTCGCGGCCTTCGCCGTAGCTCCTCTTGCCTTCACCCAAGGTACGGCGGTCGGTCCGAACTTAAGGATGGGAACGGCGAGCCTCAACTGGGCAGGTTACGCCGTCACAGGATCTGCGGGAAGCGTCACGTACGTTGCTGGTTCGTGGGTGGTTCCGACTATAAGCTGCACGAAACAGACAACCTACGTAGCGTTTTGGGCTGGAATCGACGGCTTTGCATCGAACACGGTTGAGCAGGCAGGGGTGCTAGCTCAGTGCTCCAAAGGCTCGCCGAGTTACAGTGCGTGGTACGAATTCTACCCTTCGCCCATGGTGACAATATCACGTGTGTCGGTCAAACCTTATGACATAGTGTTTGTGAGTGTGAGCTACTCGTCAGGATTGTTCACGATAACGCTCACCGACGGCACCCAGAAATACACCACGTCCGGTAGCGTGAGCGGTGCACAGCTTTCGTCAGCAGAATGCATAACCGAAAGACCTGCGATAGGGGGTAGCCTTACGAGTCTAGCTGACTTTGGAACTGTGTCTTTCGGGAATGACTATACGCTTGTTTCGGGTACGTGCTACGCCACTGTGGGCTCGACCACCGGCTCGTTTGGTTCACTAGGTGCAGTGTCCAT
>Ga0209012_1003105_pt1 | contig 12988 bp, 15 predicted proteins | sample RS3BMetagenome_FD_184735 | JGI IMG/M metagenome (GOLD analysis project Ga0209012, IMG submission 184735) | Ferric oxide microbial mat and aquatic microbial communities from Rainbow Spring, Yellowstone National Park, USA - RS3B (SPAdes) (version 3) ...
GTCAGCTCACGCTGGGCATGCAGGTGCTCAATGCCGACGGCACGGTGGGGACGGTGACGGGGTGGAAGGTGGTGCCTGGCACCCAGCTGATGTATCATCTGGACGTTGCCCAGGATCACACCTACACCGTGGGTGCAGGTGAGTGGGTCGTACACAACTGTGGGATTCCAGGCCAAGCAGAAGCAAGGGCTAGAGAAATCGGGACAAGCATAGATGCCCTCGTAGGGAAATGGAATCGCAGTGCACTTACTGTTGGGACAGCGATTGTGGATGACAGCAGTGGGGGATATCGCACCCTAATTGCGACTAACGAAAAAGCATCTGGAAGCCTTTCTAGATTAGTTCAGAGCCAAATTAGACCTGGGGAAGAATTTGTCTCACTGGCAGATAAACAAGGGAGACATGCAGAAGAAGTGCTTTACGAGTATGCACAAAGGAATGGTCTGAATATACGTGGAATAGGAGCTTCCAATGATTTCTGTAGTAGTTGTAGGTCTCTACTCACAAGAGGGTTAGGACCAGGTGTTCTAGGCCAGTAGTATCCATCATCGGAAAAGTTACTTGCATACAGAGGAGAATTTCTTCTCTGTATGCAAGCAAGGAGGAGTATATGATCAATCTATTTGATCGATATCATCAAGGGCAATACCAAGAGGTATACGATGAACTCTTAAGCAGGCAGGAGATAAATGAGTCCGAGGTGTATAATGAGGCTCTACTTATTATGCAAGATTTAATGAGAAGAGTACGATATAACATCGAACATATTATTGCACATTTATATGATATGAGATATCAGTTTGGGAAGGGAGGTTTTTGGGCGAATTTTGCTGATGAGGAGAAACATGGAAAATATGCTATCTTTCAGCCGCCTACACCTGAAACACAAAGGCAGGTGCGTCTCCTGGAACAGCTAGCAGGCCCTTTACCACTCTCGCTCATATGCTGGTATGAAGAGGTCGGAAGTGTCAATCTCATCGGTCTGTTCCCTTCACAAGAACGGGAATATGGAAGTATCTTGGATCCACTGTATGTAGATTCTATTGAAGCAGTGCTACAAATCGTGACAACCTTGAAACAATTTGACTTGTGGGAGGATGATCCCCAAGTGATACTCGCTCCAGACAGGTATCACAAATATGGTTATAGTGGTGCGGGGGCATATACGATACAGTTACCCTGTTCTGCTATAGATGCTCCCCTTTTAGGCGAACCCCATCATACCACTTTCGTCAATTACCTCCGCATCTGCATGAGATGGGGTGGGTTCCCCGGCCTGGAGCAAGAGTGTCGGCTGTCTAAGGATGAGCTAACCTTCCTCACCAGCGGCCTGCTTCCTTTTTAAGCTCACATGTGGCTACACTTTTCAAGTGGAACTCTTCCTAGCCCTTGATGATAGTAAGGATTTCGGAATTTTTCTGTATTGGGCGCGATGAGAGGGATTCTCTACTATGCTCTTTGGCGTTACAAGGACATTCCACTGGATAAAGCTCCAGTCGTGTATTTTGACTTGGAAGCAGAAGGATCAGGAGTACTCGCTAGCACGCTTTTGGAGTTCCTGACCCTGTTGGCGCTTGGCAAAGAGCCAAATTTGGGGAAGTATGAAGCGGGAGGTCTGGGCATCGGCCCTTCACCACGGAACCAGGAATTGCGAGACTGGCTAGAGCACTATTACGGCTTGCATGCCGCCGAAGACCCGAATGAGATCGTACAACGAGCGCGAAGCCAGTATCCTGCGTTGCCACTGCTCTATCCAGCGGCAGAGAGGAGCCATCCAGGCCACCATTGATGCACAGCCAGGTAGCCAGGTTTGGAGTTGTTACAAGCCTGGCTTTTCTTTTTTTGGCACAGAACCAGCACACACGCGCCGCACAACACCGTTGTCCAGCAGCCCAGTGAGGTCATCCACACCAATCAGCGTCACCTTTCCTGACGCTGGAACACGGCTTTGTGCCGGTGAGCCAGCTCCCGCTGGGCATGCAGGTGCTCAATGCCGACGGCACGGTGGGGACGGTGACGGGGTGGAAGGTGGTGCCTGGCACCCAGCTGATGTATCATCTGGACGTTGCCCAGGATCACACCTACACCGTGGGTGTGGGTGAGTGGGTGGTGCATAACTGTGGTGCCAAAGGTTTTCTTAATCAAAATAGGCTATTAAAGCACTTCGCGGAACACGCGAATGAATGGGATCGTCCTTTTGTGAGCGCCCAACAATACGAAGATGCTGCCAACCGTTTCATGAGTGGCGAGCGGCCAGAGAGTGTGATACAGGGGAGAATGGTAAGCGGTTACTTCAAGGATGATTTAGTACGTTATAATACTATCACCAATGAGTTTGGGATGATGCATGCAGATGGGTATATTCGGACATTCTATAGGCCTGTTAAAGGTTTGGTGTGGAACTACAAATGGAGTGACAAATGGGGTGCCTGGCACGTTGGTTTAGAGCCAACTGGCGGGCGTAACACCATGACCCCCGATGTATACAACGCGCTTGTAAATGCACTCCGTGATTTGTATAGACGTTAGATTCAAAACTATGACCTTATAGTTTTTCCTTAATGAAGTTGCTATGTGTAAGTTAGTGATTAGATAAGTGATCACTATAAGTGTTGCTTGCCTTGAGTATCTAAATATATCACAGGCAACTTCAGTAGAGGAAAATACATTTATAGATTTATGCATATTTAGATTTGATTTCTATTTTATTTATAAATAAGTTTGAGGTGATTGCAATGGCAAATGAAGCACATTTTCGTATCCTCAAGGATGGGTGGCGTAGCTGGAATGAATGGAGAGAACAGCAACCAACAATCATCCCTGACCTTAGCGGGGCTGATCTTCAAGGGATCGATCTCGGTGAATTTAATTTGATGGATGCTGATCTTAGTGGTGCCGATTTGAGTGAAGCTAACCTGAGAGATACTAACTTTTGTTCAGCGACGCTCAGGCACGCCAATCTCAGCAAAGCCAACCTGCTCTTTGCAGGTTTCGACGATGCCAATCTAGAAGGGGCTAATCTAAGTTGTACCAATCTCGGTTTTGCCAGTTTGACTGATGCAGTATTGAATGGTGTAAACTTTAGTTTTGCGACGCTGAGGGAAACCAACTTTTTTAAAGCAACACTGAGAGGTGCAAATCTCAGTGCAGCCAATCTCAGAGGAACAAATTTCACCAATGCCGACCTCAGTCAAGTGGATCTCAGCTATGCTACTTTTAGTCATGTGATCCTGAACAACACAAACTTCGCCGAGGCTGTGATGGTGGAGACCCATCTTGCTGACCTGGACCTCCGTAGTGCGAAAGGACTTGAGGATATCATTCATCGCGGGCCATCACACCTGAGTATCAGCACGTTAGTACGTTCACAAGGCATGATCCCGGTAATCTTTCTGCGTGGTGTTGGACTAGAGGACGCTTCTATTGCCTACGCACAATCATTCATCCATAATCCCGTTCAGTACCGCCCTTGTTTCATTAGTTATGAGAGTACTGACGAAGCTTTTGCTAGGCGGTTACATGCTGATTTGCAAAAAGAGGGCATACGCTGTTGGCTCGCACCACATTTACTAGCCTCCCGTTCAGATGATCCCGGCAGCAGGGCTATTGACTATGCCATTCACATGTACCATAAACTAGCGCTGATACTGGTATTATCGAAAGACTCGACACAACGAGGGTGGATACCGGTTGAGATAGGACAAGCTGGAGCGAAAGAATCAAAAGAGGGTATTCCTGTAGTGTTTCCTATACAGATAGACAATACAATAATATATAGCACACTCTGGTGGGTTGAGCAAATAAAACGTCGATATTCCATAAGCGACTTTACACAATGGAAGGACGAACAAACCTATCGCCAAGCATTAAGCGGATTGCTAGAGGCATTGCGAAGCGAGAAGCAACTGTTTTAAGTGCTTCAACTAAACTTACTCTCTGATACTGCATATATAATGAACTTCTCAGACTAGCGGTCACTACTCATGAATGAAATCTTGTGTATAGAACTTCCTCTTCAAAATGCATATCCTCCCCGCACGCTGACCTGGGTGGATTGGGCAAGCGGTGGCAAACGCTTTCGTCTGGACAGAACGGTTGTGACACCTCAAAGGACCTCCTCCTATCACTTCGATGCTGCTCTGGTTTCTCCAGACGCGAAATACATTGCGCTCTATGAGCGATTAGGCACAAAGGGATTGCTTCTTGCCAAGAGTGGAGAGATACTGCGTGAAATCAATCGTAGTTATTATCATGCCCATGAATATCTACCCACGTTTTTGATGCTTCCTGATGGTCGCACAGGAATTGCCCACTGTCCGCATGACTATGAAAAAAATGTAGTGACCCCATAAAACTAGAGACCAAATGGGTCACAACTTTCAACAGACAGGCGTTCATGTTCCTGCACCCAGCGAGTTTCAAATTCGGCAGAGGGCAGCAGTTGCGAGACTTTTTTTGTGGCCGCCAGTTCTAGCGTGAGCTGCCCCACTAAACGTTCCAGGTCGGCGATCCGTTCCAACTCCTCGTTGCGCAAAGCCGTGGTGCGTGGATCGGTAAACACTTGCGAGGCGCGTTCCAGAAAAATCTCGCGCCAATGGCACACCAGATCTTCACTCACCTCATGTTCACGGCAAATCTGCGCTAGCGACTTTTGTCCTTTCAGCACTTCTAAGACCACTTGTATCTTCAGTTCAGCATCATACCGCTTATGCTTCGTCATCGCACCCTCCTTTTGTCAGAGAGTATACACCTTCCCATTGAAATGGGAACTCTCCAACTTTCGGGGGTCACTACGGTTCCTCTGCAGATGAATCTGGTATAAGGGCGAACGTAGCTATGCTGAGATAGTCGCGTGGATACGCGAGAGGTGTGAAAAAAGAAAATGCTTATACTAGTTGGAAAATGTCACCACCGAAATTACAGGAAATGCTACAGATAATATGCTACGCCTGTCTTAGAGGTGCATTCTACACCTTTCATCTAGATATATGACCGTAGTGAAGGAGTACCCCCAGCTAAATTAGCGGTTTCGTAAAATCATTCTGGTATCTGGAGAAAGCCACTACCCATGCCCTTTGTTCTTCTGTCTCTGGCACTGAGTATCCTCGGATGGAACTCAGTTGTGTAAATGTCTGCTCTGGGGAAAAACCAAAGAGGACGAAAACGCTTGCGGCCATGAGAGCAGCTCTGCCAAGTCCTTGTCGGCAATGGAAAACGACGTGTTTTCCTTCTAATACTTCTCTTTGTAGTTGCTCAAGAAAAGTGAATGTACTCGCAGAAAAGGCAGGAACACTGCGATCTGGAATCGGAAAAGCATAATAGACGATTCCCTCGCCACGGCAGCACTCAGCTTCTTCTCTGAGGTCTAATTCCAGAACTTCATCAGACGTGAGTAAAGATACCAGGACATCAACACCTATCGAACGCAAAGCTTTGATCTCATCTGAGAGCCAATCATCCCCGCGCGGACGAGCCATGATGCTTACCTTCCCACCAGAAAGTGCTTGAATAGAGTACAATTGCATATGCATAGTTACTGCTCCTTTGTCCTCTCGCTGTCGCTATCTACGGGACATCTTTTTGAAGCGGCAGTCAAGTGTTCTATTCAAATATAGACGTGCTGAAAAGATTTGTCAAAACTCACACTGACTACAATTACCCACGCGCCGTACAGCACGGTGATGCACAAGTGCAGTGAAGTCATTCACACAAACCAGCGTCATTCTTTCCTGACAACGGAATACGGCTTTGTGCTGGTGAGCCAGCTCACGCTGGGCATGCAGGTGCTCAATGCCGACGGCACCGTGGAGACGGTGACGGGTTGGAAGGTGGTGCCTGGCACGCAGGTGATGTATAATCTAGAGGTTGCCCAGGATCACACCTACACCGTGGGTGCGGGCCAGTGGGTGGTGCATAATTGTGCCTATGGCGGCAACAACCCATTTGCCCAGAGGGGAAATCAGTTCCACTATGACATGCAGAATGGAGGTCCGGCGCAGCTACAACAGATATATCCTCAAACAGAATTTGAGTTTCAGCCCAGAGGAGCTGCTGGGGCAGATGTTCACGTCACTGGAGGTGTTCATCCGTCTGATACCTCAGTTTATCCGGGCACGAATTGGCCTGTTGGTAGTGATTACGCTGACTTTAGACCAGATACTCCAAGGGGAAGGAGGCAGTTTAACTATGAAATTCATAGTGGGAAACTACCTCCTGACACTGTTCCTATCTGGTACAATCAGGCGCTGTATAGAATTACAGGCATAGGGCGTTAACCTCGCCATAATAAACTTGCATCAAATCGATATACTACAACCGATTTGATGCAAGCCTCTGACTACAAGGAGCATCCACCATGGGAACAACGATAGAATTCTATTCCGCAGATCCCCAAGATTTTGTTACACTTTTTTCCTCACCAATCGATGAGCAAGATAGAGAGGCATTTTTCAGGAAGTTAAAAACTTATCCAGTAGCAGATTTCTCATTCCATGTACTTATACCGGATGATTTAGATCGTCTATGCCAGATAATAAGAACACAAGGTCTATCTGTTTTTCCTGTGTTTACAGATAACTTGGTAAAGGTAGTATGGGATGATGGAGAAAGTGAATCAATTACATTGGTTTCAGATTCATTTGTATCTGCTATTGCCAAAGTAGATGATGAGATGCTTGAGAAAATCGCTAGTGAGTGGGCAAAGCCTTTTCATTATAAGCAACACATCCATACTACGCCGGCCTATCGAGGACTCCTTCAGCTAAGAGATGTCTGTAGAGATGTAATACGTAAAAAAACCTCTCTCCTACTACGCCTTTTGTATTGATATATAAGCTCTGATCGAGTGATTCCAGTGCAAAGCGCCCGATATTTGCCGGGTTCGTCTTCCTTTTTGTCGAACCTCTGCTCAGAGCAAGGAGAAACCATAGAGGTCACTTTTTCTCCATGAGGAGATGAAAATGCTTGTCCCACCACTTCTCTCACCATCTCTGCTACAATCCATAACGAGCCTGATCGAAAAGAACCAGACGGATGGGGTTATGGCTTTGCTCAAAAATTTCCCTCTTGAGGAGAAAGTTCACTATTTGCGTTACTTCTATCATCAGTCACCTGATGAGCATGTTCCCTGTATCTTTACGGTCTGGCAAGCATGCATGCCGCTTGATCATCCTCTCAACACAGAACAATACCGACATGCTTTGTATACAGCAGGAATGTGGTGGGATGTATTCAAGGAGCAAGATCAGAGACGAAATCCAGCGTATGATACCCTCGAAGGGATGCTGGAGGCACTGGGCGCTACCGATGAAGGGCGAGAGTTTTTTAGATGGGTTACCTTGTATCCTGTAGGTATCCAGAAATGGTTGAATCTCTCCCCGTCTGAGATGCTGATCTGGGATGAACACCGACGCGGAGCGATTATTTGCCTGGCAAGATATGCATATAAGAGATCAACGGAGTTCTTTTTAGCACGGCACCTTGACGATTGGAATACGATTCAGATAGATGTGATAGAGCTTCTGGCGGCACTGAGAAGCCGTGTCCTCGCCAGGCTGGCTCCCTGGTACATCCAGCATGATCCATCCCTGAAACCCATTCTTGAAGCACATGGATTTGATGAGGGGTATTCCACATGCATACAGGATGGTGAAAAAGATTATATGTATCGTTAGTTATATTCAATAATCTATTGCTATATTAGCATCAAATTATTTTTATCAAGTATAGGACATATAATAATATTTTATATGTAAAAATATGTATTTAATGCAAGATGAGAATGAGCAGACCCATCAGGTCGAAGCCGAGTAGTATGCACATCAGCGCAAAGAGGATCACTTGCAGGGGGAGTTGTTGGTTACACGGGCGTGCCATAGCCATCGAAGTGAGCAAACTACGCCTGTTCGTTCCGGTATGACGAGCAGGCATTCGCGAATTGATGCCTTGTTGTATATGCCTGCGTGCTTCCTGCCTGCGGCGATTGCCGGTATAGAGCGCATTGTGTGACTGCCATCGTTCGCTGATTGCCTCCTCAAAAGAAGCATAAAGTGTTTCCTCATCCAGTACAACGTTCTCCGGTTTATAAACAGGGATAGGTAGCGTCGTATAGCTGTCCTGCATCAATGATGACATCTCAGATGCACGCAACGTGTCCGTCCTGCTATCGGCGATGCTATATTTTTGTAGTTCACTAGTGCAAGGACTTAGTGTGGCATTCATCAGTACTCCCTCCTCTACCCTATGTATTTCTTTATACGAGAGAGAATACAGGAAATTAGACATCCAGACATGGTGCTTTTGGCCTATTTCACGCTCAAAAAGACGAGGTTAAGCGAAGTTTAATGCATTTCAAACTACCTTTAATCATCCCGTAGGGGCGTGATTGATGACGCCCTGAAAGGGGAGCGACAGGCAGGCAAGCAGGGCGTGATCAAGAAAAGTTTCACCTGAACCTGGCAACGAAATCATCCCGTAGGGGCGTGATTGATGACGCCCTGAAAGGGGAGCGACAGGCAGGCAAGCAGGGCGTGATCAAGAAAAGTTTCACCTGAACGCGGCAGCGAAATCATCCCGTAGGGGCGTGATTGATGACGCCCTGAAAGGGGAGCGACGGGCAGGCAAGCGGGGCGTGATCAAGAAATGTTTCACCTGAACGCGGCAGCGAAATCATCCCGTAGGGGCGTGATTGATGACGCCCTGAAAGGGGAGCGACGGGCAGGCAAGCGGGGCGTGATCAAGAAATGTTTCACCTGAACCTGGCAACGAAATCATCCCGTAGGGGCGTGATTCATCACGCCCTGTTTATTCTACTGCGCTTGTTAAGCAATTTTTGTACGTCAATCAGCTTTCAGGGCGTGATGAATCACGCCCCTACGAGGCAAGAGAACGTTCCTGGCCCCAAAAGTCCCCTTATAGCAGAGATGCTCCACGTCGGTTCGTTGTGTACATAGACTTATATTCATCTAGTTGTAGGGGGGCCCCCTGGTAGGTACCCTGTTTGTCTGTCTGTCTGTATGTAGAGGAAAGAAGAGCGTGCGAATTGTCCACCCATGGCCCGCGAAGGTCGTTATCATCCTGTTCATCATTATTTGTATTGTGCTGCCGTCAGGCAAGGCAACTGCGGAGGTCGCCTCTACCCTGTTCGTATCGGGGAGGAGTGCCCCTCACGGTCGTCCGGCTACCCCCCCGCCGCCAGGCGATATACAGCTTGATAGCCGCATTCCAGCACAAACCATCGCGCATGATGCTGGTTTTGCCAATTTGAATACCACTTTTGGCTCGCGCTTCGATTTCACGATTGTGCCGCAGTATGCTGTGGTGCGCAGTGGAACCGATGGCGTCTTCCATGAGAACGAAGCGAGCTATATCGTTGGCGCAACCCCGGCGGGCCAGCAGAGGACCTACATTTTTCATATGGGGCAGGCCAACACGGCAGCGGGCGATACCTATGTTAGCAATGAACACTGGATTGAGGGACTGGACACCACTCGTTGGGCCGGTGATGCCAGCAATGGTCTGCACCTGATCGTGGACTTCATTGACCCCTTTCGCGGTGAGCCGGGCTGTACCGCCATTGCCGCTTGTGCCGAAGCGGTCAAGGACGATACGCTCCCTGCTTTAATTATCGGCGTCAGCTTGCAAAATTACAGTGTGCAGGCGCAATCCGGGCAATTTCTCTTTGGCAGCAATCGCCCTTTAATGACCGGACAGGGCTGTGTGGGACAGACGACGCCCGATGGTCGGGCCATCAAACTCGTTTCTTATAGCCTCTCATCAGATGTGACAGGAGGCACGCTCTTCCTGGCCGGCGATAGCCAGCATTGGCACTGCAACACCGCCGTTGGCGACCGCGCCGGGCTGGCCTGGAACTATCATCTGGGTGGTTTACAGACGGAGACGGCCTATCTCATCCTGGGCGGCTGGAATGCCAGCCAGCAGCTTTTCTATAATACACAACTCGCGGCAGGCTGCCAGAACGAGGGCCTGTACGCTTCACAGGAGTGGAGTTCGGAGAGCGATGTCGTCGATTTCGCCATCGATAATCTCACTGCACGCGATGACCTGTTAGCACAGGCGCAGACGATGGAAAACTATCTGATCGACAACAACACGCTGACGCCCGCGCAACGCTGGATTCTCGGCGACACGCTGCGCAGCTATAAGGCTAGCACGTGGCTGGTGGGACGACAGAACTGCGCTGGTGGTGGCTATGATGCCGCCGTCTATGAAGGCTCCTATGGCTTCTTGACCACCGTTGACGTTATGCATGAATACGGCTACTTCGAGATCACTCGCGTGCCCTGGTTCTTCAAGGCGGCTATGAACACCGTCTTTAACAATGCGACCAGCGATACCTATGGTTTGTATTTTCAGCATGACCAGGGCGGCGATGTGGATAGCAGTGGCAATTGCACCAATCCTGGGAAGGGCGTGCCTACTATTCGCGCGACGTGCTATGCGCCCCCGGAGGTCAGTTCCGGTGTGCCAATGCCGACGGAAGAGAACGATGATGTGGCGCTCCTGATGGCTTATTACGTCTTCGTAACCGGCGATACGACGTTTCTGCGCCAGCACATCACACAACTTGACCAGGCCATGCAGCATAATATCAATGTTGCCGACCCCACGACAGGCATCGCCATTCAGGATACACCGACAACCTACGACGCCGCCAGCGATTGCTTGCACAACGACGGCCCCGGTGCGGGCAACCAGTATTACCAGGGACTCAAAGAGGCCACCGGCTATCGTGCCACAGCCTATCTGGATAGCCTTATTCCAGGTGATACCAGCGGTGCGCAGTGGACACAGGCGGCGGCAAAGATCGAAGCGGCGATGGTGCAGGAGTATAACAGCAACGGTTTTATCCCTATTGCTAGCAACAACGCCTTCAGCAATTGCGATGGACGTACCATCGCGCTCGGTGATGGGCTGTTCTATGCTCACCTGCTCGGCCTCGATGCCAGCATGAATCAGACATTGCTGCACGATCTGGCGGCACAATTCCCCGCCGACCTTCAGGCCGATACATTGACCTCACCTGCGATGATTGCCATGACCTCGACGCGGGCCAGCGGGCCGCAGTGCAGCACTGGTCATTGCCTGCGCTACGAGTGGTTCAGCAAGGTCATTCTCGCCAGCCTGGTGGCCGATACGGTCTATACCCAGCACGGCTGCGCCAGTTGCCTGCATCTCGATATGGTAGAGGCGGCCTATCTCTACAATCAGGGCCTCATCAATGATTTCGGCGACGGCTTCCACGATGATAACAGCGATTGGGGCGGTCACGTTTACCCGCGCGGCATCATCAGTTGGGCATATTTAGGGGCCAACTATTGAGCGCCTGATAGCCGTGCCTGATACCGAACGTCTTGCGAAAGGTTGCGTCCACCTTTGAAAACTCGCTATCGTGTCTCCTGACAGGAAGGAGGGTATGATACCCACACGTCTGGTATCCGCCACTATTATAGAGCGTTGCCCCTTGTGGGGGGCAGGCCCTGGCATCAGGCGTGTGGATATCAGGAAATGCAGGGATGTTGTCTTCATGTTGGGTAAAGAGGAGATACATGATTTATTCTCTATCTGTGACTTCGGATGACTGCATTGTTAGCCTGTTGACCGTCAGGCAGCGACCGGTTACGCTGCCGTTTGTGCAAAAACATCTGACTCCCTTAACGGAGATTGCCGACTGGAGCGAGAGCTTTTTGTGTCGCCCACACCCTGATCTCGGTCGCAAAGGACCTGTCTGCGCTTTTGCAAAAAGAGCCTTGGAGAAGGGTCTGTTCTGGCTGACCGTCTGTGCGGAAGAACAGCCCATCTGCGATGAAGTTTGCGCACTCGTGCTGCGTTATCAGCAGTGGTACCGCGAGGTTGCGCCTCACGAAGATGAGGAGGATGCCCAGTACAAGACGCTGCTCATCTTATTTCCTTACCTTCGAGATGCGATAGCGCTACCGCTACTTACAACAGTGCATAAGCTGTTGGCGCATGATTTTACGGCCAAAAATCTGCTCCTGGGACATTTTTATCCAAACAATGAACAGCCGGGCCTGTGGAGTACGACCTTTCGTCCGATGGCGGCTCCCGTTCCCTTACTGGCGATGCGGCACATCGTACAAATGGATCATGTCAATGCCGCCACTATGCATCGTGTGCTGCTGGGTATGATGGACAAGAGGTAGTAAGTGTACCGCTAGGTTGCACTTGCTATACTGGACTTACAGAGGAAACTTGCTACGTGCAGAGGCATCTCTGGCAGGTGCCTGGTCTTGCTGGCGTAGCGATGAGGAGTTCCAGTATGACATTGATGCAATGCCTGGTAGAGCCATTCTTGCCTGTCTCCGTCTCTCGTGAACTGTCCGTGTATCTGGATGAACTCTGGATACGTCATTTTGCCGATGTGCCGCGTGTTACTACTGTCAAGATCGTGTATGGCGCGGCCTGGAAGATGCGCCTGGGCTTGATTAAGCTATCGCAGGACGAGAGCCTCTCGTGTATCATGATTAACGCGCTGCTCCGTTTGCCGGAGGTGCCGGAGTACGTGCTGGTCGCAACCATTGCGCATGAGTTGGCGCATTACGCTCACGGTTTCGGTTCGCCGCTGCCGCGCCGTTATGAGCATCCCCACGCCAACAGGGTTGTGGAGCGTGAGTTAGAGAGACGGGAATTAGGTCTGTATCTCTTTTGTTGTAATCAGTGGATTGACAAGGAATGGTATGCGTTCTATGATAAACAACGTGTCTATGGGGGGACGCATATTTGCCGTTCATCACTATAGGAGCCACACGGCTCTCCAGACCTCATCCCTCGTGGATGCCTGGATTGCGTGCCCTGAATGTCGTACCCTGCATACTTTGGTTTGTAAGTGTTCAGACTTGACCTCTTTGGTAAACTGAAATCTATGAAGCAGCAGGAAGAAATCGAGCGCCTCCGAGCAGAAAATCACGAAGTGCGAGAAGCCCTGCAGCTGGCTCTGGAAGAACTGAGC
>Ga0209012_1003107_pt1 | contig 12982 bp, 14 predicted proteins | sample RS3BMetagenome_FD_184735 | JGI IMG/M metagenome (GOLD analysis project Ga0209012, IMG submission 184735) | Ferric oxide microbial mat and aquatic microbial communities from Rainbow Spring, Yellowstone National Park, USA - RS3B (SPAdes) (version 3) ...
TGTATAATGGCTAAAGAAGACTTATATTATATAAAAGTTGGCATTCGTCGTTGCGACGATCGTCCAGCCTGGTCTAGGACATCAGCCCTCCAAGCTGGTAACGCGGGTTCAAATCCCGCTCGTCGCACACCGAGCTACGGGTCATAATCTATGTTTTATAGGAGGAGGATGGACGACGACATATATTACTATCAGAAGCAGCTTGAAGACGCATACAAAGTGCTTGCTGGATCGAAGACAAGTGAGAAAAACAAAGAGACGATAAGACGTTTCATTGAGCATTTGAAGGCGCAGGGAGTCTCAACCGGAAGGCTTGCGAAGTATGCGTTTCATCTCAAGGTGGTCGCCGAGCTTCTTCCTGGGGACTTTGAAGCTTGCAAAAGAGAAGATATAGAGAAGCTTGCAGCAACCCTGAGGTCAAGGGGCTATACTCCTCACACATTGATGGATTATGTTTTTGCGATCAAACGTCTTTTCAAGTTTGTAAGGTATGGGAACGTGGACAGGGAGACGCCTTTCCCAGATGAAGTCAAATGGATGAGGAAGACTATGAAGCAGAATGAGAGGAAGCAGCCGGAGTTCTTCACCCCTCAGGAAGTCGAAAGAATGATAAAGGCAGCAGACAGAATAAGGGACAAGGCAATGATAGCAGCAGCATTTGAAGGGGGACTCAGGGCTTCGGAACTTCTCTTGCTGAATGTTGGAGACCTGGCGTTTGATGAAAGAGGTGTGAAGGTGCGGATAAGGGGGAAGACTGGCGAGAGGATCATCAGGTTGATTTCATCAGCCCCTCTCCTTTCACGGTTCATAGAGACGCATCCACTCAGGGAGAACCCCACGGCTCCATTATGGATCTCGGAAGCCAGCAACTACAGGGGGAGGAGGCTTACGTGGTATTCCTGGGATCGAATATTGAAACGGATAGCACAGAAAGCGGGCGTAAACGGGAAAAGAATTCACAACCATCTTTTACGCCACGGCTCCGCCACTGAGGCGGCGAAGTTCCTCACGGACAGCGAATTGAAGGTCTTCTACGGCTGGACTATGGGATCGAAAATGCCCGCGGTTTACGTCCATCTCTCAGGACAGGACTTGGATGAAAAGCTTGTCCGTCTCAGCGAAGGGAAGGCGCCCGAGCCTTTCAGGCCAGAGTTTGTCCCTGTCCTCTGTCCAAGATGTAATGAGAAGAACACACCTGGCCAGAGGTACTGTGGGAAATGCGGCACACCGCTGGATCAACGTGAAATGAAACAACAAGCAGTAGAGGTAGAAGAGTTGAGGAGAAAGGTGGACGAGATACTCAAGCGGCTAGACGAGAAAGCAGCTCGCGGGTCTTCTTCAAAATCTCAATAATTTCGTCCCATTCGCGCTTTGGGACTTTGATGTATTCTTCTTGTCCGGTCACAATAAATAAAACGTAGATCGATCTAATGGGAAAACACCTTTCAATTTTTTTTAAAAAAAGATTTGATTAGTAGTCTGACGCATCCTTGATTTTTATCACTTCATCAATACTTTCTTTGAGTGCCTCTAATTGTTCTCTATTCAATCGCCTTAATATGTGATGAATGTAGCCAGAAACATATCCATCGAGCAAGCCTTCTTTTATACTTACTTTTACAACCGTTTTATTTATTTCGTTCATCATCTAATAAAACATAGATCGATCTATGGATCAGGCACCTGCCTCTTTTATGACCTATGATAATCAACCCCCGTCTGCATCCCGGGACGCAGACGGGACTGGAAAAGGCAGGTGCCTTTTCTATTGATCGATCATAGATCAGTGATAAATAAATTGATAACTGGGGGTTAAGGTGGTGGAAACTACGTCAGTGAGCGTCTTCTCAATTTTCTAATAACTAATGCTATCAATGCTATAAGGAGTATTAGTAAAAATACTAATGAATTATATCCAGATGTATTTTTGTTAATTACTGGAGAGTACAAGAAGAGTTTGGGAATACTAGCATTTCCAACAGCGTAGAAGTTATTATTACCTGTTAAAACCCACGCAGAGTTGTTTTGAAATAGCACCATTAGGTTATCAGCAGATTCTTCGGTATCTGACCCGAAAGTATAGAGGCTATTGGGAGTTACAATTGTTCCATTCCGCAAAACAATTTGTAAGCCTAGACTAGCGTTCATTGAGTTAAAGTACGTATACTCTCCATTACTTTGCCCACCAAATACTAGCTCTAGATCATAATAGAATTGACCATTAGTTAGATTGTAGCCATCTACTAGCAAATATGCAGATCTCACGCTAGAAACATTAATTGTCGCATTATCATACCACTGTATCCCAGTACCGTTATTGTAGCCGAAGGAGATCGTAACGCCTTGTCTCGAAATATTATAAAATTTGATGTAAAGTATTTGAGAAAAAGGAAAAGTGTAGTTATTATAGCTAGTTGAATATCCGTAGTAAAAGTTACCGTCCTTATAATAGTAAACAGCCCCTCCACCGCTAATGCTGGCGTTAGTTAAGTAAGAGGTATTCGAGGTAACGTTCCATATGTTATCTCCTATAGAATATTCTTTGGTAGATGTTATAAAATCTATCACATTTTGAAGCCAAAATTGATAACTGTCGTTATTCGTGTTAACTTGTAACACAGCATTTAACTGTAGTGAAGCTCCGGATCTATTCGTATCTTCAGGCGGTGTAGCGTTGAATGCAGAGATACTATATATTGTGGCATAACCTATTGCCTCTGTGTAGTTTACCATAGATGCCCTTAAGGTGCCAGAGATATTATATACCCCATAATCAGCGATGCCTATTGGGGCAGGGAGCGAAGATCTATCATAATAGACACTGACTGGTGTTAGTGCATAGCTTACGTTTACAGTTATTGTAGTATCACTCACGTTGTTCAGAACCACTAAATAATATGTACCTCCATTTAATTGACTTGTTTCAAAGCTTGAATTATCGCTTACGTTAAAGTAGATAGGTATACCACCGCTATCATTCTTAAAAACCAAGAATTGTTCTTGGTTAAACAACATTATTGTTGCGGGTAATGTGGTAGTTACTTGGAAAAAAATACTTTGACCGGAGGTGACGTTTAACGGATAATAGCCATAGTAGTTAGGGGTAAGTGTTGTAGATTGATAAGATATCGGAGAAGATGAAGAAGAGAGTGGTTCTGGAAAGAATATCAAGAGTAACACGAATAAGAGAATTTTCAAGTTCACATCACCTAATATTTTCTAGTTTTTAAAGATAATACCGTTGACCGCCCTTCAAAACTGGCTTTCTACGCTATTCTGTAATTTCGTAACTAATTTGAGCCGTTCCAGCACATTATTGACGAGCTGTTTCTTGACATCTTTCGCGTTTAGGAGAAGCGGATACTTAACACGGAATTCAATCACTTCTTTGACCAAGAGCCTTGTGGCTTCTTCAACAACCTCATCCTTCGGCATATACTCCTTTAGTTCTTGCCACAGCAATGCTTTGCAGGATTCGAGAAAAGGATCTTCTGAGCGCTCAACAAGATGTTTTATGTTCTTACCCCCGTATTCAAGACGTAAAAGAGAATAGTTTGTTTGAGAGCCTAAACCATTCAGAGGCTGAATGCTGTGCACGGGGCTGATTTGATCAAAATACCCTTCGATAGGTACAGAGGGTCTGTCGCCCTGAAAACCGCAAGAATGACACACAAGTGAGAAGAATGTTGGCCGGAAACACTCCGGACATCTCCTATCCAGGTCTTTTCTCAGCTTGAGTAAATAATGAGTTTTTTTCGCATTTGAATGCGAAATTTTCAATTCTTGTGCAGCTTGTTTTAAATTTGAATAAGGATGATACCATAAATACCTAAACAGCCTGGCCTGAGTAGTGGGTTTGCGTCCTGCCCCGTTCTTCTTCCTGACAATGAATGATTGAGGCGTTGTCTGCATTTTTATATACCCAAACTCACTCATCAGACATCTCCCCCTTCAAATTCCCTGTCTTGTAGCGCTCGTTCCAGCCTCATAGCATATGCGATAATCAGGGATAGATGGGCCTTCTCCATTTCTTTCTGCATTCTGACAGTCTTGCTTAAATCGTCGGCGCACAGAACTGCAATTCCTCCTCCTATCAGCCGCACCTGAAGGCACAATCTGACCCGGCCGCAGCTGTCGCAGGGCCGCACCGACTCTGATCATATTCTCCATTTCCTTCACAGTCCGAGGCAGCCACTCCGGTTTACCCACGTCTGTCATTGTTCCTCCGGTGCCTCCTGTTTTTGCCTTACTATGTTTGATTGATTCAGCTTTGCGTGGTAGAGTTTGATGTGTTCGTTGAATTCATTACGATAAAGGAAAACACCGTCAAAATGACACTCGTCCGTGTAGGGACAACGCAGCGGAGTGACAGACTGATCGATCTGGTTTGAGGGGTCTTGACCCTCTGACTTTGACTGATCTTGCTCTTGTTCTGCACCCTTGGAAAGAGCAGATGCCTGATCTGATCCCTTATCGACTCCCTGATCTTTGTTATCCTCCGGGTTCATCACGCTTCTCACGGATATCACGCTTTTTGTCTGTGGCTGGGTTTCTGGCTTGTCTTTCCCTGAGCCAGAGGGATAAAGCGTGATAAGCGTGAGATCCGTGATGAACTCCTTGGGTATCTTCTTGACCGACTCTTCAAAGTTTGGATCAAAGTCCTCTGCTCTTACTATCAGCCTCTTCGGTGAAAAGTAAATAGGACGATATGCTCTCTCGAGATATATGTACTTAGGAGGATCAGCACCATCAACGAGTTGGAGAGAATGCAGCACAGACCTAATTTTCCGTGCTGTCCAGCCAAGGCGATCTTTGATCTCGGAAGTCTGAAGTGGTATCTCCTTTTCTTCTTTTTTCGTTGGATCTTTAATCCTTTCTGAGAGGATGAAGTAGTTGCCATTGTGCTGAGAGTACAGGCCTTCAACAAACTTGTCCCATAACAGATTCACTATCACGCCATCATCCGATTGGGCCCTGACTTCTCTCCTCAATCTTTCCAATTCCAACAAGACCTCTACCAGGTCGTCCTTGATCTCTGGCACAAACTCGCTCAGGGCAAGCATTGGCAAAACCGCAGCCGTTAATCGATGGTCTTTTACGCCAGGCACTCTTGCTGCTTTATTGATCTTCACTTTGTCCCAATACATCAGTCTCAGGTAAAGCAACTTGTTTTGTAGTTTCAGACCTCTTGCGATCCACTCATCAAGCTCACTCACAGGCAAATCTTTTTGACTCTTTTCGCAATAGAATGGGAGTGTTCGATTCTCTGTGGCGTCATCCTGCCAGGCCCTCCTTTGTGTTACAATCGTGAGACCGAAGTTATCGAAGACCTGTGCGAAGCGGGGGTTGTTCGGATCTTGCCTTGAGATAGGCGTCCCGTAACACCGGCAGTTCAAATAGTGAATAATGTCTGAACTCTCTCCCGCATCTACGTCCATTTCATCGAGGCATAAAGTTCCTTTCCATTCATCCATTGGACGAAAGAGAGAAGGTGCTCGTTTGGTTGATTGATCCCAGAAAGGTCGGTAGGCATTGAACCGCATTGCTTGCAGCCACCGATTTTTCCCGCCCCCCGAAGGTCCTCTGGCAGCCTGGATTGGTGCGAACCGACCTATCCCTGCTATGTTGTACTTCAGAGGGACCTCCCGGTCTAAGAACCAGCTTCCCTGAGCAACCACAATATGAAATTTCAAGAGCTTCAGGTTCTTCTCTTCACAATCGTATAGCTGAAGTCCAAGCTCAAACCCCTCTTTCAAGACATCAGCAAAAGTGCAGGCCTCGGGCTTCTCCGGGACGAGGACCTGGCCTTTCCTCAGGTGGTCGTTGACCAGTGGAACATATTTGATCGGCCTGCCTTCCCTATCCACTTCGCCAAGATCGATCTCGTTCACCGTCTCGATTGTATCCGTGCCGAATTCACGAACAGCGAAACGTGCCTGGCCTTCATCATAAATTATCTCCGCTATCCTTTTTTCAGTCACAAGGAACGGAACTGGGCGAAAGACTTCTTTTTGTTCTTCTTCGTTCATAACACTCTCCTCTCCAATTGCCTCAGCTTTCGCCTCCACCCCGCCTTCGGCCCTTTGCTCCAGACACGGGTGGGTGGGTCGTAGTGCACATATTCTATGTGTTCGGGAAGGTCCCTGACCCTGAGCTTATCGCCGCATACGTCACACACACAGAATTCAACTGAAAGAAACGGTAAGTATTCTCCGAGTTCTTCTTTCAAAATTTGAAGTGGATAGTCCTCATCATCCCGTAAAGAAACGTTTTTATTGTCAAGTTCGCTTTTATTCATTAGGATCACCTCTGACTCCTCCTTCCGGGAGGCCAGAGTTGGTCTTGGGGGCCGTCTCCTTCGGGCTGGCGGCCCCTCGTTCTGATTTTTCAGCGATGCCTGTTTCAATCATCTTCCTTACAATAACAGAAACTGGTTCCCCAATTTCCTCTGACAGGCGGCATAGTGATAAGTATGTGTTCGCGCTCACTGCGGCCGAAATAGTATAAGGATACCTTTGCATATCAATCGCCTACTCCATAGTATACTAGGAGATTGATATAAGTTTATCTATCGGTAGGAGACTAGGATATAGGCGGGTGAACAGAATTGGATGAGGTCGAAAAACAAATACTGGTTGTCATAGGGAATGAAAAGGACCAGAAAGCAAGACTGGTCGATCTAGAGAGAAAAGTCGACGCATCAAAACAGACAATTTCTAACAGAGTTGACGCTATGGTCGCCACTGGGATCCTGACAGATAAAAAGGGAGGTTTCCCACAAACTCGTTGGTTTTCGCTTACCGCTAAGGGCTATCAACTACTTCAGAAGATCCGTGTCGTTGATTATGTTTCTGCATCAGAATTCTTTACTGTGCGGCAGACTTTGAAAGACCTTCTGTCCCAGAAGCTTGGTGAAGATGTCCGTGCCCACAAACGCATACTCGATCAAATCGACGCATACTGCACCGAGCAACTAACCCCAGAAGAACTGCACCATATCCTCCAACCAATAATCAAGAAAATTGTGAAGGCACAGGACAAACCGTTTCAATTAGTTGTCGTTTATTCTCCTTCTCAAGATCAAGAAAAGATTGACGGGGAAACAGGGTAGAGTTAGTCTCACTGAGACACGGCGATTCCTTTCTTCGGTTCACTTCGTGGCCGGGGTACGAATGATCCTCGTGTTGTTTTGAAGTTGAAATCATTTGAGAGTTCAGCAGATGGGAGATGAACAAGCAAGGCAAGTTCCTGAGGTGTGAAGAGAAGAAAAGGTAAACTCCACAGGTAACGGTCTCGCAGGTAATTTTTTACAAAGTCCGCAACCATCCGGTCGCATTCATTCAGGTCTATCCTTCGATTCAGCATATCATCAAGCAATCGATCTGACTTTGTCCAAACTACCTGCAATCGTTCACCTATTTTCCCTTCACCCGTTTGTGTTGAGATCGTATGAAAGGGAAGGTGCATCTTCACATCATCAGCATCCTCGATCTGATGAAAAGGCATCTCAGTTTTGTTAGAAACGGCACATCTGACAAAAACAACACACAGGCGAGTTCCTGACTTTGCAATCAAATGGGATAACAGTCGTGACGAATATCGGTGAAATTCACCATATTTTGCGGGGTGATCATATTTTTCTATCCTTCCATTTATTTCTTTTTCCTGAGGTGTTTCGACCTTAACAACCTTATCACTTATGAGTGAATGCAAATCAGCCAATTGGCGAGAGGAGAACTCAGTCCAGATAACCTGGACCCACGCAAAGTCAGTTTGTGCAAGGGATGAAAGAAGGGGACCGATCAACTTACCTGTTTGTTTGATGTCGTATAAAACAAAGGGGTGATGGTTTTTGTTTGTAACATAACATAGTGAGAGTTTCTTATCCTGAGGTATTGAAACGTCGCAATTATAGTCAAACAAAAGCGAAGGGAAGAACTGACGATAAACAGATATCATATGTTCAAGATCCTGTTTATTTTCAGATACAAAATGAAAGTGAAACGTTTGATTTATGTGTATTATTTCGAAAGACCTTATTTTGTTTGTAACTAGATGAGAAGCAGCATCGATATATTTTTTCTGAATATCAACATCAGAATCGATGAAAGGAACAATGAGACAGGCAATCTCAAATTTGTCAATAGGTTTCTTATCATCGATGTTTGAAGAAGGATATGTATCTATCTGTTTGTGAGAATAAACACTCCATTTCGAAAGTTTCGGCATCTTGGGTTTGATAAGAGTAATTAGACCAATCAGGAATACAATCCCTGCAAGAAAATACTGAACAGGTTCACTCAGGTCGATTATGGGATGGGAAACTAAAGGTGTTGAGAATTTCAAAACAAAGAAAGGAGGCATCAGGAGAAGGATAAATGAAAAGGCGAAAAGGATTATCGGCGCAATGAAGTCTTTCTTTGAATAGATGGTTAAGCGGTGCATCCTTATCCTTCTTTTCACCGAGTATGTCAGGTATCCTCTGTACATATAGAGAAACAACGCAGAAGGGACGGCAAACAAGATTATGTTGAGGTTCATCACAAATTAAAATATTGATCGATTGATTATGGAGGGAGAAGGCACGTCAGTTAGTGAATGAAAATAGCGTTTTTCGTCAGATGACGGCGTGTTTTTCGTTAAATAATGATGTAAAATGTCTTTTTGAGTGATGAAACAACGAAGAATGCACATCAAAAAGAAATTATTTCTATCCTTTGCTTCTTCTCTTCATCCGTAATCTGGTTCAAGAGTGTTTTTGCCTTTTCTTCTGCCTCTCCTCTCCTGGTAACTATAACCATCCTGTTGAATGGCTCAATCTGAAGCATATGTTGTTTCACTTGTTCAGGGTGAGAGTGTAAGATGTGGTCCGTCGATTCGATCTCAACAGCAATGGATTCATTCCTGTCAAAATCAAATGCAACCAGGTCAGGCTTCCTTTCCCTCTGTCCCTGAATGGCCAGAGCGACAAACCACTTCTTTTCTATTGCATACCTGACAAATTTTAAAGCTAGGTCCTGGGCTTCTTCTCCTCCTATTGCTTGATAGTCCTCTTTTTTCAGAGAAGGCAAGATTGAAAGGCCTTCCTTTCCTACCTGATACTCTTTCCTCCCCAATCGGTCTGATCTAGCGATCTTTACAAGTCCCTTCTCATTCATCTGTATTAACTTCGCTGATACATCATCCCTGTCTATTGCTGTCCTTTCAGCCACTTCACCTATGCCTAATGGTTTATCGGATGTGAGGAGTGTTGTCAGGATGAACCATTCTTCTCGTTTGGGGATAGGAAGGATGGTTGAATAACTCATCCATTCTCCTGCCTTCTCTTCTTCTTTCTTGAGAAGAGGCTGCTCAATCACACCGAATCCATATCTGTTTTTCTCATCTTCAATGAACTTCTCTATCTCATTCCAATCGTGTATCTCCTGAGGCGGCTGCGCCAGCTTCACATTCAGGAGGGGTGGAGAAGCCTCCTTGCCTGGATCAGCTCTGAACCTGAAAGACCACCTGTAATCGGCCTGTGTCGTCAAAGTCTGGACAATCTCCTTCCGGTATTGAGGGTCCCAGTTTGCTGCAATCCTCTGTGCATCATCACCCGACACGCGTCCGCACGCTTGAACTGCGCAATTGCTCAGTATTATTCTGAGCCTTTGTTCCGTTAATTGGGCAGTTGTTTGGTGGCTCAGCAAAAGGCCCAAACCGAAGCTTCTTGCCTGTGCAAGTATCGTTTCAATTGCCTGCAAGGAGCTGATGTCCTGGAATTCGTCAAGACACAACAATACAAGCGTCCTCTCTTTCTCATTCCTTATTTTTTGTGCCCTTTCCTGCACACTGAACCATATTTTCAAGACACAAACCGCGGCAATGAGAGGTGCGATATGAGACCCAATTTCGTGCCCTGCCACCCTTATTATTGAGAAGGAGCCAGGCTCCAATAACTTTCTGAAATCAAGTGTAGAACGTCTTACTGAAAACATCTTTCTCAAAAACGGATCAGTCGCGAATTCACTAAGTCTTGTCAGGACAGGGTCAAACGCCTCTCCTCTCATCTCCTGAATCGATTGTAATTCCTGTTTGAGCAGTTCTGATTGCTCAGGCAAAGTCTTTTCAATGTCTTCCATAAGGACTATGTCATCTCCTCTCTGAATGCGGATAACAACATCATACAGATCGATCAGGGTGGGTGCGTCGTGTTTATGATAGAGATATGAAATCAGGCTTCTCATTATCCTTAACATTCTTGGTGTTTTTTCAGTTGAAGCTCCGTACCACTCCTCCAGGACTTTCATCAAAAACCCGGTATAGACAGAGACAAGTCTTTCCCTCTCTGCTTCATCAGAATAACCGGGAAGCTCAAGTGGATTGACTGAAAAGCTTGTTAGGACAGGGTCGAGGAAAAAGACCTTGTCGGGGTTGAGGATTTTGACCTGTGAAAGGAATTTGAAACTATCATCACCCTTCAAATCGATATAAACGAAGGCGGACTTGAACTCACCTGTCTCATTCGCTTCTTCGAGGCCCCTGGCTATGATTCTTGTAAGCGTAGTCTTTCCTGTACCTGTGCCGCCGAGGACGTAGATGTGACGCGATAAGTCGTCAAACGTTATCACGTTCTCAGCTTCTCTTAGATACTCTGTCATTCTTCAAACACACCTATACCCTTTTTCTTCTCCCTATGCAGTGAAGGGACAAACGAAGTCCTCGTGTAATGGATTGGCAGGCCTGGCTCAATCGGTAAATGAATAAACACTGGTATTTCTTCGGGCACTAAACAGATTGAAGGGATCAGCTCCCTCTCATAACCAAACTCCCCACCTAAGCATCCACTTTCAGCATAGATCTTCAATTGTTCTGCCGGGTCTGCCAGGGCTCTTGACCTCAACCACCTCATCATTCGTGAAGTCCCATAATCGACAGGCATCAAAAAATCAAAGTCGTTCTTTACTGAGTTGAAAGGCTGCGTGATCAATTGCACTGTTTCATCTGTCCCTACAGCTATCCCGTGAATTTCTAAGATCAACGGAGGCTTCTGTCCTTTTCTCAAAGCCATATCCGCGAGCTTCTTGCCTATCTGATGAAGTGTTGAACCGGTAAGAGGATGAGGTCTTATTTCCTTTCGCAGCTCAATCGGGTGGCCGCCACCGCCCAACAGGCCCGTAATCCCTGCGGGGTTCACGTGAGGCATTGTCACCTCAACCCCTTCTTCAATTTCCTTGATCAATTTCATAATATTGTTTCCTGCATATTCAGCGAAGAAAGACCAGTTGAATGGCGCAAGCTTAAACTGAACCCAAGCGTACTTCAAATTGATCATAGACCTTATCAGGCGAGGTATCAGCCTTCCATATTCATCAAGGGGCCATTCAACAAAAGGTAAGGCGTGCGCCTGTTCCACATCAAACGTCGCAAATGTCGCCCCCTGTTTGATCTCGTCTATCATATCATTGATCCAGGGAGGTTCTTTCTCTTCTATCTCGGTAAACTGGGCAGAAGGGTATGCTGATTTAAAATGAGAGATGAGAACATCAGGCTGCTCATCGCTGAGGATTACACGGCACACCTTGCCGTCCCACCAGAGTTCAAGAACACCCTGGTGAATTGATAATTTGGTTAAGTCCGCATTATCAGCTGCCAGAGGAGTTAATACTTCAACACATTTCACATTTCTTTTCTGTGGCTCGATACCATTCAGGCTGAATATGAAGGCTCCCGTGTATCCTTGCACATTCCCCTGAGCATCCCTGACGAAAGGCATTTCAGTAAATAAAAGACACCATGGTGTCTTATATAAAAAACACCCTGTCGTGGCATACAATCAGATGAGGTCAGATAAGGCATCTGCCTTTTCCAGTCCCGTTGTGGCCATTTGTCCACAACGGGGATTGATCAATCAAGTCCCGGGATTAGATCAAGCAGGAGCCTGATCGATCTATGCGCTCTTCTCTTTTTCCCAGTCTTCTTCTCCTTCCACTTTGCCTGTCTGCGCTGACCTCAATACGGGCTGTTTTTGTCTCTTGATGAGCCAGATTATTCCTCTGATGATGCCTGCGATCTGCGCAATACCCACAGCACTTCCTATAAGTCCCAGACCGGCCATCGTGATCGATCTATAGATGCGGTAGAGGTTTGCTATCGGTATTATACCGAGCATAACTGAAATAAAAATGAATCCTGGAGGACCAATAACTACTATCGTGTAAGGAAGGGGGAGCCATAGAAGAGAGGAGATGAAAGACATTTTTTCCCATTCATCCGGTTCCATTCTTTTCACCTTCACTAATTAAAAGCGGCTGCGGTTTGAATACCTGTGCAATCCCCTCATAGACTTTCCAGTCCGTTGTGATCAGGATCAGCTTCCGTGTGAACTTCCTTGCTTCGATCAGCAAAGCCCGCAGGTTAGCATCACTGGAGAACCTATGCCCTTCCTCGATTATAATGACCCATTTTGCTAACTCTCCTGAGTTCTTGATGAAGTTCAGGTGTGCGAATATTGTTGCAGCCTCGGCCTTGCTTATCTCCACATTTGAGTTTGGAACAAACCTGAGCCTCTGACCTTCTTTATTCCACTTGATCGAGAAGAATTTACCCAAGTCCACCTTCTCAAATTCACCATATTCATTTGAAACGTCAAGAACGAATATGTCGGCTTCCGGGTCCATCCCTATCAGCTCGTTGAGAACTCTCTTTGTCGTTGTAGTCTTTCCTTCCCCGCTCTTTCCTGTTATGATAACAGGTCTTGTCGTGGAGAAAACATTGCTGTATGATGCGAAGGGTATCAGCTCCTCTTTCAACGCATCAAGAGCCAGGTGCCTGATCAAATTGTCAAACGTTAAGTATCCCAGCTTCTTCTTGAGCAAGCGAAGCTTCTCCCTCGTGTCCTTCTCAATGTACAGGTGCGCCTTGTGCTTATAGTAGCCAGGACGCGGCATCTTCACCTTCACCTCTCACTACTATCGGCCTTCCAACATAGCACCAGGTCTGT
>Ga0209012_1003115_pt1 | contig 12947 bp, 9 predicted proteins | sample RS3BMetagenome_FD_184735 | JGI IMG/M metagenome (GOLD analysis project Ga0209012, IMG submission 184735) | Ferric oxide microbial mat and aquatic microbial communities from Rainbow Spring, Yellowstone National Park, USA - RS3B (SPAdes) (version 3) ...
ACAAAACTCCATGCATTTAATCTTGTTTTGTAATCTTCAGAGCTAAGCAGTTCAATGAAATATTTCTTTTTGTCTGCAAGATCATTCTTATCCACTATCCTACAATAAGATACCACATACGGGATATCTCTCAAGACTTTTTCCCTAAATAAATGATCCTTTGAACTCAGCATATCAATAAAATATTCTTTTTTCTCTGCCAAATCACTCATCTCCACTACCCCATAATATATCATGCGTGTGGAACAAAATTCCAAATTGAAATCTCTCATCATATCCCAGGTATCTAATCTTATTTTATGATCTTCTGAGCTAATCAGTTCAACAAAAAATTCCTTTATGTCTTTCAATTCATTCTTCTATATGACCTTATAATCTAACCTGTCAGTTACAAACTTCCAAGCACTTTTTCTTATTTCATAATCTTTGGAGCTGAGCAGACCAACTAATTCTTTTTTATCCATTATCTCATTATGCATCAGGCTCCAAACAGATTTCCAAACGTCTGAAGCTTTTATATGTTCGTTAACCTCCTCATCCTTTAACATTGTGATGTTTTATTGTGAGGGGTCGCATTTAATCTTGCATGGAAGTCATTTTAGGCATTTTTATAAAATTGAATGTAACATACAACACAGATTGAGAAAGGGGTTAACTCACTAAACGGCAAGCAACAATTCGTTTCCACAGACCAGCGAAGGGGCTTGGTCCCATATCTCTACCTCCTGCATTATTCTGTTCGTGATCAACAATCTTACGCTGTATACTATGGCCTTCAGCCCTGCGTTACTCTTCTGTCCTCTTCACTTTCTGCTAGACATGAATTCCCTGTACTTCCCCTCGAAGGATGAGTTCGTTGATTCCGAGTTGCTTCTCCTGAACTCTTCTGGATGAAGTTCCTTTAACTCCGTCGTCTTCCTTCAGGCCTTGACCTTCGTCGATGTGTTCTTCTTGCACAGGTTGGCTTTCTCGGCGCGCATGTCACCTATCTTGTCATGGATTCTCTTCAGGAGCATCCTGAACCTCAGAGAATCATACCTCAACGCTAATGTCAACACCATTGAATAGACAGGCTTCTCCTTTCCCTTGAATTCGCATGCCAGATGGAGTTTGCGAAAATCTCTTTTCTTAGATGGATTGGAATGTGTCCTTATCGAGTACCAGAGAGGCTCTTTCTCCTTATTCCGAGACCTAAGAAATCGATTGTTATATTCTTGTCTCTAGAAGGACCATGCTTTTTTGAATTTCTCCACTACGACATCATTTAACCTCACGAGTGTGTTCAAACTTGTTCTAGCAGCTGCTCTCTGGATGGTTGATTTTCCTGTTGATTTCTTGAGCCCAAGCTTATTCAGCAAATGAAGATTGTTATTCAGTTGCGACTCTATCTCCCGATACTACTTTCTGTGATAGACCATCAAAAGAAGAATCAAGAGCATGGTCTTGAAATCGTATTGGACCTTCTTTCCTCCTGCATGTTTCTTCGGATCTTTAGGCTTCTTCCAGTTCTTTGGCTCTTTGATCTCGCTAATGGCTTCCTTAGCTGTTTCAAGGAAGAGCTTGTCTTCGTTTCTGGAGCTCTTTCGTAAACCACGTAATCTCCTTTGCTCATTCATCACCCTCTCAACGCATGAGATTGAATGAGACGGTACATGAGAACTATAGGCGAAAGCCTCTGACAATCGTGTCAGATTGAGTTATGGGACTACGCCACAAATAGCAAAATTCTTAAAAATCTGTACTGAAATTAAATTTTGCTTGACCGCTTTCTATTTTGATATTGTAACATTAGGAGTCACGCATAGACTGAATACAGCTCTTCTCCCACTCTCTGAATTCGTGACCCTGGAGCTGCCAGAATTTTTGCCATGCTCGGTTTAGCACTATCCTGATCTCGGTTTCCTGACCATTTCCCGACAAGATTTCCGACGAAGCAAGAGAAAAACCAGCTGCCCTCATTGCGTCTAGAACTAATTCGGCAATTTCACCAAGCACCTCATCCGGGAAAGCATACTGGTACTCAGCAACGGTATTGTTTCCCCAAAACAAAGCCACCTGGAACCACCTAGATTGAATTTCGTCAGCCTCTCGGGCAAATCCTAGATTTCTAAGCGCGTGCATCAGAATTCTCATCCTTGATTCGTCTGAAGGATGAGTTTGTTTTTGCAAGATATGCAACTCGTATATGTCGTTTGACTTTTTTGTGGTCAGGTGGAGATGCGACCAAGCATATGCTGGTCCCAAAGTATAGAGCGCGAATAAGTCACAGAAGAATTCCTCAATCCAGTCCTTCCACTGAGAGTGTATTCTTTGAATAGCCATCAGAATGTCGGGCGGCGCATAATCTCTTCGTTTGTTAACCAGAATTCTGGAATAATATTCTGTGACCTTCGAAAACGCGAGAAGATAATTCTGTTTGATGGGTTGCAACCTCAATTCAGACTTCATATTCTCTATGACGTGATGACCGACCTCGTGGTACAGATCGGGCATGTGAAGCAAGAACTCCGGTTCGGCTAAGGGGACGAAGATGACATTTGTAAATGGGTGCGAATAGTAATATTCACCGGAAGTGCAGGAGACTGTCGGCGGCGGGAATGGTAATTTAATCTCTTGATGAATCTTGAACATTAGCTTGTTCAGAAACCCTATGTCAGGTGTCTGTAGGTAGAGCGGTGGAATTCCGTAATACTCCAATAATGAAATTTCCCAAATACATAAGCGCACTTCCCTGAAAATGTCCCTAATGTCACAATTCTCTCTGCTTTGGAGTTCTCTTTTGAGTTCTCTCAAAATGTTTATTTGTTCATCAAGAATAAGGGTACACCTTTCTGCCAATCCACTCAGTTCTGGATATTTAAGGGGATAGTGGATTTTTTTCTTAAGCTCTTCAGCTCGATTTATCTGCTCTAGTATGATTGATTCAAGGTAAGCTCTCATGGATGTCTACCGATTCTTTTGAAAAGAGTCGCGCACTCTATGCTAATAGCGTCTGCGATATCGTTGAGTGTGCTGAATTCGTCCTCACTCACCTTTGTTTTTCCAGACTCTAATTCATTTGTGAGTTTGATAACTCTCTCTTTATAGGCCTGCCAAAACTTGCCATGTTTACGATACAAGATTTCTATAACGCTCTCTTCGTCGAAGCTATTGCTCTCTGAAAGATTTCCTTCTAGCATTTTAGAAATCGGTTTAAGAACCGTCAAAATTGCCCCGACAGGAATGGCGTCCTGAGAATCACCATGGGATTCACTGTGTTTCAAATACCTCAGCGCTCTATCAAAATCTCTGAGCAGATTTGTGCTTTGCCGGAATTTAGACGTAAAGAGTCCGAAATCGCTCATTCTTCCGCCTCCTCTTCCAAGAATTTTAATTTCTCCTCATCATATTCAGCACCGAATTCTCTTAATCGAATGTCGGTCATCTTGATGGTAATAGGTAGTCTGGAGCAATAATTAGGCTTGGTCCAAGTTAGGTTTGCGAGTGCGAATATATCTTCAAGGATGAGTTTAATGTCCATAGACCCTTCAACCTTTCTGACTTGCAAGGGTTTAGTAGTGCCATGATACTTGAAAGGTCTCCCTGTTGTGCATAGGAACGCGACGTTATGCAGTATAAGATATGTTCCGAACCTGGGATTCTGTGTCAACTCTTGCATAGACCCCTGGGGGGTAACTGTATCAAATAGCCGAACCGGAACGCGCGAACTTTTCTTAATCTCAACAAAGTTGCAGCTATGGTCTTCCCTAATCAGACCTTCATTTGCCAGTTTATCCAGGGCCTCCCTTATTCCCCTTCTTTCCCCCTCGTACAATATGCCATCCCGATGTATCGTTATATCGCGGATATCTCTTGGTTCGTTTTCCAATTCTGCTTTCAAAATCTTGTAGAGTTTTGTCGCCACATGCCCCCTGCTTAGACATTCCTTCTCATCAGAATCGCTTGTAGTGAAACTGAATGTCTTCCCGTCCTTAAATACCAACATGAACCCCGCCGTGTTATTCTTAACATCAAGCCCAACCACGAGATCTGTGTTCAGTGGCCTGGCCAACACAAACGGCCAACAACCATTTAATAACAGAATCTTGTTCAGAACCACGTTCTCTAAATATCCTTTGAACTTCTTCGCTTGTTTTTCATCGTTCGTTATTTGCCAGCTACCTTTGCCCTCTCCACTTTCGACCAAGACATAACTTTTCGAAGGTACGTCGGTGTGAGCTATAGAAACGTAGATGCCACGCTTGCGGAATTCCCGCATTACAAGGTTTGCGAGCTCATCCTCCTTACCCGGCCTCCCTGGATTGATTCTGGGAATAACAACCATACCATATCCCGAATAGAATAGACCGCTAATGGATTTAACCGCAGACTCGATTATTTCATTCCCCAGGGTATAGATAGACTGTCCTGCAGAGTCGTTATAAGTTATAATTATGGGGTCATATTCGACCTTACCATCCGGTGAATATAGAGCTCTAAAATTCGATTTTAGGTCTTCAACATATTTTTTCCCGAACGTCTCATACATGGACTTTGGCAGTATCAGATACTGACGATCTAATTGCTTTTTCACAAAGAATCCTGCGTCTGTAGAATGCAGTAGACGCCGTTTCGATGATCCTAACTCTTCAAGTGTCGTACGGATTTCACTGCTATTCCCTCTGACTGAGAGCACTTTTCCACCACCGAATTCGAGTCCAGGAGGGTCCATCACGCCACATTCAATTTCAACCATTTTATCGGAGAGTTGAATTGGAATGCCCTGAAACTTCCACCCGTTAAGATACTTTTGTACTACAAACTGGATTTCTTGCCTTCCGATATGTGGTGGCATTATTGCCTTCCAGTGATGTTCACTTACCTCAGGATGTTTCGTGCCAAAAGTCAGTCTGCATAATGCAGATGCTACACGCCGAGTCTCTCCTAACCCGGTCTGATAAGTCAGTACTGTACAATCTTTAGGTAACGTGAAGAGGGCTCTCGGTTTGTAGCCTTTTACCCGACTCTGAAGATGATCGTAGAGTGATGTGCCATCAGGCATGGGCTCTTTGCTAACGTCCAAACCGCTGATGCCTTCCAGACGAATTTCATACCAGCGATGACCATATTCATAAATGCAATTCCTCTCTTTGTACTTTCGGTTAAATTCTGCTGGTGTTATCTTTGGAGGTAGGTAGTATTTTGAAGCATATTTTCTCGCAGTGTCAACGCAGACGCCAATCCTGTTGTCAGGTAACAGGACGAGTCTCATTTTGAAGCCTCTATACATGACTACCTCATAAGACCTGAACTTTGGGTCAGGATCCTTCTGAAAGAAAGGCTGACCGGCCGAGGGTCGCCATAAACCTACAATATCGCCTAGTTGTCCGTCTAGATAAAACTGGAGGAACCTAACTGCTAGAGGCTCGTCACTTGCTGTTAACTTGCCATAATCAAGCTCTTTCTCTATCCCAGTAGGCTCAATAATTACGTTTGCCCGTACAAGCGATACCTTATTGGGTAGGTCCGGATATCCAATTGGTTGTGCAATGAGTGACGTATCGCCTTCCCTTAATATCACACAAGGGGATTTGGTCATCCGGCTGACTCTATCGCGCAAGAGCTGAGTGTTCTTATCGTGATCCTCGCTATCAGGAACTAAACCTTGTATCTTGTACAGTCTGTATCTGATTTTGATTTTATCCTGATTCTCGATTACAAATATATTTACTACTGTCATGAAAAATTCCCCTTCCAACAAATCTTCTTGAACTTGCATTTCAGACAGATATCAGGTGACCTTGCGGTTGGAAGAAGTTCGACTACAAGTTCGGGCGGTTTCTCTCTACCATTAATAACCTGCAACATGCGATTAGATGAAGTGTAAATGTAATCCTCAATGTTGATTACGTCCTCTTGCGAAAGGATGTATTGGATTTGTTGGTTTCTCAGAAGTTGGAATTCAATAAGGCGAATCTTGCTAGGATCGGTCAGGACATCATACCACTTGTGCGGGAAATCCTTATGGGGCATAACTCGGGACAAAGCTAAACCATATACACCGAGCTGTAACCAATGGTCCCTATGCCACGGGACCTGTACCTTCCAGTCGATGATGACTGGCGATTTGCTTTTGAAGAAAACGATTAGGTCCGGTGTGCACTTTACATTAACTTCAGAAAATTGGAATTGAAGTGTTCTCTGGGCAATTAGATACTGACCTTCTTCAGCTAACTCTCTCATTAGAGATGAAGCTAGAAGATTAGTTAGTGAAATTTCTACTTCTTTTTTTGCGTTCTCTATGGCTTTATCTTCAATCGACCCATTATACTCTAGTTCAAAGAGAGCACAGAAATCCTCGTTGTCAGATTTCGCCCCATTTCTATAACGCCCTTCAATTGCGAACTTGAGTTGAGCTTCCATCAATCGATTTGCATATGAAAAGACCTCATCTGACTCGAAAGATTCGTGTTTGTTTAGACGGGGGACAATGAAGCGACTTATTACATGGTCAACAACTTTGCCTCGCCAGGAGTGGACGCTTTGGAGACGCTTTAGCACATAAGCTTCCTGTCTCTCCGGGTGCTTCGATCTCGAGTCAGCAAATACGGTTTCGTAATACCACTTTCTGGCGCATTGGTAGAATATTCTGGATGTACTAACAGACCATTTCACTTTCCCACCCTTCGCATCCGGAGGAATGTCAAATACTCAAGAAGCTCTTTCTCTTCTTCTAGTGTGATCTCCTCTAATCGAGAGGATGTGCGGAAGAAGATTGTCTTCCTACTTCTACCTGTCACAGGAGGATGACCAGCCAATTGCATCAGTCGCGCATATGATAGTCCGTATAGATCGGCCAGTTTCCTCAGGACCGAGGGGGAAGGTTGACCAATTTTGTGATTCTCTATCTGACTCAAGTATGCATTCGAAATCCGAGTTCTTTCTTCGACCTCTCTCAAGCTAAGCCGTGACTCTTCCCTTCTCCTTCTTAACAGATCACCTAACTTCTCGCTTTCCACGTTTCTTCTGTAAATACATTGGAAAATTGGCTATTTAAAGGTTGCTAAGTTTATCAAGCAGTCCTCAAAGATTGCTTAGCAATACGTATAACAAAACAGGAAGTGGCTTAATGTTGGCTATGTATAATTATAAGCCTACTGAATGCTTTTTTCTAACTTTTGCAAAGTCCAACTTTTCTAGATACTTAGACTTGAGCAGACCCTATTACAATACCTGTTATGAGGAAGCCGAAAGACTTTGTCGAACGAGCCGAGGCGAGAGAACTTGGTTTCCCTAAACTTGTGTCTGAACCTATCTATCGAACCCTCAGGTCTCAGGAATTCTAGGTCCGTTGAAATTCTTCTCCCAAAAGCGCCTGTGACCGGACCCTTTGAGCAAAGAGCCCATACCAGCCAGTTACTGATGTCATGCTTCCAGCGAACAAGTTCAATGGCCTAATCACCGTCATATATTTCCTTCAATATGGGATATTCGGTGAGCGCTTCCTGAATTCTAGCAAGCAAATCACCTTCATTCATCGTGATAATGGGAAACGATAAAAAGTCGTGCTCACGCATTGTCAACATCTCTTTAATTATGGAATCTGATTCTTACAAGTCTTCGTTCTGCGTTCGACCTCCTCATTGTCCATGAAATACCTTGAGGAAGGTAAAATTCTCCCAGCATTGTTTCAAAACTGAAAAACTATCATACATGCAACTCGCGTGCGAATCTGTTCACTCTGGACTTCTTACCAATTGCTCTACACAGCCATTCAAGCTATTCTCGACATGGCGCCATTTGTCCTACGTAATATGAAACACATCATTCGGGATACCCATGAAGAACACCGATCTGATAATCATCGCTATCAAGCTTAACAGCAAACATCTGTTTTAGCTCCGGTTCTCCTCTGCCGTAGAATGGCCCTCCGATAGAAAAGAAGCCCTCAGCGGTACTCTACTGTCTCAACGATGCAACGAACTCCTCGAAGGTCTTTCCTGTTTCCCAAATGGGTTTCTTAATTTTCAGACGAACCGGTCCTTCTTCTACTTCTAACTCGATATCTCCCGTCGTGGCCGCCTTTCCTTGTTGCATCAGGAGATTCTCTGCGTCCTGTACCTTGCCCTGAACTCTCGACCCAATATCTATAACAAATCTAGCTCCATCTCTCACTCCTTGTTCGGTTATTTCGGCATCCTTCAATATGACAACGCAGAGGGCGTATCTGTCTCGCCTTTCCCGTGCCTCCCTAGCCTGAGTTAATGTCATCCTTACGAAATCTTGCAACGTCGATTTAACTTCAATGAGCAAAATCGTCTTGTCTTCCCGTTTGACCTCGACTATCGCCTCTTTGTCATCCTTGACGTAATCGTGCTCTAAGACAAAATCGCTTCCTACACCTGTAACATCTACTTTGAATCCCTCCTCCTCAAGCGCTTCTTTAAGTAACGCCTCAACAAGGGCACCAATGTCTTGGTTCCTTCGAATTTGTTTTCGGATCGATAGCCTTTCCTCAATCTCCTGCACGAACAGTAGTGGGTCTATTTCCGCCAAGTTGGCAAGTTTGCTCAGTTCACTCGGATTCTCCATGAAAACGCTGTAGAGTGACCCCATTGCTTTGTCAAGTTCCAATTTGGTCTTTTCATCTTTGGCCGCAACATGTATCATTAGCTCGCTGATACTTACGTTAAGAACGTTCAGCAACCTAGAGGGTTTGTCCTGTCGACAGATTTGCAGTAATCCAGGATCATCTGCAACAAGAGGTGCCAAGTACTGAGCACTAGGCTTTTCACCATCCTTACGTTTTGGAACCCATTGACGACTCTTGAGTACAGGTATCCAGCGAGCAGGGTAAATTCTATGACGCGCTCCACATTCACAATCAACTTCTATCGGAGTGCTCCATTGACTGTCTTTCTCGACCACGTACCTAAAGAGGAAGTTTAGGAAGCTTCGAGCCTTGTCCTTGACTTTTCTAACCGTGTCAATAACACCCCTATCCTTCATCTCTAAGAAAGCTAACTTGCTCAAAGTGACCTCGTTCAAAGTTTCATGATCTTTTTCCTCATTCAATTTTTCATTAGAAACTAGAAGTGACTCCAAATCGTCCTCAGACAACCTTTCTGGCTCAAGGTACAAAGGCTCAGTTAGGATGTATCCATCACTCTGAAGCCTCTTCCATTCATTCTCCGACAGCTTCTCAACGTAGAATGAAGATATTACGAAGTCCGCGGGGAAGATTTCAGCATAGTTTCTTGCTCTTTCATCCCATATCTCCTTCGGTGCAAGTGGTTTTTCTTTACTCCTCCTACTCAGTAGAATAAAAGTGTCCTCTTTCTGTGATTGAACTGGATATCCCTCTAGCCTGTCCAGCTCGCCACGCTTAATCACCCAACTGAGAAGTTCAGCATTAGCGTTGGAATACTTTTTATCTTTCAGGCTGGTATTCTTTAGAGCAAGAACCTCATTCAGGACTTCACTCTCTTCTTTCTTCGGCAGCAAGTCTTGAACACTTGCGACTATTTGTGTGTGAACCAGCTGACTACGTATGTCTTTACCCAATTGTAGCGCTATGTCCTTTAGCTTTTCATCTATTCCAGTATCTCTAAGTAATGCGGGTTTTCTTGTGAAGGCCCCATTTTGGTTGGGAAGAATGTTCCTGCTGTCAAACACTTGTCGCTTCACCTCGAGTAAGAGCTTGTAGAAGTCGTTTAACGTCTCGAATTCGTCTGCTGCCTTGATTAGTTTTCTCTTGAAACCACTAATGTCCCCGGAGCTTTCGATTTCCTCTGCAAATTTTTGAAGCGTAACTTCTCTCTGCGACAAATTGATGCCTAAGGACTTCCATTTGTCGAGAGCGCCTGCCCACGCGGTTGTCAACACTTTCGCAGGCAACCTGTCCCTGCAGGCCGCAACTCGGTGGAGAACGTTCCATAGGCTCTCTATCTTGTCCGCCTCCGAATTATCCATTGTGGGGATCAAGCTTTCGCTAAAAGTTATGAAATTCCCACTTTCGGTTCGGACTACTCTCAGCTTCATGATGGCGCTGAGAAGTTCCACGAGGAGATGCGTATACCATTCCAAGTCGAGCCAGTCTTTTTGGGGTGGCGGGCCCAAGTTCAGTAGAGCGTGAACATTCTCCCATTTCTCCGCCTCAGCGTTTGAAATTAATCTGACAACAAGGTCTTTAGCTCTTTCCATCAGCTTTTTGTTGCGTAGAATATACTCTGTGTTTTCTTTACCCAGAAAGATGCCGTCTCTTCTTTCTGTGGGCTCAAATCTTCTACTGTTAAGGATGAGTGGATATGGCAGATCCTGAGTGCCGAAAAGTGGAAATCCAACAAACAACTTCGGGATGTCATTCAAGCTCTCGACCTTGGCCTGTCCGTCGCCTTGATTTTCCAACTTTAACGCTGCTTGTATGTCAGTGTCTTCAACTATTAGGATTTCATGAAGAACTGGCTGTTTTCCTTCTTCCTCTTTCTTTACAATTTTCCTCACATAAGAACCTTTATCGGTAGCTTCAATCAGCGCGTATTTGATAATGTGCCCGTCGTTCGAAACCTCAATAACACCCAACTTATCATTGAAAGCCAAAACGTATGGAGCTATTCTGATCAAAGTTTCAATTCCCTCTGTTGCTGTCCCCAACGAAACATTGTCTAGTTCGTATTGGTATTCCGCTGTGCTAGATTGGTCGCCGGTAGTTTGTCCAAGTGACTTCTGATATTTTAGCCAAGTGTCCTCCATGAGATTCTTAATGTCCTCAGCAGACATGCCATCGCGATTCAGTGGAAAATGAAATACCTTCCCATCCTCCCTGATACCTTGAACGGTTACAGTTTTTGACAAGAGGTGAGTGACAAGAAAGCCTGTTCCGAATTTGCCCAAGTCAGATTCCATCTTAGTAGAGCCATGGTATATGAGGTGTGCAACCTCCTCAGGTCTAAAAGGTCTTCCGTTATGTCGGAAAAGTAGCTTGTGATTCTCTTTGATAATTTTAACGTCTACTTTCCGATCTTGAGGTGCTGCGTCCAGAGCATTTTGGAGAAGTTCCCACACCCAGCGCATTTGGTAGACTTCACGTTTGTTCTGAACTTCTTTCAAGTAGTTGAATATTCCTTGAGCGGTATTGTCAATTAGTGCGTCAAGTTTTGCTTTCTGCTCAGGATCCTCCGTTTTGGCTTCATTCACAGTCTTACCACCGGTCACCCTCTATCACAATAATCCCTAAATATTATTGTCTTTAGGCTAAATTACTATCGGTATTCCTTCGTTGGCGACCTAATTCATATCATCGATTAGCAAATGAACCATCTGGGATTTCCGAAAAGTGTTGTGCAAACTTCTTCCATGTTTCGCCAAGTAACTAATCTCTGGCCCTGAAATCTCTTTATACACGCTATGACGTGTCGTAACTGTGCTGAAAAAGAGGCGTAGGTTCGAGAATAGCCAATTCTTGGAATATACCGCTCATCAAGTCTGAAAAACTCATAAACGAAAGTTTTGGGAGGCTTCTACCACAAACTCAAGGGTGAGTAGCACATCACCAATTTCGCTGACTAACAACCGAGCTATACTAGAGTTTGCGCATCCGACCACAGGCCCTCGAACACTTTTCTGAACAAGTCGTAGCTCTCAACCTTAATCAGATATGTTGGCTTCCTCGCCGCGTCTTTCAGTGACTGGCCGATCACATAACATGCATTGTCTATGAAGAACAACCTATCGTGGCAGTCTCTACTGGTTCGCACTTCAAAGTTCACTCCGGGCTTCAACTTGAACTTCTGCGCAACCGTTAGGAAGTTACGCTTTGGTTCCTTAATCAATACGCGAATCTTTACCCCCGCAGGAATCTTTTCGAGGTATAAGTTCAGCACTTCTTCATCCGGATAAGAATCAACGAGAAACACCTCACTCTTGGCTTGCTCAGTTATTTCCCTTATGTCTTTGTAAAAGTCGTAGACCTCACCTTTCTGGTATACTTTCTCTCCAGCTTTGTAAAATACTGATTCGAGCTTCAAATCTTGCCAAGGCAATTCGAAGCCTGCTTCCAAAAGCATCCTGTCCACTTCAACCATCTTGTCATAAATCTGCTTCAGGTTTGACATAAACTTCCTAAATCTCTCATGGGCTATCGTTACCCGTTGCTCGTGCACCGACGGATCTTCCAGGTACTTTTCTCTGTCTACCTCTTCGAGGACTCGATAATAACACCTACCATCGCGCAAAACATTACATGAATCGGAATAAATGAATCCCAGCCTCTCAAGGATGTTTCGGCGCTGACTCGGGGGTCTAAATCCGGATACTTCCCCTATATTGGAGCGTTGCAGGTAAGGCGAATGATCAAATGCGTTTGAGTAAACATGAATGACGAAGTAGGCTGTCTTCTGGTTCACGGTTAGGTACGAGAGGGCTCCAAAGAATTCCCCGCTGCTAGTTTCATCGACCTTCTTATTTGAAAGTCCGCTGTGCCCTTCCTTAGTCATCATCTCCAATTTTATGTCGTACGCTTATAAATTCTCCATTTTAAAGTGCTGGAGTCAGTTTGGCTAGCTCATTGTCCTTTCGGTCCTCGACCCAGCCTGACTGTTTTGTAGCAATGACTTGATTTTTTCAAAATCCTCTTCGGGAATTAGGACCATAGATGGGAATACAAAAACCATCCAAGATTTGCTTTTATCAGTTATAAAAACTAGTTCCTTTCTTATTTCTGCATTCATCGGCAAGGGATTTTCTTTCAAAATAATCTTTTCTATGTTTACTCTATGCGGATAGGGATATGGTTGACCCCTTTTATTAACCCAACCAACAGGGGTGTTATCATAGAAATAGTCTGATATTACTTTGTATATGCCGCCGAAACCATTCTTTGCCACATAAAAAACGAAGATGTCGCCAACTGATACATTATTTTTTAGGGTGAATTCGTATCTGTCATCAGCTCCCCACAAAGAACGTTC
>Ga0209012_1003118_pt1 | contig 12937 bp, 10 predicted proteins | sample RS3BMetagenome_FD_184735 | JGI IMG/M metagenome (GOLD analysis project Ga0209012, IMG submission 184735) | Ferric oxide microbial mat and aquatic microbial communities from Rainbow Spring, Yellowstone National Park, USA - RS3B (SPAdes) (version 3) ...
CCAGGCAATACTTAGGGAAAGCGTGCTCCCCTGGCGAACGATACTTGTTCGGAAATGAGCCGTCCAGTGCCGCTCGATGCCGAGACCTTTACTTTGCTGCAACGCACGCTGGCTAGGTTCCAGATGATAGCGATGCCGCCGAGCGTTGTGGTATCGCGTTAGCATTAGTTTGGCGCTATGCAGTTACAATCTGGGCATCGTCTGCTTCGGACTGACCACAACGCCAAAGCGCTTGTCGAGCAGCGTTGAACGGCTGTAGCTGGCAGTAACCCGCGAGAATCCGCGAGCGAAGCAGCGGCCGCTGCTATTGCGGTACCAGGAAACTCGCCAGCGGCGGCGGGTGCTCCTTGGAAGCTGCACTAGTCCTGCTGCCGTCCACTGGTGCCAATTTCCAGGCCCCAGCGTACCATCGCTTCCGTTGCCGATCTATGCACAAGAATGTGCACCTTCGCGTAAAGCGAGTCGAACAGGAATCAGAGCGACTTGTTCGTACGCTACCAAAGATAACGAGTTCTGCGAATGGCACATGCTGCCTCCTTATCAATAGTTGAGAGCATCGCTGTCAAGGAGCTGCCGCCTCTGCTGCGCTGCCTCATACGCTATCTCGCGTGTCTAGGATGCTGGTAGCGCGTCACCGGAGACCGCGCCATTACCCTGAATCTGCTGCATTCGCTGGCGCAGCTGCTGGAGTTGACGGCAAAGTGCGCGACCGTTTCGATCAACAACACTTGGGAGCTGAAGCTCGACCTCAAGCGCCGCGATTTTGCTCCGAAGCGTTTTGAGGCGACGATACGGCCAGTGTGCAATACCGTTGCGACGAGCAATCTTTTTGAGGAGCGTCACGCAGATTCCAAGATGCCTAGCCACCACGTCACGGGGCAAATGAAAGAAAGAGCGCAAGTCGGAGAGCGTGATTGCGTAGAGCGTGAAACGTTTCGATTTGCCGCGAATTCGTTCACGAACCCGGGCAAAAGCCTGCGCTGTGTCCGGGTCCACTGCAGGCTGCGAATCAATGCCATGTGAATCGCTGGAAGCGTGTCCGGGCGTTCCGCTCGCCGACGAGTGCGGACTAGTGGCTGATGGTGGCTTGCCTGTAACCCCTACGCCCGGGAAATCTGGCTTTTCCAGGGGGCAGCATTCACGTTCAGCGACAAGCTGCTCTGTCGCTAGCGAAGACCTCGGTTCCACAGCGGCAACTGGCTCGAAAGAGTCCAGCGAAAAAGACCACAGTGCATACGTTTCTGCCTGTTCAACGCTGGACCAGGCGTCTGTAACTGGACTCACTCGAGAGGCTGCTGCGCGGGCGCTGGCGCCCTCCAGCGCACAGCAACTCTGGAATGGAGCATCGCTCTCGATACCGAGAGCGGCAGCGTTCACACCGGATGCCCTGCGCGGGTGTACCGGAGCATCGGGAGTGTGTTTGACGCTCCTCGGGCAAGGCTGCGAAGAGGCTCGAGATGGAGACCCTGCGAGAGCGCAGTTCGCCGCAGGTCTCCAGAAGACATCGAACATGTCGAGCGGTGCAGCGAGCTCCGTTTCATTGGGCGCCTGCGAGAGCCCCGCGGTGACTGGATCGTGAAGTGATGTCGGAAGCAACCAGGTTGCACGCTGCCAGGATGCTTCGGGGATTCCATGCATCCGCTCTCTGCTCCAGTTGCTGGCGCGCTCACAGGTTACCTGCAGACGACCGATTGGGTTGTTCCGGTCTGTAACGTTTCCCCCAGAAATGGTGACATACACAAAGTGAGGGCTTGCCAGGGGCGTCCGTTGTTGATCGAAAGCGAACAGCGTGCAGCCGAAACGCGTCTCTGATGCCACCTTGATGCGCATATGCAGGTAGATCTCCAGTTCGCAGACGCCGTTTGATGCCAGGCGGCATCCGCAGGGTATACGGAGTACGTGGAGCCGGCTCTCTGCAGCGCGAGGCTGCTTTGGGCGACTGTGTCGTGCGGTCAGCGCCACCGCCGCCGTCTGTCTCAGCGGTGGCGATGCTGGTGCGTCGCTGCCGAAAATCGTCACCCTGGCAAATGACGCATCCGGAGCATCTTGGTGAACTGGTTGCGAGGCGGTATGCCGCAGGTGCGTATTCCGATCTGGGGCCAGCGTCGTGTGCCATTCATGTGCTGGGCTGCCTTCGAGGTCGTGATCAAGATCAGGACAGATGCTCTGCCACTGGGTACCGTTTTTCGCCCGAATCTCCAGCATTGAGTGTTGTGCAATCTCCGCAGGGCAGTCTCCGTGGAGGACCGCTTCAACCCGAATGCAACGATGCAGTACAGGGCCATGGCGCTCTGGTATCTCGTCGGTGCTGATGTACCCGGGCGCCGCGTCGATGCCGGGTGCCGTTTCAGAGTGCGAACAGAGCGAGAGATCGGGCATATTCGAGTTCCGTTTCCCAGCGATGCCTTCAAGTCTCTCGGTTGAAGCTTGAGATAGGACTGCTTCGTCCACGGGAGCCAGGTCATCTTGCCGTCTGTCGGAATGGAATCCAACAAAAGCGCGCTCCATCGAATCGGTGGAGCGCGACTGCCGCATCGCATGCAAACAATTGGATCTATCCTTCGTTGTTGGCATCGTTGATCCTCGCAGGCCAGCACCCGATGAGGGCACATAGCGCCCGTCGTGTAGCGGACACGTCGTGCTACAGCTCGCAGTTTCCGCAGTGTGCGAATGTGAGCACGCAGCGATGGCCCACTGCGGATCCACGACCGCCCCGTAGCTTCTCCGCTCGCTGCTTCCGCCGGGCTTGGGCGGCCGCCGCTCCCCCAGTCGCCGCTTTTGGATGACTGGGTCACCGGTGCCGGTACCTGCAAGCAGCCCCGACAACCGAAGCGGTGGCCCCGGCGGAGGGAGCAGCGCCTCCGCCGAGCCGCTTTCGCAAGCCGCATCGTTCCCTGAACCAAACGAGGAGTCAAAGTCATTCCACGCTGAAAATAACCCCGCAGACCCTGGGAAACGTCTCATCGGAACCCAAAGCCGCAATCTTCGACACGATATCCAACAGAAATAAGAAAACGTGACCGCCAACCGCAAGCACCTATCCCAACGGAAAAATCTCGTTAGCTGATTTAGAACACTGACTCGGGTAGAAGCTCAACGTTTGATCTACTGAGCATCCAGAAGATACAAGCACGAGTGTAGCCTGCAAACGAAACGCCTCCCCCGAAGAGACGCGTTGCACCGGCGAGATCGGATGCTCAGCGCCAGGCAGGCAGGCAGGCAGGTTGCAATTTCCGGTGCTCGACGGAGGCGACGTCACGCATCGCGCCACCAGCCGGGTGATACGCGGCATCCGAGAACCCCTCGTGCGTGCGTCCAGGGGCGCTTTTCTTCGACGTCGATTTGACGATGGACGCGGGCGGCGTGTCCGCGTATCTGCCGGGGATGCGGCGATCGCGGACAGCACGTGCCTCCGTCGCTGGACAGAGCGCCACGTGGCTGGAACGGCGTGCCTGTTGCCGCGATCTCGCAGCGTTGCCATCGAGATTCTTGACCGATGCGTGCGCGACGCACCTACGCACGAGACGGGCAAGCACAGAAACGAATCACGAACTCGTCAATCGATAAAAATTTCATTCCAGGCGTGCGGTACGCGTTAAAAGGGGGAAAAGGTCTCTGTATTGTCGAAAGATTATCTCAGAGACGGAAGGTCCCGTAAGCCGGACGAGAATACCGGGCTCGTGGTTCGTGTTCGCGCCAAGCGTCTAGTGCTGTCGTGAGATCTGAGCAACTCGTCTGAAACGCTGCTTATGCTGGGACTAGGGCCAGGTATGCTGCGTCTGCGTGTCGCCGCCCTGGTCGCTGTGGACGCCTAGTATATCGGTTCGCGCTACAGCAGGCGGTACATCCATATGCACAGCTTGCAGGCTCCCTGCATGATGATGTCCTGTGATTCCGTGTCGGATAAACGACACTACGAGCCGACACCCTTGTGGTACGACCAAGCCGTTCTGTCTCCGTGCTGGATCCGCTGCAGCGGTATAGACGCTACGGCGGGTGCAGCAAGGCAGGTACTCGGTGCACGATGGAGCGTATAAAATGACTCGTACGTACGAGAGGAAGCAGGAGTGATGGAACTTGGAGGTAGGATTTAGCACCATGATGGACGCTCTCCCGAAAGCCAATATTCAGCCTCAACCTGGGATATTTGGTCCGTGTAACCGATCTATCAAACAGAGAATCTATGCACGAGCTGTGTACCATCGCATTCCGGGGCCTTTGCGTCGACCTTTACAACAAGAGACGGTCACCAGTGTTACTGGGACGCCTTGCCATTGTGCTCTTCCGCTAATGCATACTCAAATGCGAGATCGAGGCGGCTGCTCGGAGCAGCGGCAGTGACGTATTTGACGAATCGCAAAACGTCGTGATCCCGAAGGACTAGGCTCAAGGCATTCGATACCGGTGGTAGATTCAGCAGTTGGTTCGCGTTCCCGTCTGCGTCATCTGCATCGTCGACATCTCGATAAACGCTGGGGTCACCGTCTCCGTCGCCACTATCCATGTAGCATTCATAGCCGCCACACTCGCCGCTCCGCCAAGCTTCCGCACTGTCCTGCTCTCGGTCGTCGACGAAGCAGAGCGTTGCGTCGAGAAGGCAGGGCTCTGTCCGCGGCACCAGCGTCTCATAGGTTGCTAGTGTGTAGTCGAGTCCCGGTCGGAATCGGCGGATGTTGCAACGATACCCCCGAATACGCCCGTATGAGGCATCCAAGCCAGTCAGGACCATGAGGAAGCGAGCCATGCTTCGAGATGCAAAGAGTGCCTGGAAACAATTCAGGGTTCCCTCTAGAATCGAAACAGGCGGCCCAGAATCCAGATATCCCTGATACTCCAGATATCGCTGGCGGTGTGGCGGGCCAACGGTTCGCCACCCAGACGGATCGTCACTGCGTTCGCCGCCAGCTGCAAGTCGTTGCCATCTGACTCGAGCGTCGCTATCGGTCTCATGCAAAGCTGCCACCAGCGCCGAGGCCTCTCCGCTAATTTTCAGAAAATCATGCAGTTGAACGCTGCTTTCGCGGCGAAATCGTTTCCGAATAGCTCGCACGTGGGCGTCCTCAAAATACACTGGCTGTATGTAGGTGCGCAAATACTCCAGTTCAGCAGTGGAGAGCGCCGCATCTAGCAGCGTCCGGGCGCGATCTGACCCCTGAGATAGCACAGCGCAAGACGCTGACAACTCGGCCGACAGCGGCAAAAACGGTCTATGGGCGCCCGTCTGCAGCTGCCTCAACGATGCCGCCGGGTCCACTGGAGTCTTATCGTCGGGCGCGCGGACATGGTACCAACCACTGATGCTTAGGCGTGGCATCTCGTCCGTGCGCACCTCCTCTACCGCGTGAAAACTGCGCCCCGGTAATACCTGGAAAACTGCTAGCGTGTTCCACTCCGGCAACAGCGAAGTGTGCGAGTAGTTCTCCGGCTCTGGTATCGCGCCCTGAACCGGTTTCCCATCTCGAAGCCGAAACAACTGCAGGGATCCGCCATCTTCCCGCGTCCATGTATGCTCCGGTTCCGTCAAATACAGGATATAGCTCAGACGTCGCGTCCCGATGGCGTCGTCGTGGCAGAGCAGATGGCATCCTCTCGTGTACACGTTGATCGAGCAATCGATGAGATCCCCGTCGAGGCATTCGCCACACGACTCATCACAGCAACCGGTAAGCGCCATCAAAAATTTTCGGAAGCGCTCTGAATAGAGTATATCCCGGAGGACCCGCAGGTTGCGCAGACGTCGCTGCTCTTCAGTGCTGAGGGCGTCGAGATTACGGAGCTCTCCCGTTTGATAGACTTTGTAAATATCGGTTTCTTTCAAAGATCCGGTACAGTTGCTAATGATCTCGTTACGCACTGCATTAAGAAAAACCTCATCAAAAACTTCGCGCAGCTGGATATGTGAAAAAGGTTCTGCGCTGGTGTATTTCTCGCGCAAGCTGATCAGACGATCTGACTGGTCCAGCAGTGTGCACGGGACTGACACCTGGCCTGCGTCCGACGAGCCCTTAGCGTGCGTGGACCGTTTCTTTTCGTGCTGTGTGCTCGTCGCGCCGTTGCCCTGTCGCTTGGAGCGCTTCATCTCAAGCAACTGAACAGCGGCCACACGAGTGCCTTGCCCCAGAAAAAATCGAGCTTGTTCCACGCGGGCGAGCACTCAGGGCGTGCGTGGTAAGCAATTTCGGAAAGCCAGCACGGTCATTCCTGATCTTGGTTCCGACGACAATGAATACACAGCAAAAAAGAGTGCACTAAGAACTAGTCTGGCACACACAGCTCAATAGAGAAAGTACCGGGTTCGCGGAGATGTCTCGTACGAGAGAATCGCCGAGGCAGGCGCGGCATCGTTGAAGCCCATGGACGAGGCGCCGCGGAAACGCGACGGTAGAATGGATCGAAGGTCCATTTTGAATATCATTGAATACTATCATATAGAGATGGATAGGATCAAAGATAGCACCATTGCTGCACCATGACACCATCGACGTGACTAGCACCTTCGCCGAACGCAGAGGCGCACCACAACTAATCTGTACAATCATGAATCTTTTGCGTAGAATTTGCATAAAGCAGTCTCATGCATTCGGTACGATCCAAAGCGGCGCATCACTGGTCAGCAAAGTCCGGATCCATAGACGGAAGCACTGCCGCCCGATTCCTTGTGGTTATCGGGATGTGAGCACGTGTTACTGCTGCTGCTGCTGCTGCTGCTGCCCAGAACTTTGCAAATACCAACGGAAAACTTCACATACTTTGGAAAATGAGTACACACAGGATAGTGGATGGGCTGTTCTACTTGACGAGCGGCTCCCTTGCAGCCTTTGGGATCGGAGGCGCCGTCTTCCTTCTCGCGAACTTTGCCCGCAACATGGGGCCGCGACCTCGAGCAGGCACGCCAGACTCGGAGACCGTGTTTTCCAGGCCGCAAACTAGTGGCTCCGCGGACTCTTAAACTGGCAGATGCTCGACGGAGTCGGTCACTGTAAGAACGAGTACGCTTACAGACGAGACGCGAGGCGCGAGCACGCCGCGACGGCGTGCGACAGCAGGGGAGCGGTCGTCCTCTGCTGCCCGCGATCCTTACGCGGTCTCTCTGCAAGGTTTGTGAGGTCAACTCTTGGATTGCGTCGGAGCTGGCGGCAGCCAGACGACTAGGACGTGAGCACGAACGTGAATATGGGATTTTCACTCTACCCGTGTCAGATGAAACTGAGGACTAGAGTGGACGATCTGTTCCAGCCTGTGGTCTTTTTTTGAGTTTTTCTAGCTGTACAGTATCTAGATTCGAAGTGCAGCAATAAAGGATAAAGGTTACGGAAGCAGGTTTAGGATGCTTGGCCATCGTACCGCAATGACCCCAACGACGCCTTGTCACTGGACGTGGTCACGATACCGGAATCATGACGGTTCGCGATGCCGACCAACAAGCTCCCGTGAAATAGCGAATACCATTATCCAATTCATTCGCGTAAGCCTGCATGCTTCTCATTTCCTTATGTTTGGCGTACGCATAGCGCAAGCATGCTTCAAATCCACGATCTCTCCGTTAAGACGCAGCTCGTTGGCGCACCGTTTCGATCGGCCGGATTGACGATTAAAGAGACTCAACGTCTTACGTTGATGGCCGCTTTGGATGCTCATGCCAAACGTTCACTGAACTTGTCATGTCAAACAATCGAAGCCGTTCGGAAGACAAATCATTCTCTCTCTTCGTAACTGTGAACGAAACGGCACTCCACAGCACCATGGTACCTGTCATGGGTGCGCTCGCAGCGGCTCGCGTCACTTCTGTATGCATGAAAGCGGGTCTTGGACTCGGACTCTAGTCATCGCAGCGATCGCGTCCAGTGAACTGTATGCCACCGAGTGGCATGAAAGGAGCGCGAACTGATCGAAATTTCTCGAAATCCTCCCAGGACTAGATTCTCCTCCCGGTACTTGTTTCACTATGGACAATATCGCGTATGACACATCCCGTATCGAATGGAGCAGCATACGCATGGGCATGCTGCCGGCAGAGTACTTGACCAGGGGATCGCCCAGAACAGGTCCGTGATCGAGGGGTACGGCAGCGGGCGCTGAAACGAAGGAGGTCATTTGTATGGGCTCATCTGTACCCGTCAAGGATATGTACTGAGTGGTCAAACAAGCTTTCAAGCGCCACAGGGTAGCACTCGGAGGGCGATATGCAATGCACCTACAGCAACAGTTGACAACACCCAGGTGTCATCACTGCGGAGGGCCCACTAAGGCTGTATCCAAAGAAGATCGACATGGAAAGCGAAGTGTAGATCGCAACTTCCGTCTACGTATCAGAGGCGTCGACAACAGCCGGAATCGGCGGTATCGGGAATGCAACGCAACCATCAACATCCCGCGAAAGCGAATGACGGCGCCAGTGGGAAAGCAGAGTCCGGTGTACGTAAAGCCACAAATGAGAATGATGAAGAGGAAGCAGCCGCTGCGAAAAACCCTCAAAAGGTTGATGTTGATGACTGCTCGAAGAGATTTAAATTTTAGACTATACGCCCGTATTCCATGAACTCCCTACTCGTATTCTTGCATGGGTGAAGTCAAGCATTGCGCGAAGCATCTCTGTCTGAGGCAGGCTGCTGTCGAAGCGCATGTGGCGTGCGCCGAGTACCACCTCGCACACGACATGCCTATTCGACAACCAGGGATCCGGAAATCCCATCTGGTTCACAGATCACACTCACCGGGGAGAAAGCGCGTGTACTGCACGCCACAAGCTTGGGGGGTTCGGTTACTGGCAACATACGTTGCCACGGCGGTGTCCAAGTCGCTCGTGCGCTCGCGCTTCGACATCCCTCTCCAAGCGCGTCATCCGATCGAGGCTCAAGTCGGTGTCGGCGTTTTCGCTCAAGGAAGCGCTTTGGATGCTGTCGTTGGTGGCGTTCAGATCGCATTGAACGTCACCCGCGCCCTGCCGTGCACTCGCCGAAAGCATGTGCGAATGGTCCCATCATGCACGCGTATCCAACGTGTTCCACCATAGAGACAAGCGTGGTCCACAATTTCCCGCGTTTCCAGCATGTGACGAGTCCACGGTTCGCGCGCTGGCGCTTTTAGCGCCGGCTCTGCTTCCGAGATTGCACGGTAGACGATTCGTCCTGGGCGATGACGTGCACTCAGCTAATCACCAGCGTTGTTCCGTGGAGCAAAGCGAAGTCGGACGCTCTTCCAAAAGGCGGTATAGTTCTGGAGGGTGGTCCAAACACCGCCGTCACTACGTCGCACCTCGAAGAAGCGCCATGCTGCTCGGCGAATTCGCACATGGCCCACTCGAATGTCCATCATTCGGGCCCTGCCAATAGGGTTCATCATTCGCGTCTCCTCGGTCTCGATGAGGAAAGTATCATTGACGGAACCAGGCGGAAAATAATACCGACCATCCGTAAAAACGTAGTCGAAGGTCTCGGCAATCACTTGGCCGCAAAGTATTGCTTGGAGCGCTCTTCGTCTCCGCTGGCGAAAGACATTGTTCTGATTGCGCTCGAACATCCGCTGTCGAGTAGAAACCCGGTTGGGACGCGTGAAATAGCGCGGGTTCGTCTGCATATCCGGTTTCGCAGGATCAAGCGGGGCCGACGAGTCATCCGCCTGGTCACTCGCACAGCGAACGCACCGGACCGCTCCTAACCGAAGCTGTCGGTTCGGATGCGATCGCACTGTGGTTCTAGCTCGTGATATCGGAACTAGTGCGCCACAAGTGGTCAGGCCCGCCACGAGCGGACGCCACGCGGCAACGAAACACGGTGTACTGGGGTGCACGCAAGGGGGCGGCGGCGGCTGTCGGCGCGCTTGTAACCAGGAGTACATCGCTTTCACGAGCAACCTCCGTTCCCTGTTGACAAAATCTTCACAATGAAGTGGAAAGCGTTGCGCCAGTGGCTCCAAAACTTCCGGAGCAGGGGACGGAGGCGCGGGTTTAGTTTCAGTGTTTGAGTTACGAACCTGCTTTCGAGTAAAGGTGCTCGTTCCAGGCAACCTTGGCCAGCACACGACGAACAGCAGATCAAACAACGGTTCCGAGTGCGCAGCCTTTGAGGTTTCCTCTCTTGAACTGGAGAGACAGCGACCCGCGGCGTCCGTGCGACGTACTCGAAAAGCTCGTGGTTTGTCTCCCTGAGCGGAAGCGCACCAGTGCCCGTGCCGGACGCACTGGTCCATGAACGTCGTGCGATCCTTCCGATCCGCAGGGCATGTAGAGTTACCAGAGATCCTCGATTGCGCAGCTGATACCAACACCCATGGGAGCGTGTATCATTTTTCATCTTACCTCCGATTTCGGCCAGCTGCCTCCCATACGTGCTTTCAGATATGGCGTTCATTGGCCAGCGATGGCATCAAGGCGCCACTGGACAGCGATGCGCTGCGACTGAAGGTTGTGCTCGGTTCATGGGAATCGAGAGAGTTCGGGAACAGGGCAGGGCGGGCGCCACTTTGCCACCACAGAAGCTCGCTGGTAGAGAACGCAGCGACCTGGCTCACCTGTCCGCAACGTCGCACGCAATCAGACCGGTCAGTCCGACAGAAACGTCAACGCCAGACCTTAAAGCAGCGTTTCCCCCTGATCCAGAGCATCCGCTTGTACGGAATCCGTCTGGCACGAGAGCGGCATCGCCAACTCGTCTTTGCACATCAGGTTCAGATTCATCGGTCAACCGTGAGAAGCAAAGGGCACCGTCGCCTGGAAAACGCTTCGCTGGTCGTGCGTGGCAAGTCAATGACGCCCGAGTTGGTTCGGCTGTGCGGTCGCCGTACGCACTGCATGCAGCGCCAGTGCAGCGAGCACATCAACCCACTGAGCTGTAGGGGTGTCGAAGCGAGCGCCCACGCTAGGCGCGGCATACCAAATAGCATTTGCACGAACCGTGATCTGGAAAGGAAAGAATGCAGTATCACTGGCGCGCCTTGAAATTCTGGTGCGACGTGATGGACGCCGCCTCCCATGCCAATAACCATCACGCAATCGGAGATCCCCGGGTTCCTTGCACCGACCGTATACTCCAAAAAGAAACTGAGCAGTTACCGCAGCCTACCGGGAGCCGCTTACTGAAACTGAACGCATGCGTGCTCTCCAGTTCGATGCGTGCAATGCACGCATGCACGCACGCATTGCACGAACGCATTGCCGCAGCGCGATCGATCGTCGAACTGCGGCGCGCGAACACGTTCATTGCAATTGCCGTTGTTGCGTACGGGAGCGTCGCAACAGCACTTGCATGGAACCTAACGCGCGTATCCTACCACTTGACGAGTCGCAAGACCCACTGGTCTGCTATCTTCCGGCTACCTTGGTGGTCAAGTTAAACCAGGTTGGGCTTCGGCTGCTTCACTGGCCTGGGCGTGGGGGCTTACACGAGACGTGTTATGTTGTGGAGTCCGTGGCTGCGCTGGAGCGACTCTGCACCGCGCTGACGGCCGAAATTGAAGCACCCGGTGAGTCCGACCCGCAAACCTCAACAGCTCAAGAGGAAACTGCTTGTCGAGCTTCCAGACTGGTTGATGCTATCGAAAAGGCATGGAAAACGGACGACGCAGCACTAACGCGCTCGCTAACACCCATTGCCGAGCTGCAGTTTCCGGCGTCTGATGATCGCGCATCAACGGTCGTATCCCTTGACGCGAAGCGGTGCGAGCTCGAGCTCAGGTCAACTGGCGTCACTTTCAGCTGTCTGCTGTTGCGGATTCGAGGACTTCGTCTCGGAGCAGCTCGCGCACTGCTGCAGGAAGCGCTGGAGCGAGACCTGGGCTCCTCGTCCGTGGATCCGAGCGAAGCCGCCAAGTCGACGCTAGCGCTGAGCTGTGCGTCTGCGTTGCGATGGTTGAACTCTGACCTGTCGCTGTCGCATATCCTACCCATGCAGCTCGGCAGCGAAAGAGTCATTGCGCACCAGAGCGCTGCGGAAGAATCTGGCGGCTTGGGCGCATTGATCGAAAGTATTCTGGGCGCGCTTGGCATCGTGTCGCCCGATTTACAAATGACGCTCCTCGAGATACTGCCAGAGCTGGTGCAGCAATCGTTTGACGCAGAGCGCCACGAGCTCGCTTTGGCCAACTCGCTTCCAGGTCTCTTGCAGGGAGCTGCTCGAGGAGAAAAATGCAACGTGCGCCTCATGAATACGGTTGTAGATACAGCAAACGCTCTGCAAACGGCGACAGCCAGACGTGCTGTGCGCAAATCGTTGCTCAGCGAGATCCTGAGCATCGTCCCTGGTTTGTACAGCCCAGAGAGCCTGGCAATGGGGTTGCAGTTTCTGGTAGGAGCGCTCGAGTCTCTGGGCGCTACCTCCGATGCGGAAAGCGCTCTGCTGACTGGGAACGAGGTCGATTGTCTTGAGACATCCGCTGAAAATGCGATTATGGCGGCGCTTCGCGAAAATCTTCTAGCAGAGCGGCAGCAGCTGCATCACCAGCAGACAGCGACATCGCATGATGCGGTCATTGTTACCAGTGCGGTTGCGTGCGCGCTTCAGCACAGCCAACAGGCCGTCAAGCGTATGCTTGCCTGGTATTCTCAGAGCGCCTACGGCCTTGTCTGTCGAGCGCTTCAAGAGTGGACCGACGGGGCCAGTGCCGACGCTACCCCTCAACCGGCAGATCTTTTCCTGCTACTGGCTTTGTATCGGGCGAATCCAGAGAGTTTCGAAATGAAAGCACATCGGGCGAGGCCAGCGACGGGTACGCATCGCATGCCGTGTCCTCTCGAAGCGGCGACGGCATACATCCTATGCGGTGATCAAGGTCGAAGAGCGATACTTCGCTGGGGAAGCATTCTGCATACGCACGATGGATCCGCACTGCTCCAGCTATTGAACCTTATCTGCCGGTCCGGACCGAAAATGACCGCGCACGCACCCCTTGTTGGTCATGTTGAGACGCTCGCTCAGCTCATAGCCGAGTTCTTCAAGGCCGT
>Ga0209012_1003128_pt1 | contig 12914 bp, 14 predicted proteins | sample RS3BMetagenome_FD_184735 | JGI IMG/M metagenome (GOLD analysis project Ga0209012, IMG submission 184735) | Ferric oxide microbial mat and aquatic microbial communities from Rainbow Spring, Yellowstone National Park, USA - RS3B (SPAdes) (version 3) ...
GATTCTGACTCGTCCGTGGCCGAAGCGCGGCGGCTGCTAGACGAGGGTCGGCGCCGAGGTGGCGGAGCGGCGGCCGTAGCGTCTCTCGAAGGCCGGCGAACCGATAGCGACCGCGAGCCGGCTCACCGCGGCGCGTTGGTCTGGGGCGGAGGGGCGGGCGCGCTCGGATCGGCGGCCGCGGGAGCGAGCGGCGTGATCCTCGTGACCGCCGCCCTCTCGCTCACGGTCACCGCCATCGCCTCGAAGCCGCACGACTGCGCGCAGTGCGGAGGCGCGGAGTCGGGGTTGCTCGCGTCGACCGGTCCGGCCACCGTCACGCACCCGGGGCCGCCCACGCCCGAGGGGCACCCCCAGTAGTTGTCCTGCGCGTCGACCTCGCCGCTGGTCACCTGCGTCGCGTCGATCCCGAGCGCGTCCTTCGCGAGGACGTTGTCGCGCAGCGTGCCCGCGGTCGAATCGGTGAGCACGCCGACCCGGTCGCGGCGGATGCGGTTGCACGCGAGCGTCGCGGTCGCCGTGGAGCCGGCGGTCTGCTGGACGGCGACGCCGATGCCGGCGCGCGTCAGCTCGTTGCCGCGGAGGAGCACCGACACGTTCGCCGAGCCTGCCCCAAGCTCGTCGGTCGTCACGTACGCGCCGACGCTGCTCGAGGCGCCGCCGCCGTCGACGCGGTTGCCCTCGAACGTCGTCGTCGTGGTCGCGCCGGTCCCCGCGCCGAAGTCGGCGAGCCCGACGTAGCAGCCGCGCACGTCGTTCCGGCCGATCCGGGGCCCGACGAACGGGACGAACGAGAAGACGCCGTAGCCGCCGCTCGTGCAGTCGCGCACGACGTTGTCCTCGATGCGATCGGCCACCGATCCGGGCGAGTCCCCGGCGTTGTCCGTGTGCAGACCGCCCCCGGTGCCGACGACCACGTTGCCCGTGAACGAGACGCCGCGCGAGTGATTGGCCACGATGCCCGCCCGCGCGTCCTCGACGCGCGTGTGCGAGACGACGCCCGCGCCGCCGAAGTCGTAGACGGCGATGGCCTGCGCGTCGCCCTGCACGTTCTTCACGACGTCGTGCGCGAACGAGAACGTCCCGCCGCTCGCGGCGTACAGGCCGCGCCAGAAGACGTTCTTCACGGTCACGCGCTCGACGTCGAGATCGTCGAAGGTGCCGAGCGTGTAGTCGGTGACGACGCCGTTGCGCGCGTCGACGCTGGCGCCGCCGAGCGCGACGCCGCCGGACGCGGGGAGGGCGGGGTTGTCGCCGTCGACGACGAGATCGAGGAGCGACACGCCGCTCGCCTGCACGAGCACGACGCTGCTCGCGGCGCCGCCGCAGAGCGAGGAGGTGGTGCAGGGATCGGGGGCCGAGAAGGCAGGGACGAGGACGGTGCCCTTGCCGGCGCCGGCGAGGGTGAGCGACTTCGGCACGACGAGGTTCTCGGCGTACGTGCCGGCCGCGACCTGCACGGTATCGCCGGGGTCGGCGACGTCGATGGCGTGCTGGATCGTGAGGCACGGCGAGCCCTGCGTCGTGCAGTCGTTGACGCCGCCGCCGCCGGTCTGATCGGAGCCGGTGGTCGCGACGAAGCGGGTGCCGCACGAGGCCGGCGATTGCAGCGATTGCGTCGTGGTGCCGACGCCGGCGCCGTCGCCGCCGCTGCAGGCGGCGAGGAGGATGGGCGAGCAGAGCGCCAACGCAGTGATCCGCATGTGGATGACCCCTCTTCGAAAAGTGGGCCCCCCGGGTGGGGGACCCTACGAGGGGTACGTCGAGCGGGGGGAAGGGTAGGTCAAGCGGGCGAGTCCATCACGGCACGAGCCCGAACTTGTACGTGTCGAGCAGGTCGGCGAGCAGCGCGCGGTGGTCGCGCGCGCCGAGCGTACCGGTCGTCCTCGAGGCGGCGACCGTCTGCGCCCGATCGAAGACCGCCGCGCAGAGTCGGGCGGGATCGTGTCGCGCCCTGTAGAGGATGCCATCGGGTTCGCGCGGGTGGTCGTGGATCGCGAGGGCCCAGCGCCTCGACAGGGCGTAGTCCGGACCGCTCGTCAGCTCGGCATCGGCGCCCATGCGCGCGAGCCCCTCGCTGCGGAGATCGGCGAGGCGCAGCGGGCGGCGGAACGCGACGACGGCGAGCCCCCTCGTGCGGACTTCCTTCTCGGTGACGAAGCGGACGCCCGTCGCGTGGCCGAACGTCTCGATGAACGCGCCGTGCGCGTCCTTCGCGACGTACAGCACGCCGAACTGGCCCGCGGGCGCGTCGAAGCGGTTGAGGGGCTCGCGCCCGAAGTGCAGCGGGTCCCGGGCGAGCGCGTGGATGCGGCGCCACGTCCAGCGGACGACGACGACGTTCAGGTGAAATGAGGCGGGCGGCTCGGGATGGCCGGTCACGCCGCGCCGTGCTCACCGAATCCGCGCGCCGCCTCGAGCACCGCCTCGAGCGCCCCCTCGCGGAGCACGTCGAGCGGACGGTTGCCGCCGAGTCGGTCGTTGCCCGTCACGAAGAAGCGTGCCCGCGCCCAGGGATCGTGCCCGCGAAGCTCGGCCAGGACCTCGACCAGGCCGCCGAGAGGAGCGCCGCTCTCGGTGATCTGCCACGCCGGGTAGAGCAGCCCACGCCGGGGCAGCGCGACCGCGAGCAGCTGCCCGGCCTTGCGACGCTTGTCGACCGCCTGTCGACTGATCCCGAGCACGTCGGCCATCTGGCTCGCGGTGAGGGCCCCGCCGTCGGCGTTCAAGAGCTCGCGCATCGCGAGGTGGCCGCGCAGCCGTGCCTTGGCGAGCGGATCGGAGGTGGGCAGCAGCTTGTCGGCCAGCCGCTCGATGAGCAGGTCGAGCACCTTGGCGCTCTGCAGCTGCTCGGCGGGCACGTCGGCCGTGGCGTCGACGACGCTGCGCACCAGCGGCTCTTGCGCCGGGGACTTGAGCGGGACGCTCGGATGCGCTGCCACGAGGACAGTATGGGGGCGGGATGCAACTTCGTCAACCAGGGGGTGCCACCTCGTCAACCCAGGCGTTCTCCGCACCGGATCGCCCCGATTCACCGCCCCTGCAGCGCGGCCCGGTACTCGACGATGGATTGGCTGGTCGTCGCCCGGTCGAGATACGCCGCGAGCTGTCGCAGGTCGAGGCCGGCCAGCACCTCGCTCGCGCCGATCTCCTCGTAGCGGTTGGCGCGCAGTCGGTACGGCGTGATGGCGCCCTTGCGCCAGAACCAGACCTCGCGCACGCCGAGCTCGCGGTAGATCTCGAGCTTGTCGATCCCGCCCGACGTCCACACCACCTCGATCGCGAGATCGGGCTGCGCCGGGTTGGCGACCTCGCCGAACACGTAGCACTCGTCGGGCTCGGCCGCGCGCTGCACGCGCTTGTCGCCCACGGTCCACGAGCCGTACGTGCTGAACTCGATGCCGCGCTCGAGGCACCAGACCTCGACCAGACGGCCGATGCGGGACTTGATCGACTCGTGGTCGCGCGACGGGCTCATGATCTCGATTTCCCCCTCGAGGAACGCGATGCGCGGCGCCGAGCGATCGCCGCGGATGGCGACCAGTCGCTCGTAGTCCTCCCAGCTCGCGCCGTGCAGCCGCACGATGTGATCCTCGGTCGGCCGGTCATCGCGCTCGGACCAACGGACGTGCGCCGCCATGGCGAAAAACTACCATCGGGGGCGCAGCCCGGCCACGGCTGAGCGGCCGGCGCGAGCCGAGCCGCCACTCGGCCAGCCGCCGCGAGCATTCTCGAGCCAGCACGAGGTAGTCGCGCCACGTCACGCCGTGTTCCGGCTCATTCGACCCGTCTGGCGGCCGTGCGCGCCACCGCCTACGATTTGGCACATGGCGAACCCCGCGGAGAAGTTGCTGACGTTCGAGGAGGTTGCCCGCCTGGACCCGGACGTGCACCCGGGGGAGCTGGTCGAGGGGAGGTGGATCCCGGTGACGGAGAACACCTGGCGGCACGGCGAGATCGTCGTCAACGTCGTCGTGCTGCTTCGCGAGTACGCGCGCAGGCACCCGGGGTGGAGCGTGTCGGCCGCGGACCCCGGGACCAAGCTTCGTGCTCAGCCCGACACGCTTCGTGGGCCGGACGTCGCCATCGTCCGGTCCGAGCGCGTGCCCAGGGGCAGGGGTTCCGCGGGCTGGCTGGACGGCGCGCCGGACGTGGCCGTCGAGATCATGGGCGACGATCAGACCCCGGCGCAGCTCGCGAAGAAGGCGCTCGAGTACCTGGCCGCCGGCGCGAAGCAGGTCTGGGTCGTCGATGGTGCCGCGGCGAGCGTCATCGTGTACACGCCGCCCGATCACCTCGCCGTGCTCGGCAAGGGCGAGACGCTGTCGGGCGGCGAGGCGCTGCCGGGATTCTCCTGCACGGTCGACGAGATCCTCGAGTAGCGGCGACGGACTCGGTCGGCGTGACCAGCCGGGACGAGCGCTACTTGGGCGGCACGTCCGGCGCGGGGGGACGGTGGCGCCGCGGCAGGGGGGGCTTGTCGTCGTAATGGTGGTTCGGAGTCGGCGGCGTGGGCGTCGGGTTCGGCGGGAGCGCCGGGGGCTCGAGCGCGTCGGAGACCTGCTTGCGCAGCGCCTGCACGCCCGGAGCCGTGTCGCCCGCCGGATCGAGCTTCTTGGCCTCGTCGAGCTTGGCCTCGCACGCGCTCCAGCGCTCGTGCAGGCATTCCCATTCCGCGTCTCGACGCAGCCACATGGCGCGCCGCTCCGGGGGCACCGTGTAGCCCTTGTCCGGACGGATCGCGCCGTCGCCGTGCCACCACGCCGCGATCTCGCTGCGCTTGGCCGCGACCAGCCCGATGACGAGCACCAGCACGGCCGCCAGGGCGAGCCAGCCCGCGACCTGCGCGACGCGCTGGCCACGCGTCCGTCGGCGCAGCGGAACGACGCGCCTCGCCGCGGCGAGCGCCTCGCCGCGCGCCACGAGCTGCTCGGCGCTCGGCACGCGGTCCGGATCGATGCCTCGATCGCGAAGCTCATCGTCGAGCTGCGCCTCGGTCAGGCCCTCGATGCGTGCGATCTCCTCGTCGTCGAGCATCTCGTCCACGTGCATCCAGGCGCGCGCGGGATCCATCTTCTCTCCGGCGCTCATAGCTCCTCCTCGGCTGCCGACGGGCGCTCGTCCTTGCGTGCCGCCGCGGCCTGCTCGCGCAGCGCCCGCATGCGACGGGCCTCTTCCCTCTCCCACTCTTCGCGCACCTGCCGGCCGTGGTACTTCAGCCGGTCGTGGGCGTCGGCGATGTCCTCGGGGTTGCACCCGATGAGCGCCGCCTGCTCGGCATGGCTCTCGATGCCGGCCAGGCCGTGGCGCAGCGACTGTGCGGCGATGGGGTCGCGCTTCTCGAGCAAGGCGACCAGGCGCTTGCCGAGCACGTGAAACCATCCGAGCTTGCGCGCGCCGTGCAGCGCCTCTTCGGCGAGCGGGGCGGCGTCGGTGAGCGCGTCCTCGTGCGCGATCTCCGAGTCGACGACCTCGCGCTCGGCGTAGGCCGAGCGCCCGCGTTCGTAGGCGAGCCGGCGCATCACCCACGTCATGTGCGTGAGAAACGCGTGGCGTTGCGGATCCCACGGGTAGCGCTCCGGATTGGACGCCGCCGCGAGCGCCTCGGCGACCAGGTCCTCCGCGTCGTCGTGCGGCTCACGGCTGGCGTACGTGAAGCGGCACGCGATGCGAAAGAGCTGCTTGCGCCGCGGCGGCGTCGCCCGCTTCAGCTCCTCTTCGACGCGCAGAGCGCATGCCGGTCTGGGGGCGTTCACGGGACCTCCGGAGACTATCGTCGGGAGCGCGATCAGGCCACGCTCTCGTCGTCGACGCCGTTGTCGTTGGCGACGGGCGGCGGGCACGGCTCGGTGTCGGGCGCCGGGTCGTCGGCATCGTCGTCGGCATCGTCGTCGGCATCGTCCTCGGCCTCGTCCTCGGCCTCGTCGTCGACGTAGTCGGGATCGGCCGACCGGGGGCAACCGGTTCTCTCCAGGCACACGCGGATCAGCTCGTCGACGAGCATCTCCTCGACGTAGTCGACGTCGAGCAGCGTCTTGCGATCGACCTTGCGAAGCTCGAGAAGCACGACGCGCACGACGCGGTCGGCGGCGAACGGATCGTCGAGAAGGCGCGTCGCGAGATCGCGCAGCTTGCCGTGGCAGCGGCGCAGGATGGGACGGAGATCGGCGGTGGTGGGGCGTTGATGGCGGCTCATGGTCGTGGGTCCTCGTGGGATGCGGATCGGGGGGCGTCAGGGCGCTCCTCTGCCGCGCTCCCCCGCGCCGAGCGGGGGGCGGGGGGAGCCGGCAGAGCGGGCGCGTGTGGGTGCGGACTCGAAGGAAGCGGCTACGACTTGGGCGCAGCGGCGGGCGGCGGCTCGTTGGCGGGCGGAGAGGGCGGTGCTGCTGGCGTCGCGGGCGGAGCCGGCGGCGTCGCGGCCGGCGGGTTCGCGCCCTGAGGCTCGGTGCCCTTGATCTTGGCCTTCTGCTTGGCGCCCATCGTGTGGCGCGCGGCACGCGTCGCCTTGGCCTTCGCGGCCGCGGCGGCCTTCTCCTGCGGCGTGAGCACCTTGCGCGGCTTGCGCGGCGCCAGACCGAAGTCCGTGAGGACGTCGATCTGCCCGCCGAAGGCGACGCGCAGGGCCTGCTTGAGGCCCGAGAGGAAGACCTTGCGCTTGGCCCGCTCGGCCTTGTCCGCCGCCACGGCGGCTCGCCACTCGGCGCGCGTCGTGACGGCGTTCGTTTCGGACGTGATGATCTCCTGCAGGACGGCGACGATGTCCTTCGCCGCGTACGGCTGCCCGTCGATGACGAGCGACGTGATGACGTTTTCGTGCTTGCCCATGCCGTCGGACAGCTTCTCGGCCTGGCTGAGACGGGTGTTGCGGCTGGTGGTGTTGGTCGACATGACGGATCCCTTTCGCTGGATGGAGGCAGACGGCTTCGGCCCGGGCAGTTCCGGCCCGGGCTTCGTCGTCCCCTCACACAGTGATTGCGGGAGCATCCGAGCCGTTTCCTGAAAGAAAAACGTATGGTCACTCCAGGTGCTCGATATCGCTGGAGGATTCTCGCCATGGGAGGGATCTTTACGACGGTCGCGAGCGAGCGTCGCAAGGATCGCGAACGAGCGTCGCGAGGATCGCGAGCGAGCGTCGCGGGGATCGCGAGCGAGCGTCGCGAGGATCGCGAGCGACCGTCGCGGGGATCGCGAACGAGCGTCGCGGGGATCGCGAGCGGGCGTCGCGGGGATCGCGAACGAGCGTCGCGGAGATCGCGAACGAGCATCGCGAGGATTGCGAAGGAGCGTCGCGAGGATCGCGAACGGGCGTCGCGAGGATCGGGAACGAGCGTCGCGAGGATTGCGAAGGAGCGTCGCGAGGATCGCGAACGAGCGTCGCGAGGATCGCGAAGGAGCGTCGCGAGGATCACGAACGAGCGTCGCGAGGATCGCCGACGATGGTCGCGACGCTGGCCAGCGAGCGTCACGACGCTCGTTCGAGAGCGTCGCGGCGTTCGCGAACGACCCTCGCGGGGGTGGGTGAGGAGCGTCGCGACGCTCGGAAGGGATCCTCGCGACGCTCGATGACGATCCTCGCGAAGGTCGTTCGCGAGCGTCGTGAGCATCGGTGGCGAGCGTCACGAGCAGCGGCGCGGAGGGGGCCGACGCGACCCTCCGGTCTCAGCCACGCGTCGCAGCTTCGAGCACGTCCCGGAGCTTCGCGGCGAGGTCCTGCCGCCGATGAAAACCACGCCGCTCGATGAGGCGCAGGTCGTCTCGCACTCGCTGCAGCTCGATGTCGGGATTCAGGCGGATCAGATTCACGGCGTCGATCCGATCCTGAAGACGCTTCTCGTCCATGGAGAGGACCTTGGTGGCGAGGAGCTCCTCGCTGCGCGCGACCGGAACGCTGCCGACGCCCTCGATGGGGACCGGTGTGGCCCGCTCCACGATCTCCGGCTCGATCCCGAGCTGGCCGCGAGCAAGTCGACGTTCACGCCGGTCGGCGAGCGCAGGCGCACGGTCGCGAGGCGCTTCGTGTCGTCCCGTTCGACGAGCGCGACGAGGTCGTAGCCTTTGGCTCGCAGATCGCGGACGAGCCCTTCGGTCTCCACGTCGTCGCGTACGCGGACGGCGAGGTCGACGTCTCGCGTGAAGCGGACCTCGGCCCGGACCGATACGGCGAATCCGCCCACGACGGCGTACGCGACGCCGAGCGACGCGACGTCGTCGGCGGCTTGCTTCAGGGCGATGAGGGGATCAGGCTCGGTCATCGCCCGCCAGCCAGCTCCGGAAGCGCAGCTCGATCTGCTCTTCGGACTCGGCGGGGTAGCGTGCGCGCAGGGCAGCACGCTTCAGGCGGTAGCCGGTTCGCATGAGCTCGAGCGTCTGACGCGCGCGCTCCCCGGGTGGGGTGCGGCGGGTGCGCTCGATGGTGTCGCGCTCCAGCGGATCCACGCTCGGAAGTCTAGCAGCTCGTGGGACGGACGCGATCCGCCGCGACCCTCACCGCGCCCTCTTGCGCATCTCGTCGCGCAGCGCGCGCACCGCGGCGCTCTGGGGCTCTCGCGCGAGAAAGCCCGTCAGCCAGCGCACGTCGAGCCCGGGCAGCACCTTGCTCGCCTGCCGCTCGACGTAGCGGCCCTTGTCGAGCACGCGCAGCAGCAGCCGGCCGTCGCGCTGCAGCGTCCAGAGCTCGCGCACGCCGAGCCGCCGGTAGATCTCGTGCTTGGCGAGGCCCTTGCGCGACCACTCCACCTCGATGACGAGGTCGGGGAGCTCGCGGTCGGTGCGGCGGCCGACGACGTAGCACTCGTCCGGCTCGGCACCGGCCTCCTTCAGCTCGTTCTTCAGCGTCCACGAGCCGAAGCCTTGAAGGTCGGTCTGGCCATCGAGGTAGTACATCCGCACGCCCGGCGCATCGCCGCGGAGGGCCAGCAGGACCTCGAAGTCCTTCCAGGACATGCCGCGCAGCACGACGTGGTCGTCGTGCTCGGCCGGCTCGGTGCCGAGGTCGATCGGGCGGGTCGCGTACATCCGATCGGGAGCCTAGCACGCGAGCCGTCAGCCTCCGGTCTCAGCCATGCTCCGCTCCAGGGAGGCGCGCAGCCGGGCTCGTTCCTCGGTGCTCGTCTCGTCGTCAATTGAGCATCACGCGCGGCCCGGTCGCATCGAGCTCGCCGAGGTACGCCCGCGCGCCCGGCAGGTCCTCGTCGTCGGTCTCGGTCTGCACGAACTCCGTGATGCCGCGGAAGTGCTTCAGCACGTCCATCGCGCGCGCCTCGTCGACCGGGCTCCCGTCGAGGTGGTGGATCAACACGGCGAGCTTCACGCGCCCGCGCGAGGTCGTCAGCATCACGATGACGCACGCGTCGTCGTCGTGGAACAGCCAGCCGCCCTGGTCCCAGCCGTCGTGCACCTCGGTGACGGCCAGCGGCACCGACCAGCCGAAGGGCAGCTTCTCGGGAAAGTGCCTTCGCACGGCGGCCAGGTGCGGGTTGAGCGGCTGCTCGCGAATGGCGGGCAGCTTCGGCGGCGGCACCATCTTGGCGGCGACGTCGTGGGGCAGGGCGATCCACCCGCGCGCGCCGGGGTAGGCCTCCACGAGGCGCTTCGGCGGCTCGGCGATCTCCGCGAAGTCGCCGACCCCGCGGAAGCGGCCGAGGATCGCCGCCGCCCGATCGTCGGACACGCGCTCGCGCGGATCGCCGGCTGCCGCCAGCACGACGTGGAGCCAGAAGCCCGTCGCCTCCTCGAAGACGAACGGCATGGCGATGACGTCCCCGGCGCGGATCTCCCAGACCACGCTGGCCGGCGGCGAGAGGGGCCGCGACCAGTCGTCCGGCCAGGGATCGGGGAAGTGCTCGCGTGCTTTCGCGAGGCGCCGCCGGCGCGCGCGCGAGAGCGGAGGCGCACGCAGCCGACCGGAGGGATCCGCCGCCGTGGCGACCGCGTCGAGCTCGCGGAGCCGATCGCCGAAGAGCTCGCGCAGGAGCGAACGGATCCCGACGAGCAGCACCGCCGCCCAGAGCGCGAGGATGGCGACGTCGGCCGCCGAGTCGCCGTGGGCTTCGGTCGTGACGAAGTGGACGTCGGCCGGATCGTAGAAGCACGGGAAGTAGTCGCCATCGCGCCACGCCTGCCCGCGCGCCAGGGCCTGCTCGCGCGTCGGCGCCGGATCGCCCGGCGCGTAGAAGGGGGTGGACGGCAGGCCCTTGCCCGCGGCCTTGTCCCACGGCGTCACCCACGCCCAGGCGCGAAAGCGGCCGGGCGCGATCTCGTTGACCTCGATGTCCTTGCCGATCCAGCAGAGGGCGGGCTCGGTGCGGTCGTAGCGGCGGTCCTCTCGAAAGCGCCGGACGTCGTACGCCATGCCGGCCATCGCGACGACCGTCAGGGCGATCTCCCCCATCAGGATGGCGCGCGAGAACCGCGAGGGGGCGAGCGGCGATCGGGGCACGGGGGTGAGGCAGTGTACTGCCGGGGCGGGGCCGTGCACGTCGGGTCGTCGCGGCGATCCTCGGTCGTTGCCCGCCGTGCATCGCGTGTCGCCCGGCCCGCACCACGAGCAGCCGAACCGCGAGCACGCCCAGCCCTCGGGGCACGTCCCGCCACCCCGCGACGCGCAACGAGCGCGCTCGAGCGGCCGATGGAGGGGCAAGGCGAGCGGACGCTCGCCGGTCGCCGATGCCCTCGCTGATCCACGACGCGCTGGTGCAGCTGTTTCGCAACCGCCCTAGCCTCGCGCCGGACCTGCTGCGCGACGCCTTGCAGGCTCCCGTTCCCGCGTTCGACCACGTGCGAATCGGCGACGCCGCGCTGGGCGAGATCGCGCCCACCGAATATCGGGCCGATCTGGTGCTGCTGCTCGAAGCCGAGTCCCCGGGAGGGGCCCCACCGGTCGTCCCGCTCGTGGTCGATGAGCGCGACGCGGTCGAAGCGCCCGAGCTGGCCGTCCTGTCGGCCATGGTCCATGGCGACGACCCGCGGGCGGCGCAGGTCGGCAAGGCGGCGATCGCGGGGGCCCGCAGGGCCGGACCGAGGGCCGCGCCGAGGGCCGGACCGAGGGTCGCGCGGAGTCGATCTTGCGGGTGCTCGAAGCCCGAGGCATCGCCATCAGCGCGGAGCACCGCGCACGCGTCCTCTCGTGCACCGACATGCCGACGCTCGACGTGTGGCTCGCGCGGGCCGTCAGCGCCGCCTCGACGGCCGAGGTGATCGGCGAGGGGTGACGAGACCTCGCCGATGTTCACGCCTCGGTGTGGTCCGTCACGACAGCGCGCGCGGGCCGCCCGGCGGTCGGAATTCGAGCAGGCCCGCGCCGGGCAGGGCGCCCCAGAGCACGCGGCGCATCTCGTCCCACGCGAGCGCCGAGAGGGACGGCTCGTCGCCCTCGGCGTCGATCTCGGCGATGCGCGCCGCCGCTCCGGCGGCGTCGACGCGCACGACGGTCTCGGTGAGCTCGACGTGAACCGCCGCGAAGAGCGCGGCGTCGGCCGCGGCGCCCTCGAAGGCCAGCGGGCCTCCCGTCGTCCCGAGCGCCTCGCAGCGCACGAGCGGCTCGCCCTCGGCGCGGCTGACCCACACGCCACGATGCGCGATCGCGATCGCCACCGCGTCGCCGGCGACCGCGAGCTCCCAGCCGCCCATGCCGTCCAGCTCGCGCAGCTCGCGCCGATGCCACTCTTGGCCGTCGCGGCTGACCCAGACCCCCGGCTCGTCGCCGTCGATCGAAGCGGCCGCCAGCGTCCCGCGCCCATCGCCGGCGAGGGCCACGATGGCGTCGAGCGGGAGCTCTTCGACGGTGCGGCGGTCGGGGTGGACGCGCACCACCAGGCCGTCCTGGCGCAGCCCGTAGAGAGCGAAGCCGCCCTGCGGATCGGCGCCCCAGGCGAGCCGCTCGGGCGCGCCTTCGGCCGAAGCGGACCTCACCAGCTGCGAGGGGCCCTTCTGGACGAGCGCGAAGCCACGCTCGCCGGCGAGCGCCAGGCGCGGTGGACGGGCCGGCTCGACCGCCACGGCGCGCACGGGCCCGACCTCGGGCGGCCGCTCGCGCGTCGAGAGCCTGTGCTCGCCCGCGCGCATCAGGTAGAGCGACTGGCGGGTCGCGGCGAGCACGACCCCCTGGCAGCAGTCGACCGTCTGCACGTTGGTGGCGCGGTTCATGACGAAGCCGCCGCTCCACGCGTCGGTCGCCAGCTTGGGGAGGCGGTTCGCGGTCATGGTGCCCGCGCGAGAGGGTGCGCCGGTCCGGCGCTGGATTCAACCCGCCGCGCCGCGCAACCAGCGCTCTCGAGCGGCCGATGGAGGGGCAAGGCGAGCGAACGCCCGCCGGTCCCCGATGCCCTCGCTGATCCACGACGCGCTGGTGCAGCTGTTTCGCAACCGCCCGAGTCTCGCGCCGGACCTGCTGCGTGACGCGTTGCACACGCCCGTGCCCGCGTTCGACCAGGAGCGAATCGGCGACGCCGCGCTGGGCGAGATCGCGCCTACAGAATATCGGGCCGATCTGGTGCTGCTGCTCGAAGCCGAGTCCCCGGGAGGGACGCGACCAAGAGCGGCCCTGGTGCTGGAAGCGCAGCTCGGTCGAGACAGCGACAAGCGCTGGTCGTGGCCCGTGTACCTCGCCGGGCGGCGCAGGTCGGCAAGGCGGCGATCGCCGGGGCTCGCGGGCTCGACGATGAGCGGGCCATGCTTTACGTTGATCTCGTGTTCACGTCGCTCCGCGGGGCGGCGCGAGCCGTGCTCGAGGCTCTCATGGCGAACGGCAACTACGAGTACCAGAGCGATTTCGCGAAGCGCTACGTGGCACAGGGCCGAACCGAGGGCCGTGCGGAGGGCCGGACCGAGGGCCGTGCGGAGTCGATCTTGCGGGTGCTCGAAGCCCGAGGCATCGCCATCAGCGCGGAGCAGCGCGCACGCATTCTCTCGTGCACCGA
>Ga0209012_1003131_pt1 | contig 12901 bp, 8 predicted proteins | sample RS3BMetagenome_FD_184735 | JGI IMG/M metagenome (GOLD analysis project Ga0209012, IMG submission 184735) | Ferric oxide microbial mat and aquatic microbial communities from Rainbow Spring, Yellowstone National Park, USA - RS3B (SPAdes) (version 3) ...
GTGATGCCATCACGGCGGTACGCCGAGTATGCTGGCAGGAGGTTTTTAAACACCCGCCTTTTGCCACGGGTGTTGAAAAACTACCGAGGCTTTTTCGCTTTACGCTGCTGGACTACCTGTGTCGTCCTGCGTGAGCCTCAAAAAATGGCAAAAGTCGAGCTTAGTGGCCGCCGGGCAGAGCGGCCACGGCAAAACGTTTGCATTATTTTGCATTATTTGAACGCATGGGCAACATATTCGCCGGTGGCACGGTAGACCAGAAAAAAGAATTTGTGGCAATTTACGTTAAAACACTTGAGGCTGACCCGAACGCCAAAAGCGTTAAAATCAGCCTCTTTCCGGCACTCTTTAGCCAGATAATAGCGGGGGGAGATTACGACAGGGCTAAACTACCGCCAGCCATCATAACATTCTCATACTCTCGCGCGTGAACTCGTGCCACCATGTTCAGCCTTCCCAAAGAATCCTTGCGCGAAAGCCATATCTACGCTCTTCCATGTCACGGCACACAACCTGCTAATAGAGGTTATCTTAGCTGGATTCGGAAAAGGGCTGTCCTCTGGTTGCGATCCTTCTGGGAAAGGTTTGGGCTTGTAGGCAATGATCCGACCATCAATGGAAACCGAATCGATTTCGCCGTCCAGTAATTTTCGCATCAGCCTGAACAGTAGACCATAGCTGTCTGGAAACGCTGAAGAACTGACGTCGACGCACCCATGCCACGATGGCTCATTTTCCTCGTCACCAGACTCTTGGATTAGCCAGCGGACCTCTCTGAGCATCTGAACAGATAATTTCGACTCCGCTCGCGTGCCTTCCAGCGATTTGTCACTAACTCCCTCTCTCGCATACTTCTCACCAACGAGCCACTTTCTGATCGAGTCCCGCTCCTTTTCCAACGAGTTCCTCTCATCGCGTTTTAATTTGCTCGCTTGTCCCAGCGTGGCGCTAATTTTTCGCAAGCGCAGTCGCCGCAGCATCACATCCGCGTCATTTAATGCAAACTTATTCGATGGAATTGGGGGCAGGAATACGCAGTCCTCCCTTGGTTCGTACGGATAATAGGAGCTTGGTTCGGCGCTAAAGCCATCATCATCATTCAAGTACCGTCTGCCCGCAAGCGACCCTCCCCGACCGACCACGACGGACCGCAGCCAATCCACGTCCCAAAGCAGTACAGGCCGGCGCACCAACCCCCCGCCGGGGCTCGTCTCGCCGTCTAACAATGTGCTATCGCCCTTCAGCGTGAGCTCCACGGGCTTTATTATCTCAATACCAAACTCAAGCGGGTTCACGCTGACCAAGTACGAGGATGCACTCCCGCTTTTCACATCGCCGCTCCCCTGAATCTTGATCTGGGACACCGACGCCGATGCCGCCAATGTCGGTGGCACCTCAAAACGCTCAGAATCCTCTGAAATCTTAAGCCCGTCATCATCTTTGCGCTTTTTGCGTGAGGTGTCAAACTGGCCCCGGTGGTCCCAATTGCTGTGCCGGAAACACTTAACCTCACCCTTACCGGGAAGAAACAACATTAGCTCTTCGGTGAGTTCGCGGCTGCAAAGGCGGTCGAGGTCATACCACTCTTGGCTCATCTCCGAGGCACCGTTGGCAATGTTCCAGCCCCTCACCTTGATATCCCGAAAAAAGAGCGCCACCGACCTCCGACCATCGTTTCCGCCCTTTACAATCGCCATTCCTCCACCCGAAGCCCACCTCAAGGGCACGCGCAAACCATCAAGATCGTTACCTACGATGTAACGCCAGCTAATTTCCTTGACCCCATCGCCCTGCACGCCGGCGTTCCCATATCCAAGCAAGAACTTGTGCAGCTGCGCCGCCAGCCTTAACATATTCTGCAAACGGTTAGTCGGGATATCTTCTGCGAAAATGAATCGCTTCCCCTCGTTTGACCAAATGCCGCAGGGTGCATCATGCTCATCACACCCAATACGAAAGACGGCCGGCCGTCTCCCGTGTTGATCTGTATTGAGGGACACCTTCAGTCCACCTGAAGGCGACTCGGCGAACAACAAAACTATCTGGAATGACCATCCCAGTCCCTCCTCCAACGCGCTTCGAAAATTCAGATGTCGCCTCCAAAGCACGAGCGGAATAGCTTGGGGGCGGTGCTCCCTGTCACTCTTGCACAATCTTCCCTTCCAAAACTCCACCCAGTCGGTCGGCGTGGCGTTCTTCCGAATCTGCAAGTTAATATTAAACTTTCTTGTTTCGTTCTCCGATTCCCGGCTCCCCGCCGGATCCATGCTGACGCCCGAATACCACCAACGGGACCGAGAAATAAGCACGACATCCGAAATTATATCCTCAACCCCCCGCCCTGGGCATAGCGCCCGAATCCGGCAACGATCTATCCGCGAGAGGCAACCAGCCATACTCCCGCTGCTCGGATTTTTAACCGGCTCGGATGCCTTCAGCACTTGCCGGAGGACCCGTTTTTCAACCGCACAATAATACCTTTCGAGATACCGCCGCTGCGACGACTCGGAGCGGTGGATGATCCACCACTCCCAAACCGATGTTTTACGCGACAACACGAATACAACCACCATCTCCCACCACAACGCACATAAAATAACCGCCGAACCCAATGCGACCGCGAGCGCCACGAACCAATGTTCATCGAAAGTCGCAACTGCTGCAGCAACCGCTACGACCACGGCACAGACCACGCCGACGGGTTCCCATTCTTTTCTCATTTCCCGGCTCCTAATAAATCGCGCCCAGTAATTCCCACTTATGCTCGCCGGTCAAAACCGCCCGTGCGGCCTGATCCGCCCACACCGTCTGCGCAGCAACCCCAAGTATGCCACGCCCGCGGCCAACAATGCCAAGGTTGCCGGTTCGGGAACGCTGCCGCCGCCGTCGACAAAATTGCTTAGCACAACTGAATTCGGTGCAATGCTGTCACCGTAATTCACCTGGAATGAGCCGAAGCCGTCGGCTGTTTCAAGCCTGCCGCCATCCGCGACATTCAGGAACTGACCGGAGAGCGTGTTACTGCCGCTGGCCGTCAATACTGTCAACATATCCAAATTGGTTACGAGATTCTGCAAGCCATTAGCAAACCGTATCGTCAAGTTCCCGCCGAGGGTTACGTTGCCGTTGACGATAAGGTCGCCGGGGCTTGCTGTACCGCCGATAACGTATTCAAGAGTGGACGGATCATTACTCAGCACAACGGGCGCGTTAATGGTCCCGCCGCCCAGCAGCGTGCCCGTGCCTACTTGAATGGCTGTAGGGGAAGTAATTGTCCCGTTCGAAACTTCTATGGTTCCGTTATTGATCAGATTCACACCGTTATCAAATTGCAACGTGCCACCGTTGGTGGCTTCCATCAGGCCATTATTGGTCACGGCAAGCGTGTCGGCACCGCTGGGTGGCAGCACTTCCAGCGTCTGTCCATTGATTCCGGGCAAATTGACATTGACGTCGGCATTAACCGTTCCGTTGTTGGTCAGGGTGGCATTGATCTGGCCGAAGCCCGTGATACTATGCCCGGTGGCCTGCGTCAAAGTACCACTGAGCTGCGCGACACAAGGCCCATAGCTCTCGTTGTTGTTCAAATTGATCGTCCCCGTACCCGATACCGTCCCGCCAGCAACATTCAGCACGGCGTACGACGGGGCGTCGGATGCACCTTGGTTGGAGCCAACGGTGATCATTCCGTTGTCCACGAGGTTCCCTTTGATGTTCAGCGTGTACTCCCCATTCCATTGGCCAGGCACGTTGATCGCCGCATTGCTGATCACATTCGCCAGCGTACTGGTGCCACTCACGTTCATCACACTTGCCGAATCAAAGTTCAGGCTGCCACCGGATATGGTGCCGCTGGAGAGGTTTACCGTGCCGCCAGCGACGTTCAACTGACTGCCGGTCTGGTTGATTGTTCCCCCACTGATGTTCAGCGTGCCGCTATTGATTTGCATCGGAAGCCCGCTGCCCTCATTGACCGCTCCATTGATGTCAATCGTGCCTTTGCTGATCGCTTGGATCAGTCCATCATCGGCAACGGTGGTCCCGCTTAAGAAGTTGATCGTGCCATTATCCGCTGTGATAGTTGCCCCAGCGGCGCTGGTCAAGGTAACGCCCTTATCAAATTGCAACGTGCCACCGTTGGTGGCTTCCATCAGGCCATTATTGGTCACGGCAAGCGTGTCGGCACCGCTGGGTGGCAGCACTTCCAGCGTCTGTCCATTGATTCCGGGCAAATTGACATTGACGTCGGCATTAACCGTTCCGTTGTTGGTCAGGGTGGCATTGATCTGGCCGAAGCCCGTGATACTATGCCCGGTGGCCTGCGTCAAAGTACCACTGAGCTGCGCGACACAAGGCCCATAGCTCTCGTTGTTGTTCAAATTGATCGTCCCCGTACCCGATACCGTCCCGCCAGCAACATTCAGCACGGCGTACGACGGGGCGTCGGATGCACCTTGGTTGGAGCCAACGGTGATCATTCCGTTGTCCACGAGGTTCCCTTTGATGTTCAGCGTGTACTCCCCATTCCATTGGCCAGGCACGTTGATCGCCGCATTGCTGATCACATTCGCCAGCGTACTGGTGCCACTCACGTTCATCACACTTGCCGAATCAAAGTTCAGGCTGCCACCGGATATGGTGCCGCCGGAAAGGTTCACCACCCCGCCCGCAAGCGCGACAACTTTTCCAGTGTTCGCCACGGTGGCGTTTCCCAGATTCAGTATACCCCCGTCTGCCTCAATTTCACCGGAATTATTTAGAGTTGAACCACCGCCGAGATCAATTGAACCGCCGTCCGAAACATGCAGAAGACCGCTGTTGGTCTGTGCGCCGGAGCTAATGTTCAGTACGCCGCCATCAACGGAAAGCTCGCCTGCGTTATTCATTCCACCAGTGGCGGTCAATGCGGTGCTCGTTGGCACATAAATTATCCCTGGAGAATAGTTGCCGAGAAGCCCCTGTACGGTCAGTCCCGCGCCCAGCGTCAACGAACCATAATTAACCAATTGGCCTTCCACAGTCCCACCAAGATCATTCAGTGTTCCTGAATTACTTAGGGTCTGCTGTACGACGAACGTTGATCCCGAAATATCAGCGTTGGAATAAAGGTAGCCGCCTTGATCGATAGTGAGATTTAGCAGGTTCACGGTAGATTGGTTCATGACGGCGCTAGCATGGTCGGGGATGGTGACATTAAAGTTGATAATGAAGTTTGCGGAAACATTGATGCCCGCCGACGGAAATCCCTGTACCTCGGATGCGTCCGAGCCCCCAAGCGTTACGGTCCCCAGACCAAGGGATTCCGTTTTCTGGGTGGGGCCGTCGTTTTCCATTACTGACAGGGCGTTAAGGTTGTCGTTAATGGAAAAATCACCCTTGATGTCGCCAGCAATCGCGGTTGTCACAATTCCGGCATCGAGAATCGATAACCCAAGCCCACCCGCTCCCCAGTTAGCCGGGGCACCCCAAGCATCGTTCGCCCCCGTAATACCGGAGTCGTTCGGGTTAAAGGTGACGTTAGCGGCCAGTGGCACATTAGCGCTGATATCCAACTTCGGCGTAAAACCTGTATAGGTGTAACTGCCCTGCCCACTCTGAGTAAGATCGATTTTCCCACCTACGGTCACGGATGGATAACTCGAGTCGCTCGACAGCGTTACCGCCCTAGCGCCCCCCGAAGAAAAATTACTTGCGATAGTTCCAAGGGCGGCATTGCCGGGCGACGTAGTAGAGGAGAAGCCGATAGCGCTTGGCGCATTGGCAGCAGTGCTATCTGCCAATGCAGAGGCGGCCGTGCCGCCCGTGAAAGCGCTCGACGAGGATACCCATTCGGGTATTCCGTCAAACGAGCCGTTTATCGGATTGGAATTTCTGTACCAACTATTGGGAGCCTCATAGCCAGCATCACTTGGAGCGGCGATTAAACCGGGGCTACCCAGCGGAATCCCGAACGACACAACGGAAGCGCCCGCAAACTGCTGTATCGCACAAGTGCAGACGCCATCGGAAGCGGCAGCCGTCTGCCCCAAGCCGCACCCCGCCGCTGCCAACGCGGCAACGCAAAGAAGTTTTCCCTTTTGATCGAGATATCGCATATCACTCTCCTTTTTCAGACACCTTGTCCTTCCTCTCCCGCCAAAACCAACTACAGAGGACAGGTGCTAAAGTTACACGCCCGTATATGATTCGCTCTCTTTCTCCAACCTTTCCGACGCAATCAGGACAAACGGCCTGACTCCGCCCCAAGAGAAGCCTCTGCGACCATCATTTCCAACAACAAATATAAATGTATCGTTATACGCCGAGCGATTCAAGCTTCCTATACATAATTTTTCAAGATTCATAAATATAATTATTCCGGAAAACATAATGTAACCGAGCCTCACGCTTCCGCTTGAACATATCGCTCCCTCCACCTACCCTACCCTGCATGTCGAAATCAGCGAAGCCAGCCCAGTCAATCCCCACGCCGAACCTTGACGCTTGGTGCGAAGGACGACCGCCGCTGATCCGCTTTCTCGCTAAACTCGCTGCATTAGCCGCCAACGATATCGTCTGGGGAATGAACACCGTTCAGGATGGGCGATACCACAAGATGACAAACCCCAAAACCATGGACCCCTTGGACTGGATCGAACTTTACCACCGCCCCCGACAGATTACGACCGCCATTGTCCAAGCCATGGACGGCGGCGATTCAGCAAATGTCACCCAAGTGCTCGCAATTTGGGATTACTTGTCGCGAATTGCCAAAATGTCCAAAGACCATCGCCAGCGGTATTTCACACGCCCTTTTCGTCACGCGATGGATATCCCCATACCGTGGGATCAACTCCGGGAGCAACTTAACAGTGTCGCCGATACCCTTATCAACAGTGTATACAACGACACAGACCCGCTTCGCCAACATGAGATCAAGGCCTTCAAGTCTCCCGAAATGCAATTTTTTATACGTGTGACCGTCCCCGCGTTACTGCTCTATAACACCCTGCCAGATCAAATGTTGGAGTCCGCCCGCAAAGGAGACCAGAAAACACTTCGAAGACTCATCCGCCTGGACAAGAACGTGTTCCATGATCCGGTCATACGTCACCGAATGGCCGAATGGGAGCAATCCAATCCGTATCGCTACCGCAAAGTAATCGCCGCCTTGGACTTGCCGCGTTACCCAAAACAACGGGAAATGCATATCAAGGCAACTCTTGGAGCCTATCTCCGAAACGCCGCACAATTGCTGAACTGCCCAATCGCTTCCCCCGACATCCACAAATTATTTGATGCTGCCGCGAAAGACCGCTCGCAAACAAACATCATTGACACGCGTACCAAATCTGCCGAAACATTCCGCAAAGCGATCGCACGGCAACGGGCAAAGTGGCTTTCGTTCTTCGCACACTGGGCCGGACAAAAAAAAGCGTAAAAGCGTCCCAGTAAACCATTTTCATTGCCCATATCTTGGCCTTGTATGACGAGGCCACGGCGCAATCTCCCACCGCAAAACGCAGCCCCGGCTGGCAAACGCCCAGCCGGTTGTTGCGTTTCTGCGCGCTGCCGAAATTCCGAATTCAAATTTGATTCTGTGACCGTAGACCGCCCCGATGCCATAGCCGACGCCGACAAGGCCCGGCGGCTTTTGGCGTCCCTTATTGCCCATCGAATTGTAAGTTCTGTTTCCCAATTTTCTGATAACAAGGAGAAAACACCGTGACTAACAACAACGACCGTATCGAAGAAACGCCGCACCAAGCACCGCCGTGCACGGGCCAGCAAGCGGAAATTCAACCGCAGATTTCCCCTATGGACGCGACAACGGGCAGCGCGATTCTACCCGTCAACGCCAGTGAGGCACTGCGCAAGACCATTGCGCAAATCCTTGAACCGCTGGAATCTCTGCGCATCATCAACAACGCAATCTGTGACAAATTCATGGTTTATCGAACCGTCAGCTTTCCCACCGGCCACGCAGAAATTGAATGCGGTTATGACAATAAGGGCGACTACTATGAAGAACCGGTCGAAATCTTCGACAGCACGCCGGAATACAATGCCCTGTATGGCCAGTGCAAGCAACTCATGGAATCCGCCAAAGCACACAAGCAACGCGCAAAACCACTTTTGGAATGGCAGGACAAAACCTATGAGGTTTCCAAAGGTGCCCGCATCAAAAAGCGGTTCGGTTACATCATTATCGAGCAGCAGATGCGGCGAAAAATATACTTGCCCCCGCCCGGCGACAGGACAACAGGAGCCTTTGCCGTGGAATTCCAGCCCGCAGAGACCGTCGGCAAGACACTTGAGCAGATAGCTTCAATTCTTTACGAGGAGATCGAAAAGCCCCTGGGCATGGCCTGCCAAGAACCGGAATCCGCACTGGATAAATGGACGATCACGCAATGGGATATTGCGTGGGATTTACTTTTGTCCAGATCACCCCAGCCCGAAGACGTCAACCTGCCCGGGAAGCAGGGTGGACGTGTCATTACTAAGGCACACACCAACACCAAAACGCCGGAGGAAACCACTTGCACGCCTGCAGGCGACGGGGTTAATATCGACATAGGCAATCGAAAATCGATCCACATGCTGGCGATCTACCAGAAGGCACTGGAACTGAAAAAGAAGATATTCGCCAACGACCCGGCGGAAGCAAACAGGAAAATTGCGCTTTACGGTTACGAGCGGGATCCCGAACTGCAAGCTTGGGCGGAATGGATCAGAGGCCGGGCCGAAAAGCCGCCCGGCGAATTGGTACGTTGTGAACACCGCATGAAACGCGACTGGCTCCGGGACCGTGGCGTCAACACGATCCGCCAAGCCATCACGAACTACAAGGGCATACGGGACGAGTTGGCATTGTGGAGGATCACCGATCCAAATCCGGAGGATGATAATCGGTCACGCTGGCCCACCAGCCCATGGTTTGAGCCTGTAGCCCGCAGCATCGACCCGGAACCGCTCAAAGCCACAATGCCCGATATTGCACTGGACACGCTGGCGGAACAGGCATTAACCAATCTTGCCAACCATGCCGAGAATATAATAAAACTCGGCCAGAGCCATGCACTGGGAATGACCGCGCTGGAATTACAAGAGCAGGCAACCAAGGCCCGGAAAGCGGCACTGGTGCTCAATGCGCAAATTCCGAAAAACATAATAAACAACCTTGGCCGGAAAATTGAAAAGATGTTCAAACGTCTGGGCATCCATACAGAATCTGCCATAAAGGAATTGACCACCGCACTGGCTAAAGCGCTACGGGAGGCACGGCAGGCAGATCGTGCAAGAAGGGGGGAAATTGTAGAATCAAGGGGCGATATACTGAGACGCCCCTTGCACCTTCCGAAACACCGGCGCGTACCGAACCCATCCAAACCGCCAGCACCACCGGGAGAGCAAATACAATGAAAACCGAAATCAGACGTCCAACACTCAAACCACCGCGGCCACGCTCCGGCACCGCCTTCGGCGGTATGCCGGAGGCGTGTCCGCAGGAGGAGGTTTACGGTGGATTAGAGGTGTCGATCACGGTGCACCATTTCGCCAGCACCGGAGCGGCAACACTGCACAGAATGATCGGAACACAGGCCGAATCCGAAGGGACCACCATCGGCAGCATCCGACCACGCACGCCGAGCGAAGGACACGCAATGCTTTGGGGGCAATCAGGCCCCAAAGCCCCCAAACCCCCGTTCCCCTTCTTCCCCTGGCATGCGAAACGCCACACAATTACCAATTTCCGGACCGCCAATCGGCAATTTGTGCCATCGCCAACGCAAGTTTATACTATTTACCAAATACAGTTTCCACACAGGAGGTCCATGTCGATGCCGTTTACCGCAAATGTTTTGGAACTGCTTCTCGCGGCACCCAATGACACTAAGGATGAACTCAACAGCGCGCGTATGGCAATTTTCAAGTGGAACGCCGCCCACGCCAAACACAGTGGCCAAATCTTGCTGCCACGCTATTGGGAACTGGATACCGCACGGGACTTTGGTGCAGCCCCCCAAGACTCGATAGACAGCCAAATTGTCCAACCGGCTGACATCCTTATCGCAATATTTCGGAACAAATTCGGCCATTGGACAGAACACGAGATAGACAAACATACCCAAAATAAGAAGCCCGCATTAGTATATTTTTGCAGCGGCAATGTTCCACGCGATGATATGACAGCGGCAATAGAACTCGATAAATTTAAGAAGAAATGCCAAGGCCAGAATTATTTTTATGAATATCAAAATTCTGACGACTTGTCGGAGAGCTTATCCCAAAGCCTTGCAATTCTCATTAACCAACGATTCCCCAAACAATCGATCCACACTGAGCCGAGCGCCCCGCCACTTGGCGGGACCCAGCAACCAGAACTAACTTATGAAGCTAAAGTCATTTTATATCACGCATCACTCGACTCTGACGGTGAAATTAACGTCGACACAGACTCAGTTATCAAAACTAATGGAAAGTATTTGAATCTAAACCAAAACCCCCGAGATCAGGCCAAATGGCGTAATGCCGTAAAGATTCTCAAAGATGTCCAGCTAATTGCACCACATCACAGCGGCACGACAGCCTGTTTCCAATTGACGGATCAAGGATACAAAATCGCTGAGCCAATTGCCAAACAATACTCCGCAGAATTTGACAGGATAGGAACATCTGTGGAGGAGGAAGAATCACGACAAGCCGAAAGGGCTAGCGACATTGCCGCGCAGCTCCATGAGCGAATGTACGGCGACGGCCCAGAATGGCGACCGTCGAATTGACCATCGCAAGAAATCTCAGAAAAATAGACCCCAGTTCGGAGATTAAACCATGAACGCAATCGGATACATCCGCAGATCAACGAATCGGCAAGAGGAATCATTGGATCAGCAACGCAGCAAGATACAGGGCTTTGCCGCGGCACATGGCTGGACGCTCGGCGAGGTTTATGCTGACGACGCGATCAGTGGCAGCGACATGGCCCGCCCCGGTTTGGAAGCCATGATGAACCGTGCCCAGCAGGATAAAGAGGTTGGCATTGTTCTGGCGTGGGAACGCAACCGGCTGGCGAGGCCCAAAGACCCGTTAGACGGATTGATGCTGGAGCGAAAACTTCTTACCGCAGGCAAGCGTGTATTTTATGTGGCCACCGGACAGGAGGCCGACCGCTCTTTTGCTTCTGGCCTTATCGGATATGTGGAGCATTACCAGAACGGCGATTATCTGCGCAAGCTTTCCCGTGACACCATGCGCGGCCACGTTGCCCGGGCGGAACGCGGCTTGTGGTGTGGCGGCCCGATCCCGTATGGCTTTGACCGCCTGTATACCGCCATGGACGGAAAACCTAAACGTATTCTCCGCGATATGTCGGACCGCACACAGCATGTGTTGCACCCAGCGAGTGGTGCGTTGATTGAAATTATCCCGCCTGGACAACGGTACACCAAACCGGAATTTGAGCTTTGCACGCTTGTACTATCCGAACCAATTCGCGTACACGCCATACAAAAGATGTTTGCTGATTATGCGGCAGGCCTGCCGATCCGCGTTTTGCGTGACAACTTGAATAAAGCCGGACTTCGCACCATCCGGGGGCGTATCTTCACCATACCCACTATCCATTCAATACTGGACAACCCGGCCTATGCGGGAATAAGCGTTTACAACCAGCGCACAGAAAGCAAATGGCACCGACACTCCGGCGGCCAGAGCGTGGAACGATTGGATGAAGGTCTGGAACTTCGGCCCGAAAGTGACTGGATTGTAAAACCCAACGCTTGGCCGGCAATCATCGATGAGAGCCTGCACAAGCAGATTCAGGCACGCCGTAAGGACTGCAAGGAGAACCACCGCCATACGGTCGGCACCAGTATCCATGGCAACTATTTTCTCTCCCATTGCTTTACATGCGCAGTATGCGGCGGACGGCTTTGCGGCCAGACCACCACCAGCGGCAACGGATACCGCACCCGATATTATATTTGTTCCATGCACCACAACGGAGATCATGAACGTTGTCCCAACCGGTACAAGATACCCGCCGAGGCGGTGGAACAGCATATTCTCTCCCTGATCAAACGGGATCTGTTAAAACTGGCCGATGACCCACAACTCCAAGAATACATCGCCGAGGAAATAGCCCGGCTCTCCGGTTATGATGATGACGCCCGGCAGCAGCTTCAGCGCCGCTTGGCGGAACTGGATCAGCAGACGGCCACGTTACGGGATCATCTCAAGGCACTCGATGCCGTAACCGCGCAGGCACTGGGCCTTTACGATGAGGCCAAGACCGCCGCAGAGGAACACCAGAAGGTCGAAGCGGAACTCCACCGGCTCCAGCGGAAGCTACCGCAACTGCCGGATATGCAGGACATTGCCGAACGGTCACGGCAGGAGATCGAACGCCTGGACGACATATTCGCCAGTGGCACGGTAGACCAGAAAAAAGAGTTTGTGGCATTTTACGTGAAAACGATTGAGGCTGATCCGAACGCCAAAAGCGTTAAAATCAGCCTCTTTCCGGCACTCTTTAGCCAGATAATAGCGGGGGGAGGATTCGAACCTCCGACCTCCGGGTTATGAGCCCGACGAGCTACCAGACTGCTCTACCCCGCGATCAATTTCTAATCGCACCATATTCTAGCACCCGCCAAGCCCTGGTTTCCCACCGCTTCGCGGTTGCCACGGTCATTGAATGCCAATTGGCGTCCATCAACCGAGATCCTTATTATGCCCGTTTTATGCTTTTAATGCAAATTGCCAAACCCCCACTACCGTTACGATTCAGGTTTAGGGGCCGCCAAGAAATAACCTTTCCAATCTGACTTGGTCTTTTGACCTCTGGCCGCGTTGCCCGCTCGTTACGTATCCATGCGGATATGCTCCTCGCGGGCGTCTTGCCAGACGCCAAAATCCC
>Ga0209012_1003133_pt1 | contig 12898 bp, 13 predicted proteins | sample RS3BMetagenome_FD_184735 | JGI IMG/M metagenome (GOLD analysis project Ga0209012, IMG submission 184735) | Ferric oxide microbial mat and aquatic microbial communities from Rainbow Spring, Yellowstone National Park, USA - RS3B (SPAdes) (version 3) ...
AGTCGTTCAGCTCCTTGACTTTCTTTCGTGCGGCTGTCAAGAATCTCATAGAGAGAATTGAAAGGTTCCATCAGACATCGAAGTGGAAACAGAGCTTATAGCGGAATCTCATAGAGAGAATTGAAAGTATTGCTGAGCTTGAGCCTTCTTAGTGAAAAGGTATAGTCCAGAATCTCATAGAGAGAATTGAAAGCAGGAGCAGCCAGAAGCGGAAGCTCAGCCTAAAGTTTTGAATCTCATAGAGAGAATTGAAAGACCATAGAATCACTGGTAAGGACTCTCGACTTGACGAATCTCATAGAGAGAATTGAAAGCTAGTGTATCCATCACCAAGAAGGATGATAAGATAGAATCTCATAGAGAGAATTGAAAGCAATTTCTAGCTCGCATCACCAACGCACGAATAGACCGAATCTCATAGAGAGAATTGAAAGTTTCTTTTCACTGCTTTCTGAATCCATCTCCTAGCCAACTTTGAATCTCATAGAGAGAATTGAAAGTATCATCTGTAATACAAGCCTCTTTAATAATTTAAGTAGCGAATCTCATAGAGAGAATTGAAAGTCAGCACTGTTTTCAGGAGTTAAAACGAATATTTTGCGGAATCTCATAGAGAGAATTGAAAGTATTTTTAGCATCTACATCAAGGGTCAATCTAGCCATGGAATCTCATAGAGAGAATTGAAAGTCGTTGAAGGCTTAAGCGTAAGCGTAGGTGCAGTTCTGAATCTCATAGAGAGAATTGAAAGACTCATAGTTGGCCTGCCTAATTTGGGATTGTTTTGATAGGAATCTCATAGAGAGAATTGAAAGTCTGGAAACTTATCCATAGCAAGCATATCCTCACCTGATAGGAATCTCATAGAGAGAATTGAAAGTGATATTATAATGCTGGCACTAAAAAAAATTAGTCTTTTGAATCTCATAGAGAGAATTGAAAGTGATAGGCCTGGAGGGCAGGTTAACACCTCACCCAGAATCTCATAGAGAGAATTGAAAGTATACTCCGTCATATATATACTTATGCCTTATGTCCGAGAATCTCATAGAGAGAATTGAAAGATAACCAATTTGCTGGCTTAATCATTCTGATTTTTGAATCTCATAGAGAGAATTGAAAGGGCAATAGGCCAGTACCAACTCCTATGCCTACGCCAGAATCTCATAGAGAGAATTGAAAGCTTTTCTGGCACACAAGACTTCTCTGGAGGCGTACTCGGAATCTCATAGAGAGAATTGAAAGTCATCAGGTCCATTAGGAGTTACTGTAATGAATGGGAATCTCATAGAGAGAATTGAAAGTTTTGACCTGTTCTTCATTTGTGGTCATCGCAAAGGTTGGTGAATCTCATAGAGAGAATTGAAAGTTATCGATTATTTCATTCAGCTCAAATGCCGTATTGTTGAATCTCATAGAGAGAATTGAAAGTAACCGCATCTATTGCTATCTCTTTCGCCCTTGCTTGAATCTCATAGAGAGAATTGAAAGAAGTTGGCAAGGTAGCCTGACGGGAACATTCTCAAAGGGGAATCTCATAGAGAGAATTGAAAGCTTGGTCTGGTTACTTTCAACAATAACGACCCAACAAGAATCTCAGAATCTCATAGAGAGAATTGAAAGGGTAATAAGTTTCTTGCCGCTGAAACCCATATTCTGAATCTCATAGAGAGAATTGAAAGACCACGGAGAAAATATGATTACCCCGTTATCACTTGCCGAATCTCATAGAGAGAATTGAAAGTGACAATATCTCCATCTGTGAATGGATATGCACCTGGGAATCTCATAGAGAGAATTGAAAGGTATTTCACTCTTACAGTAGGTGCGATATATTCCATTTTTCGAATCTCATAGAGAGAATTGAAAGATATATAGCGTCAAGGTGGGGCGATAAAGCAACAATCAAGGAATCTCATAGAGAGAATTGAAAGTACTGAGCTGGTACTTGTTCATTGTCCACCACACAAAAGAATCTCATAGAGAGAATTGAAAGTTACTACATAGATAGCGGAATGAAAAGCCATCAACACCTAAGGAATCTCATAGAGAGAATTGAAAGGAGCCTCCTCGGGAGTGATAGGAGAATAGTAGAAAAGGAATCTCATAGAGAGAATTGAAAGCGGCGAAATGGTAATCACACCGTTGTCGCTCGCCTCCCGTAGGAATCTCATAGAGAGAATTGAAAGTTGTTATAGCCAGCACGATACCCTTTATAATACTCATCAGAATCTCATAGAGAGAATTGAAAGAATGCATTAGCTAGCATTCTTGCATGTGTTATGTTCAAGAATCTCATAGAGAGAATTGAAAGTTATCGATAGGGAGACCGAGCTTAAGCGCAAGTTCAATCGAATCTCATAGAGAGAATTGAAAGTGATATGCTGTTTGCAATTCATTGAAATCGATTGAATAGAATCTCATAGAGAGAATTGAAAGTTATCAATAGGGAGACCGAGCTTCATTGCCACTTCAATCGAATCTCATAGAGAGAATTGAAAGCATTTTCTTCTATGACATAAAGAAGGAAGCTACATCTCATAAGAATCTCATAGAGAGAATTGAAAGTACTCTGTCACCAATCTTATATGGCGTTACAGTTATAACCGAATCTCATAGAGAGAATTGAAAGTTATAGCCGCTTACTATTTAGGAAAAGGCTAAATCACTGAATCTCATAGAGAGAATTGAAAGTACAATATCTTCCTCCTTCACACCACTCTGCAGGAAGTTGGAATCTCATAGAGAGAATTGAAAGTTTATTCTGGTGCTTGCCCTCGCAACTTTCCTGTATTATTGAATCTCATAGAGAGAATTGAAAGCTTGTCCCTGAATAGCTTTATTGGTAGTTTACCATGTGAATCTCATAGAGAGAATTGAAAGTAGTTTATGCTTTTCATGTCCACAATGTCGTGAGCCGGAATCTCATAGAGAGAATTGAAAGACTGGAAGCACCAGCCGGAAGACTAAGGCTTCGTCGCCTTCGAATCTCATAGAGAGAATTAAAAGCTCTTCCACCACTCGCTGAATATGATGGTCGGGTAGTACGATGGAGGTAGTTCAGATGGGTAAATTACCCACTGATTCATCAAGCATTCCAGTAGCCAGCGTAGTATACAGAGTGATTATCGGAGAAATCGAAGCAGGGAATAATGTTGACTTATTCGTTAATGCACCAATAGCTCTTGCCTATCTTAATGGAATGGCCCTAGGAAAAAATTGCTGGTTATCAGTTTATCATTAGTTTAGAAAAAAGGGTGCCTACGAAAAGGTGTTAGAATTCAACCTGATAAAGAGCTGACTACTCTTTCAGAAACTCAAGTAGCTCGTTATAAGCATTATAAAGCAAACTCTCCTCTTACTACTGCAGCTTAGCCCGCAAGAACTGACCCTATGACCTAATGAATAAGTACGTTGTTAGAAGGAGATGTATAAGTCATAATTCTATGCTGCAGATCGGTATAGACATCCACGAAAGGGAATCGCAGGTTGCTATTCTTGAAAGGAAGGGAAAACTTCTTCTTGAGGATAGAGTACCAACAAGTGAACTAGAGGAGCTCCTCTCCTCCATTGAAGGAAAGAAGCATGTGGCTATGGAGTCTTTCGGCTTCATACACCCGATATACGGGAGGCTATCATCTGTCGATAGCTGCAAGTTACATGTAGCGAATCCGCACAAGCTAAATCTGATATCCCAATCCTCAACGAAAAACGATAAAAACGATGTAAAGACTCTAGGTGATATGCTGAGGATGACTAGCTACCATTGGCACAAATCAGGGATAAGGAGACAGCAGAGAAGCTCTAGGTTGTTAACGACAGAGTTGCATATGGACTAAGAAGGGGAGAGCTCAGGACAACGACATGGTGGCTCCTGAAGAGAAGAGGGATAGACATTGAAGATAAACGTCGGTTCAGAGACGAATTGAGGGATAAGCTGAAGGAGCTTCATATTAGAGAAATAGACCTAAGGCTAATGGAAGGAGATAGAGTTTGTAGAATCAGCCATAGAGGAGCTTGATAGACAGATAAAGGGCAAAGTTGCTAGATACCATCCCAGCTGTAGTTCACTATACCGCATTGTTCTTTGCATGTGTCCTTGATGACATAGATAGGTCCCCCAATTCGAAGCATGCGTGCGCATACCTAGGGCTAGTGCAATGGCTCGTTGAGACAGCTATACAACACATCTAGGGCATATAACCAAGAAAGGTGACAAGTGGCTTCGAAGGAGCCTCGTGGAATGCCTAATGGTGGCTGTGATAAAAATTCCTCACATAAGAGAGTTCTACGAGAGGGTGAAGCGCAGGAGAGGCGAGAGGAAGGCGATAATAATAGCTGTTGCAAGAAAGCTCGTCTCCTAAGCGTACTGACTTCGTAAGAGGAATATAACCTGCGAGGAGCTCCATCCTTGGCTTCATCCATTAGGACATCCTAGAGTCGTGAATAGGAAGAAGACACCTTGTAGGGGCGAATTTTGGATGATAGGGATTATATCAATAGTTGGGTGCCAGCCTCTTGGGCGAGGTGTCACAAAGGAAAGGATGTTTGGGCAAAAAAGATAAGATTAAATCAGGTCATAGTTAGGTGAATGGCCTTTACTGACCCAATGCGCAGTCTATCTGGTTAACGGTACGGGGATGAGAGTTCCAAAACCAATCCCTGCCGCTTCACCTACTTCCAACTGTTTGTAAATCGTTTTCACATCAAACCTGCCTTCGAGGTAAATTATGCTTCCAGGCTCAACTGTAGTGTATATCGGCTTCCTCCTCCGCGATAGAATACTGAACCCAGCTCCCATTATACCCGATTCGCCTCTTAGCCAATTACCCTTCCCATCTGAGAAGTGAATTCCCAATTTTCCTGCCCAGCCTGTAAGGTACTCTCTGACACTCTGGCCACCTTCTATGAGTATAGGAGTCGCAACATAAAGCGCGAGCTCTCCTTCATAGTCATTCATACTTTTCCAGACCCGCTCTTCAAGCTCTCTGAGGAGCCTTGCTGGCTGGGAGACTGAAATCAACGAAATTCTTCCTTCACCTCCTAGCCTAATGCTTGCGCGATTTATAATCGGCAGCTTATCATCAAGACCAAATACGTCCACAGCAATCGCAGTCTTCGCCTTCCCTAGTTTCTGATAATCCACGAATTCAGCCGTGTACAGAAAGCCTTCTCTTGCAATCTTGGAACCAGACCTTCTCACTTCCAGGCCGATGCCTGTTCTGCTCATAGTAATATCTTGATGGTGCTCATCCCTCGACTCTTGGCTTTGGTACTCTTTCTTACATCTCTGAACCACTTCCTCGAGCGTCAAGAACCTCCCATTTATCCTGTCCTCTACCATTATATCATCTCCGAAAACAAGGAATGGTCCTTTAAACGAAGCGTTTCCAAGAACTTCCTTGTAAGCAGCATACCAGTTTTCATTATGCTTTGGTGCATTTGCACCTCTCACCATGAGCGCGGAGGCCACTGCCCCGGCTACAGTTGAAGGTGAAGGTAACTTCATTGTTAGCGCAAAGCTGTAAGCGCCCCTGACTGTCGGGTCAAATTCACCGAGACCCCTGAATATCATTGGTTCGACTATTTCGAATTCCGCAGTGATTCCATCGCTCATAACTAAACACCACGCAGGCCGGAAGAATAAAGAGAGAGTGATTTCAAGAATTCTTCAATCATATTCTTGCTTTGAGGATATGCAAACTCTGTTGTCATGAGGCTAGCTAGTTTATCTACCAGTTCTGAAACAGCTGCTTCTTTCTCTTTATTTTCCCGGTGCACGTTTCTCTTAATGATATACTGTAGATACCCTCTGAAGAGAGATAGGGGTTCGCCCTGAATCATAAGCTTCAGCAATGGAACATTCTTGTTCAAATCGTTGACTATAGAAGACGAGAATATCTCCTTTTCAGAGATGTAATGCAGTATTTCCTCGATAAACTCAGCAAGTGCACCAATACCGAATGAAGAGTTGAGTGTCCTGAGGGGAATGAAGGTATATTCTTCATTTCCTCTTGCGTTGTAAGCCAATACAAGCGCATCTTTTTCATAAGTGGAGTTATTGAGAATGATTCTGAGCTCCTTTGCCGCATCAAGAAGCTCAGAAGACCTTCTTACAGATATATACATTGGGAACATGAAATGCGTTATGTAAAGACAGAAACTTCTGCCTGCGGTTACCATGCACGGTATAAGATAGTTGTTTCTCTTCTCGAACGGTGATTCCCCATTGAAGAAGCTGTAGTTTTTCCTGAGCTTCGCGACCGTGGATAGTGAATTCTCTGCCGGAGAAACAGCAAGCAGGTCGTCCCCTCCCGAGTAAATGACAAAGCCGTTGTTTTCCTCGACAATTCTTGCATCTCTGAGCGCTGTCGCAACGAGTGCTCTGCTTACAGTGGTGTGATAAACAGGATAAAGTATCAGGTTGTTGTTTTCAAAGAAATCAGAAGACTGAATGCCAAGAGCCTTAGCGTAATTTGCGGGAGTGATGTTAAATCCTCGCTCCACGTCTCCTAAGTTAATAGCACCCATGTAGTCTCCATCACATCTTATTATAGCATAGTACTGATTTATGTTTTGTACCGTAAGACCAAGAGTTTTGAGTTCCCTATCTTGGTTTACATCTCTGATAAGGCGGGACCATTGATCCCTCATTGGAGCATCCAATATCAGTTGTTCTGCGTCTCCAAATAAGACCATTTCTAGATACTCTTTAAGCTCTGTACCACCGAGAGCTGATAATTCATTGCATAAAAGCTTCTCACTTCTAAGTACCGGCTCAGCTTTTGAGTCTATCCCCTGCCGAACACTATGCGGAATTTTCAAGAATACATTGTTTAAATGTTCCTCGAGCTTGATAGTCTCTTGTTGTCTGCCTTTCAGAGATGATGCCTTGTTGATAAGCGACTTCCTGAAGGTAAATACTGCAACGTCAGAAACAGATGGAAATCTGGGATGCCAGTCTATTACTGCAACAGTACCAAGTAATTTATTTAGTACAGACACCAATATCTCTGGAATAAAGAGAAGCCGCTTCACTGTGCAGTAAGGACAAAGCCGTTCACCACGGCTGAACCCTACTCTAAGCTTCTCTGGTATTCTTTTGTCAAAGCTTGAATCGTTGGGCATTATCAGTATGGCAGGCAGCATACCACAAACAGAACAAAAATCAAAACCTCTTTTTGATTTTTCTTTCTCAGGCCAGCTCTCAACTTCTGATAAAGTCATGTCGTACAGCCTAAGCATCTCCTCAGGCCTTGACTTGAAGTATTTTTTCTCAGCTTTTCTGCGTTGCACTTCCCTGTACATATCGTTGTAAATATGTCTTGAACTGGTCATTATCTCTGATACCCTTACTACTGCCACCCTTAATGGCAAAGGTGAGACCTTGTCAAAGTTGAACTGCTTAGAATATTCGAGTAATCTGTGGATAGCTTCCCCTATCTCGCCAAAGTCCTCTTTAAGATTTAAAATTTCTTGCTCGACTGTGTTGAATATAGTTTCCCATTTCCTGTTGTTTATCTCATTCACATACTTCTCTAGGTCAAGATTCTGACCATTACTTTTTTCATCGCCTGCAAGAAGTTTTGTAAGATTTTCCCCGTCTGGAAGCACAATAACTCCTATTGCTGGTATGACTGCGTATCTCGGAAACCTTTCCTTAGATGGGTCGTATCCTGAGGTAACACTTAAGAGTGCAATCAATTCACTTATTATCCGAGGGTCTAAGTTGCTACTGTTGAGCTCCGCAATTAGCGAATGGTAAAAGAAAGCATTATCCCTCAGAGAAGGCGAAACTACTACGTCAGGACCAAGTTTTTTTACAAACTTCCAGATCAAGCTCCAGGACATAACAGATGCTAAATAGCTCGATATCCAGAGGTCGAAAAGCTTTCTCGACTTTGAAATATAACTCTGAACACCTCCAAAGTCAAAAGCCAGCAGTATTCCATCTGGCTTGCCGCTGAATGCCCAATTAGCCATTGACGCAGTTGCATAGCTGACATCGAAAGTGCTGTATATCGGTATGTCTTTTCTCTCAGGATAGAGATGCTGTCCGTATCTGATCCATGCGGTTTCGTAAATAGCGTAAAGAACAGTATAGGCAAGACGCTCGTCACCTATAGCCGATAAAATGCTATTGATTTGTGAAATGTAATCATCCATTGACCTAGTAATTTCTTGAATTTGTGTTTCAAATTTTGGGTTAAAAGGATTCTTAAGACGGATTTCATGGATCTTGCTTTCTTTTTTAGGAACCTCGTTGGTTGCCAAGCTTCTTGCAAGAGATGTTAGCTGACCGATTTGTGCATCTGCTCCCTTGAGTATGGTATTCTCTAATACTTTTCTTACAAAATCATTTACACTTCTTTCATCATTTCCAAGTGAGTAGTTTGGTGGTGTGCTAAGCAAAGACGCGGCCTTAAATGTAAAGAAATCTCTTTCCTGCAATTATCTCACCCTCGAATACTCGAGTATCTCGAAACGGGAATAACCTAACGTTGTTTTTGAACCTATTCCCTTTATGAAGGCATAAAGTACGGCCTTATCGATATCTCCCAAAGAATTGATATCAGGTCGCGGGTCCTCTGATATGTCTTTGTTCGAACCTTTTAGTTCGAAATTTTTGCCCCTCTTCTTTCTGAAAAACATATAAGATGCGAATTCAGTTCCCCGCGGTATCATAAAATGTAGTATAGGGTTTGGCGAGACGTCTAGTTCATTACTTGTCTTGACCATTGAATAATGGGGTGTGAACACAGAGGAAAAAAGTATGCCTGATTTTGTTAATCTTGTAGGATAAGCATCAGTGAAACCAACGAGACCCATGCTTGTTTCATCCACTAACTTTCCTCCAAAGATTCTTGTCCTTTCTCTTTCTTTATCGGCCGATGAACAAAACTCGTAAAATGCAGAGCTAACTGCACCCTTGATACTCGATCCAGGTATGTACGGTACGTTTAGAATAGGGTCAAAAGAAAGCCCTATCTCAAATGGGATTTTGCCAAAGGTTCCAGAAGCTCCAATTGAAGCTTCTGACACAGCTCTAAAATGCAATCTTCTAACTTCGTAGGCATTTGCAATAAGAGCTTCCTCGATTGAAGATATTACTTTTTCCACTCTGGTGAGTGAGAGAGGAAGCTCAGACATTTCTTCTGCAAGCTCATGTTTCAGCCTTGGTATTTTGTTTTCACTGGACAGGAATATCTCCTTGCCTCTGCGAATAAGATGGCTCCACAAGTTGTAACTTTTATTTTCGCTTCTCATATTGCTCCACACAGTTTATCCTTCACGAGTTTGAACATCGTTTTGTAAACACTCTCTAGATTTTCCCCTTTCTCACTGAGTATATCAGCAACGTTTTTTGAACCACTTTTTCCATTGTGAATTAACTTATCGTAATTCCAGTCCCTTGACAGCATTCCGTATATTATCATGAAACGCTGTGAGCCAAAGAATCTCACTCCAATCGAGGAGATCCTCCTCGGTTTCGGGGTTGGGCTTATTTCATCGGTAAGAAGATATCCTGTAAGAGAAGATCCTTTACCCGGGTGGGACCTAGGTAGCCCGTAGATCCAAGTGTGTATGTACCGACTCGGGTGTCTCAATACGCCTTTATACGTATTCTTCAAAAATGCTTCACCAACATTTTTCAAATTATCCACTGACCTACTTCCGCTATCACAAACCTCAAGGTCAAATCTTGAAAGTGAAGGAACTTTTGGAGTAAGATTCTTCTGGCTGTTAGATAAGTTTGAGCCTCGCGGAGCAGAGGCTATCGCGATTCTAACTAGTCGATTGAGTATATCCCTAAAACTTTCCTTATCAACATTACCATCTTTGATTTTTTCGTAGATTTCTCTTATTTCTTTGAACTCTGGTGTACTGTCGAGATTACCGAACTGGACGCTGTTTATTTTGAGAGAACCAAATCCCCTCTTTGTGAATGACCCAATACCCCCAAAAATAATTGCAAGTAAAAGAGTAGTTAGAACGAAGACAAGCATTGCCTTTTGTCTTGAATAAACGGAGACATCAAATTTCATGCCTTCTGTGTATACAGCTGCGAGTTCGCTCTTGACTCTGCCGTGATACCCCAGACATGATTCTTCGTCATTTACCCTGAGTTTGTCTGTTTCGTTCATGTCGCTTCTAGGCATTAAAATAAGCTTCACTCTCGGTATTTGCAGATATTTACCTACAGCCTGTTGATATGGAATATGAAGCGTAATATCGAGTTTCCCTTTATTATTAAAGAGCCGATTCTGAGGCTGTGTATTCCTAGCACTGTATAGATTATATTTTTTGAACTCTTCCATGTTAATGATTTTTTGTATGCGTTCAATAATTTCTCTTTTGTTTGAAGGAAGACTGCGTGGATTATCTGTTGCAATTTTTGGTTGTAAGGGATTAATTGATGCGTACAGACCGGCTGATGACAAACCTGGTATACTGTTCAGCTGTCTTATTACCTTTTTTAAAGCTTCAAAGAATGTGTCGGTTTCACGCATTACTTGGTTAACGTCTCTCTCAAAATTATCGCTAAATCTAACGTTCGAAACCATAACGGTATAATTTGATGCTTCAGAAATTTCCTCCTTACTCTTCACACCGCCAAATATCCTCGAAAGATACCTTTCTGCCTCGATGTAATCAGTTTCAGAACCACACGCACTTACTACTGCGACTCTGGACCACCATCTCCAAACTCCTTTCAGGCTGCTTGCAAAAGGCTCTGATGCAATATTCTTCTTGATATCGTAGGGCAAACCTTTGTAGTTCCCTGTCCTTATGGGTGTTATCGCTTCAAGCTCGAGCTTCACAACTAGCTCTCTCTCATCCATTAATTGCTTCTGCAGATGGTACCATCCAGACAATTTTTATTTCTCCTCAAAGATTGCTTCAGACAAACGCTTTAGTTGAATCAGATACTCCTTAATTAGCTTGGATGCTAGCTGTTCTTTTTTCTCAAGTTTCCCAAGATTTTCGATGATCTTTGCATCTACTCCTTCAATTATGCCAAGTTCAGCCAGTCTCCTGAACACAAGATACAGGAAAATTGCATACCCCTTTTCAGTATCCTCTTTTTCATCTATTTGCTGGTTGCTTTCAAACGATTTCGTAACTTCTTGGAAAATATTTTGCTTTGCCTTTGCGTAGCAATAACTGAGCGAAGGTACCAAACCTATCTCTTCAATCATGGGTACCAACTCCCTACACCTTGCACGAAAGCTGTTTCCAACCTTGCTCTTGCTGTTCTCCTTCAGCTGAACGGCGTAAAGCCTTGAGAAATCCTTGGTTGCACTGTCTATGTTGTTAATAAATTCGATAACCTTACTTGACATAACTCTTTACCTCAAGTCTCATTATACCTTTGCCTACGGTTTCATCCCCGCCAACAATAACATAGTTTCTTGACTTATTGAGCATCTCCCTGAATTTCTGTGCAACATCTTTGGAGGAAAAGCCGTTCTTCTTTGACCTCGAATAAAGTACAACCGTGGCGAAGACACTACCTATCGGAACGTATTCCTCAGTCCAGAGAGCTCCAGGCACAACTGTTTTTGTTTGCCTGTCTAGCCTTGTCCTTGTTACTTTCATGAGGGAACCGGTTATACCCTCCAGGCAATCATCGTCACGAAGTACAATCAACCTTCCTGATTCTATCCCAATAAAACTCTCCAATTTTTTAACTTCCTCTGATTTGTCCGTCTTAGGTTGAACGGCTATTCTCTCATTGATGATGAAATTCTTGCTTTCATTTAGCTCAACTTGCATGTTGCCGAGTGCTTCGTCATTCGTGAAGCATTTTCCCCTTTCAACCTCCAGCGCTGACAATGAATTCAGGAAATCACAACTTTCTCCAGCTATATCACAGTACTGTCTGAGTCTCTTCAATAAGTAAGGGGAAGTGGCGAAGCCGTAAACCCCGACAAGACTTCTTACAGGGAACGCGACTAATAAGGCATCAAGTATTGCAATCGCAGAGCTAAAACTTTCCTCCCTTTCGTCAGGCTCTGAACCAAACAATTCCCGAGCGTTGTTCCCTTCTCCAAGATTCCAGAAGAGGCTCTTGAGGGAGCCTTTCAGGCTAGAGGAATAAATTATCGGATATCCAATTCCATCCCTTTGAACTGGTAAGTCGACAACCTCGCCTGCTCTGCCCGTTCCAGGATGAAGGTTTGTAACGGCCCTGATAAGGACAAGATCATTCATGTCATACAGACCGACCGGTTGACCTGACATATCACCCTAGTTCCACTCCGCAAAAGTATTTATGTTTTTCAACATTTAGGCTCTGTAGAAACCCTACGAACAAAGAATAAGCTAGACTTGCAATTCTAGCTGCATTATATGCTATTATTTTAAACCTTATTTCATTGTTCTGAGCCTTTGTTTTTATTGACTTGATATCATCTAGCATAGTCTTCTTGATAACATAGAATATAGTCTCAACTTTTGACCTCTGATGATACATCTTTTTAGAATAGCCTCTCTTCATCTCCTTTCTGTACTTACCTTTAGTCCTTCATACTGGTACACTTTCATTTCTAGCTGGGATTATTGATAAAGCATTAAGCTCTTCTCTCAGGAATACATGATTGCTCTCATCATCAAATGCTTTATCTGCTATGGCTATTCCTATTGATTTGAATGAATCAGCCTTTCCTGCTATCGGTATGAAGTCTACGTTGTCATTGTTTGGACCCCTTCTTAGCTTTGTTGATGTTATAATCTGCTTTCTTAGCTCTGCACCTATCATGGTTTTGAGGAATCTCTTTTGCCTTCTCTTCATAGCTATATCACCCTTTTATTCGGTCAACTCCTTCAACCTCACCTGCTTCTTCATCGATGATAGTACATCTTTCTTTATCCTCAAGGCATAGTATATAGAGGCAT